>Ga0209240_1000093_pt1 | contig 32896 bp, 30 predicted proteins | sample GraSoi_2013_80cm_FD_185828 | JGI IMG/M metagenome (GOLD analysis project Ga0209240, IMG submission 185828) | Grasslands soil microbial communities from the Angelo Coastal Reserve, California, USA - Sample 9_17_2013_80cm (SPAdes) (version 2) | ecosystem: Environmental > Terrestrial > Soil >...
ATGCGAGAGAGACTGCGGAATATACGCCGAGACCAACCTACGGATGCGCCACCCGATTCCATGACCCAGATCACCCTGATCGCTGATGCCCGACCAATGCAACCAGGTCGTCTGCCGAGTGGGTTCGTCATGCGGGCCCCTGAAACCGGCGATACCGAGCAACTTGGGCAGCTCTACTTCGATTCTCACGTTCCAGGTTCGGACCACAAGTTTGCCGCTGACGCGATCCAAGAGGTCAGCTTGTTCTTCCGCGGCGAATTCGGTGACTTCCGGGCAGACGCGAGCGGCCACCGATCAAAAGTTCCGGCGTCAAGGCCTGGCGCGTGGGCTGCTCAGCAGATGCCTGAATCAGGCAGCCAGGACCGTCCGACCGAACGTGGCACTTCGCGCCGACACGGGCAATACGCCGGCCGTCCGCCTCTACCAAGCTATGGGTTTCAGGCCGTACCACCCAGACCGATGAACGTCATCACATCCATACTGTGAGCGACGTGCACCAGGTTGACGTCACAAGCGAAGGCTCACATTCGAAGTACATCGGTGATGCGCAATGCCACGCTGACCCGATTAGGTATGGCGGCCAGGAGCTGGGGCGCCAGCTCGTGTGCGAGCGCCATTTCTGCCAAGGTCGCGGGGCGAAGCCCGGTAGCCCGTTCAACGTTGAAGGCAATCCAGTCAAGGCCTGTCATCAGGGACTGTCCGAGGTCGGACGGGTCAAAGGGCGTGTCGTCACCGCCAGCTCGGCGGTATGCGCGCACGACTTCGCGAGCAATTCTGGTGTCATCCCAGCAGGCCAGCGACAGGGCGACGTCGGCCAGCTCGCGGCGGGGCACAAGCGGGACTGCCAGATCCCAGTCGCACAGCACCGGGCCAGGCGCACTGGCGATGAGATTCTTCTGATCAATGTCGCCGTGGGTCATCACTTCCTGGTCCGGCAGGTAACCGGCGGTCCGGACCAGCTCCGCGATTTGCGACACCGCCGGTGCTGCCGCTCTCAGCAGACGGGCGCACGCCGCTCCGCTCCACTCCGCGGCGTCGGTTAGCTCGGTCCAACGGCTGGCGGTATCGGTATTCGGCACTGGAAACATGGTCCGGTCCTGCGGCCGGATTCGCAGACCATGCAGGCTGGCCAGCACCTGGCCAGCCCATTGCGCCAGCTCAGGCTCCACGGGCCCTGGGCCGACCGGATCGCCCTGCACCCAGTGGTGCACGCGGACCGCGGTCAGAGGCAACAGCGGATCGCGGCGGCTGACCCAGGTGAAACAACTGCCATCAACTGGGTTTGGGACTGGCTGCGGTGCTGCAACGCCCGCCGCGATGGCTCGCTGCTCGAATGACCACGACTCGGCGAGCCAGCGTTGCCACCGGGAGTCGGCCCAGGGATTGCGTAGCTCCTTGAGGGCGTAACGGCGTTTCCCAGCATCTAGCCGGTACACCCGGTTGGACCATGCGCCGCCGACCGCCGCGTAGGCCGTCACAGGAACTTGGAGGCGGAACGCCGCGATGACGGCGGCCGGGTCAGGTGAATCAGAATCCTCCGCTGCCACGACCCCCTGCACCTCCGCCCCGAAGCCCCGCCGATCGACGGCATCCGGCGTGCCCGCCGCGCAGTGCGTAGCGCTCCATGCCCGTGATGCCAGGGCCACCATGCAGGCCACGATAGGGGCTTACATGGTCCCCGGCCTGTTGAGCGATACTGCTGTGATGAGCGAGCGGAATGTCCTCGGTGGCGAGCTAGAGCCATGCGGGGACGACCCAGTCACCGGGTTCTACCGTGATGGCTGCTGCAACACCGGCCCGGAAGACATCGGCAGTCACACGATCTGCGCCGTCGTGACCGCCGAGTTCCTCAACCACCAGCGCGAAATCGGCAACGATCTCATCACCCCGATGCCGCAGTTCAGGTTTCCCGGGCTTACGCCAGGCGACCGCTGGTGCGTGACCGCCGTGAACTGGCTCCGCGCGCACCGCGACGGCGCGGCCGCTTACGTGGTTCTCGCTTCGACGCACGAGCGGGCGCTTGAGATCGTGCCCATCGAAGCCCTGCGTGAGCGCGCGATCGACGTGCCGGCCAGCCCCGGCTCCCTCGGGGACTGACCGCTCGAGAAGAAGGGGATCCCCGCACCAGGGTGAACGGAGCCGATCCTCAGCGCAGATTTACCCGGGCAGCCCAGCGAGGCCAATGGCACGGACTGGGCACGGAACTGGCCAGGCGGGAAAACCTTGAGCTGCGTGGCCTTCAGCTCCGCGATTACCAGCCAGATTGGCCGACGGGGGTCCGTGATCTGACAATCGTCCGGCTTGCCCTATCGGCTGACGGTACGGCACTGTAATGGCATGGCGGGTTTCGGCGACCTGGAGTTCATGCAGCGTGGGCGCAGGGTGCTCGTCGGCGCGGTGATGCTCGTGCTCGGCGGCGTTGTGGGATATGCCTTGCCGCAAAGCAATGCCTCGCCTGCTTCCGATAGCGGCAAGGTGACCTCGGTCGGCAACACGACCCAGGACGCTGGCACCCCGTTCGAGTTCCAGCCGGCGAAGGGCCACGGGGAGAGCTTGCTGCTGCAGGACGGCACCCCGTGGCAGGACAGGCCGTCCGGGCCATGGCATAGGAAAGGCCTGCCGACCTGTATCGTGCCGGGAACAAAAACGCCAATGAAGGCGACGCTCGGGATCCTCACGGCGCGGCCGGTCGGTTCGGCTCCCGGCCGCCCGGTTGTCGTCTGGGTGGAGTGCTACGTCTGAGTGGCTGGCGCCGCTGAGCCGCGGCGCCGGCCTGCGCAGGCCCGGGGTTAACGGCAGATACCTTGAACAGGTGAAACTGACCGCAGCGGGCAGCATCGCCCTGGACAGCCCAGTCTGGGCTTCGAAGGCGCGGAAACCGAGAGAACCCGGGAGGACCAGGTGCAATACCAGCTTTCGAGGTTCGTGATCGGGCCATGCTTGCACCTGCTGGCCAGGACGGAGGTCACCGGCACGGAGAACGTGCCAGCCTCGGGCGGAGCCATCTTGGCTTCGAACCACGTTTCAATATTGGACTCCTTTTACCTGCCGCTCCTGCTCGACCGTCCAGTCACGTTCGCCGCTAAGTCGGAGTACTTCACGGGCAAGCGCCCGACCGACCGGCTCGTCGGCGCCTACCTGCGGGCGACGAAGCAACTGTCCGTGGACCGCGCGGGAACTCGCGCCGCGCAGGAGATGCTCGAGGCAGCCCTCGGCCTGCTAAATAATGGCGCTCTGTTCGGGATCTACCCCGAGGGGACGCGATCGCCCGACGGGCGGTTGTATCGCGGCAGGACCGGCATCGGCTGGCTTGCGCTGCACGCGCGCGTGCCGGTGATCCCGGTGGCTATGTTCGGCACGCTGCGGATGCTCCCGCCTGGCGCCAAGATCCCGCGGCCCGGCCGGGTGCAGATCAAGATCGGCAAGCCGCTGCTGTTCGACGAGTACTTCGATCAGCCCGCCGGCGCCAGGCAGCGCCGGGCGGTCACGGATCAGGTGATGGAGGCGATTCGGGAGCTGTCCGGGCAGGAATACGTGTCGATGTACGCCTCAGCGCGCAAGGAGCAGCTAGCCGCGGCGAGCGGCAAGGCGGGCGCAGTCGGCGGCTCAGGGCAGCGCCAGGACAAGGATCCTGTCGTCTAGCTTTCCGGATCCCAAATGTAGATCGGTCGGCCGACGGAATCCGTCCTGCTCACGTCCGGCCGGTCCGCAGACGCCTCTCGCGGATCGGGCTCGAACATGGAAGGCGGAGCCGACGACCTGGTGACCGGTTCCTGTCCCCACACCGACTCGGGCGGAGCCTGGCTGGTCGCGGGGCCGTGCGGGCTATGCAAGCCATGCGGCCCTTGCGTGCCGTGCTGGCTATCTGGTCCGACTGGGCCGAAAGTGCCGCGCATGGCCGGGCCCTGCGCCGGTCCGGGGTAGACGGCCCACGGCAGTTCGCCGGTCGGCTGCGGCGCTGGTTCCCATGGCGGCGAGCCGGCCACGGGCGCGTGCCGCAGTGTCTGTCCAGCCTGGCCAGGCCTCTGGCGGCTCTCGGCATCCGCACTGGCCCAGGCATCGGACGCCTGGCTGCTGTGCTGCATGCCGGTGTCAGCGCTCGCCCACTCGCCGCCTCCCGGTGCCGGCCGGGCCTGCGTGGGCGGGGCGGGCAGCAACGGGCGCGGCGTGAATGCAGAGGTCAGCGTCGATCGGCCGGTCAGCGCTGGCCGCGGCTGGTACCGGGGGGCGGGTACCGGACGACCGCCCGCCAAGCCGATCGCCGGCGGGGCGTCCTGCGGCTCGAAATACTCGAGCAGCGCGTCAGCGATCATCCCGCGCTGGCCAAACCCCCGCCCGACTGCGCTCTCTCAGCTGCGGCCAGCGCAAGCTCATGCTCGCGTCGCTTGACGATGCTGCCGTACCACATAATCGGCGCCAGCAGGGCGGCGAGAACAGCCGCCGAGATGATCCCGTCGGTCACCAGGTCGCGGGTGATGACCGAGCCATTCGACGGCACGCCCGGCGTAGCGGGCATGCGCCTGGGCAGCGCGCCCAACGACGCTGGCCTCGCGTGCGGCGGAGACATGCCGGCGGCCTCGGTTATCGCCTTCGCCGCGTCAACGGTGCCATAGCCTGAACCAGTCGCGAGCCCGGCCTGCCGTTGGTAGAACGTGCCCTTGGTCATCGCATCCTGCACCTGGGCGGCCGTCAGGTTCGGGAACTGCGACCTGACCAGGGAGGCCACGCCGGCCACGATGGCACTAGCCGCCCATGTGCTGTTCATCGTCTGGTAGCCCCTGGGCGCCGCCGCGACCACGTCGCCACCCGCGGCGGTCAGCATGACGTAGCTATTGCGGCTGCTGTACGGGGCCTTGACGAAGTTCTTGCCGAACGCGCCGACCGCGATGACTCCCTTGTAAGCCGCTGGGAAGTTCGGCGCGTTACCCGCCTGGGCGTTATCGCCGGCGGGAGCGACCAGCACCACATTGTGACTGATCGCGTAGGCGACAGCGGCCCGCTCGGCCGCGCTGCCCCCGGCCACCGCTTGGACGCCGCCCCAGCTTGGAATGCCCGGCATACCGGGATCAGCGGGCAGCGCGATCACCGAAGCGTTGTGGTTGACCGCGTACCTGATGCCAGCCGCAGTATCGCCGGGCAGCTTCGATGTCAAGCTGGTATTCGACCAGAGTGGATCACCAGGGCTGAGGGTGACTCTGACCGACAGGATGCTGGCCCGGCCAGCGACGCCGTAGATACCGTTGGCTGACTTCCTGCCGTGGCCGTGCCCCGCGATCAGACTGGCCAGCCCCGTCCCGATGATCCCGTAGTGCGGGCCGCCCGGAATCCGCTGCGATCCGGTGAAGTCAGGGCCGCCGATGACCCTGCCGGTTAGGTCCGCCTGCGTGGCGTCCACACCGTCCGCCAAGACGGCGATGGTCACGCCGGCTCCGTCGCCGCTACGCCACGCCTGGATGACGTGCAGCTTGCTAAGCCACCACTCGGATTGGCGCCAGGCGACGGCGTTCGCGGGCATGCAAAAACCCGCGATGGGCGCCGACACCAGCCCGATCACGACTGCAGCCTGAGCAAGCCGGGGGAGTCGCAGCAGCACAGTCTGGTGGCCTTCCGTTTACGTAATTTGCATTCTGCCATGTCTGATCTGTTTCGATGGCTTCTCGGGCATTAATGCAGCCCGGCCGCTATCCGCACCCGCGCCCCTGGCGGCAGTGACAGCCGCTCCGCGGCGTTACCGCTGCTGACCGCCAGTGAGATCAGCCCGGCGCTGTCGGCAAACGCGATCAGCTCGCCAGGTGCCGCCGATCCAAATGTCTCCAGGTATGGGGCGGTCAGCTCGCGGCGATTGCATCGGATGATCACCGATGAGCCGATCTCGATGCCGAGATCGGCGGCCGTCGCTGACGGGATCGACAGCTGCACGTTGCCGAACCTATCGACCGACAGCACCTCGCCCTCCGCCTCCCGGTCGAGCATCCTGCTGGTCGGCTTGGCCAGCATCACGAGCTCGGAGAGGTCCACCTCGGTGCCGGCCTCTGTCATGGACGTGCCGGTGGCCAGGTGCGACGCGACCGGCATGAAGATGTCCCTGCCGTGGAACGTCGGCGACACCGGATGATTCCACAGCTTCTGGTTGGTCAGCAGGACCGCCCGGGTCGCGCCGCCGAGCGGGCCGATCGCCCACGACAGCAGGCCGTTGTCCGGGCCCACCAGGATCCCGCCCTTGGCCTCGATCGCGACCGCCCGGCGCGTGGTTCCCACGCCGGGATCGACGACCGCGACGTGCACGGCAGGCGGCATCGCCGGGATCGTCTGGGCGAGCACGGCCGCCCCGCGTCGCACGTCGCCGGGGGGCACCAGGTGCGTGATATCGATGACTCTCGCGGCAGGAGCGATCCGTGCGGCCACCCCGTGGCAGGCGGCAACGAAACCGTCTTCAAGCCCGAAGTCGGTCAGAAACGTAAGACAACTCAACGAGGTCACATTTTGTGAGCGTACGTGCCCGCAACGAAGGATTGCTAGAGCGGGCCCTGCCCGGCTCATCAGATCCTGCTACCCAAGGTCACCTACGATGAGGGCGGGGGAGCAGTGCCCCGGAGAAAGGCCGAGTCCAGTGCAGCCGCTGACCGAGCTTGAAATGCGCATGCTGGCCTTCGAGCGGAGCTGGTGGCAGTCACCAGGTGCCAAGGAGCGGGAGATACTCGAAGCATTCGGGACGTCGCCGACCCGGTATTACCAGCTGCTGAACGAGCTGATCGACCGGCCAGAGGCAGCTCGGTTCGATCCGGCGCTGGTGGCCAGGCTGCGCAGGCGGCGGGCCAGGAGGAACAAGCTGCGCTCGGGCCGCGAAACCTGAGGAGCGAGAGGTTCGCACAACGTGAGCGGACAGGAAACAAGCCCTTCCGGCGCCAACAAATCGCAGTCACTACCCGGCCAGCCAGGCCCGGTCGCTCCAGACGGACTCCGCGGCCTGCCCGTTCCGGCGACCGCCGAAGGACGAACGGGCCTGGCCGCGCTGCTCGACGATCCCCGTCATGCGCTGGTCGCCGTTGACTTCGATGGGACGCTCGCCCCGATCGTCCCCGACCCGGCGGCGGCCAGGGCGCTCCCGGCCGCCGTCACCGCGCTGCGTGAGCTGGCGCCGCTGATCGGCACGCTGGCTGTGGTGACCGGCAGGCCCGCGGGTACAGCCGTTGAGTACGGCTCGCTCGACCGGGTTCCTGGCATCGTCGTGCTCGGTGCATACGGCAGGCAGCGCTGGCACGACGGCCAGCTTGAGACGCCCCCCGCGCCAGAAGGACTCGCCGTCGCCAGGGAACGCCTGCCGGGCATACTCGCTGACGCGGGCGCTCCGGACGGGACGTGGATCGAGGACAAGGACGACGCGCTTGCCGTGCACACTCGCAGGGCCGCCGACCCGGTGGCAGCGCTTGAGCAGGTCCGCGCGCCGCTGCTCAAGCTCGCTGCCGATACCGATCTGCGGGCCGAACCTGGCCGTCTGGTAATTGAGCTGCGCCCGGCCGGAGCTGACAAGGGAACAGCGCTGACGGAGCTCGCCAGGCAGCGCCAGCGGTCCGCGATCATGTTCTGCGGCGACGACCTCGGTGACTTGCCGGCGTTCGCTGCGGTCCGGCGGCTGCGGGCCGAAGGGCTGCCGGGCCTCGCGGTGTGCAGCGGTTCCGCCGAGGTCACGAATCTGGCCCGCGAAGCTGACCTTGTCGTGGACGGCCCCGAGGGCGTCGCCGCGTTCCTGGCCGGGATCGCAGCCGACATCGGCCGCTCGTCGGCCAAAGTCAGAAACAGCTGATCCGACACTGGTAGTGAATAGCGCCGGCCGCGCCCAGCGACTACCGTGAGCCCAGCGCGCCTGCCCGCGTCGGAGGTGGTTCCATGAGGCGGCTCTCTGCTGTGCTGATCGCCGTCGCTGGCGCATGCCTCGGACTGCTCGCGTGTGGTGGTGCTCCGCAGGCCACGCTGGCCAGCGCCACGAGCAGCGGCGGCTGGGGCAACGCACACCGCGTACCGGGAGTTGCCGCCTTGGCCCCGCGCGGGTTCGCGTACGCAGTCTCCCTGTCGTGCGCGTCGCAACCGAACTGCACCATCGGAGGCTGGTACACGACTCGCACCGGAAACCGCAACCTCTCACAGGCATTTTCCGTGCGCGATGTCAACGGCGCCTGGAAGCTGCCGCAGCGGATTCCCGGCTTGGTGGTCCCGGCAGCTAGCTTCTCCACGCTGAGCGCGTTGTCCTGCGCTGCCCAGGGAAACTGCGTCGCTGCCGGAGATCCCGAGCTCGGCGTGGCTCGGGTGGTCAACCAGACCCGCGGCGTCTGGGGCCGGGCGCGGCAAGTTCCCGGCCTGGCGGCCCTCAGCGGAAGCGACGCGCTCCGCACGATCGACGCATTGTCCTGCAGCGCGGCTGGCTGGTGCGTCGCCGCCGGAAACTACTGGCATCCGCCGAACGGCTTTCCGCACAGCCGCGGGTCGGTGACGTTCGTGGTCATCGAGCACAACGGCGTGTGGCAGAAGGCGCGGCTGATCCCGGGAATGGCGGCGCTGAACCACGGCTGGCTCGCGCTGATATCCTCCATCTCCTGCGACCGGGCCGGCGCATGCACCGCGGGCGGGACCTACCGGGATCGGTCCACGCACGCGCTGCGGCCTTTTGTCGTCAGTCAGCACCGCGGCGTCTGGACGCCCGCCCGTGCCATCGCGGGCGTCACCGCACTGCCCAACGCCAGTCCTGCAGGCGAAAGCGGAATCGGCGCGATTTCGTGCACATCGCCGGGGAATTGTACTGCCGCCGGGCGATACACCGATACGACCGGGAACGTTCTGCCATTCGTCGTCACCGAGAAGAACGGCGTCTGGGGACAGGCGCAATCGTTGCCAGGGACGGTCCCTCTCGACCCGAAGTTCAACCAGGCCGCGATCACGGGTATGTCGTGTCCTGCGCCCGGCCAGTGCAGTGCTGCCGGGTTTTACGGGTCGGACCTGAATGCGGAGAACGTGTCGGTCCCGTTCGTTGCCACGCAAGTCAACGGCAAGTGGGGTGCCGCGCACCAGGTCCCAGGGCTCGCTGCGCTTAACCTCGGCAATCAGGGAGCGATCACATCAGTGTGGTGCGGCACGCCAGGGAACTGCGCCGCCGGCGGGTTCTACACCGGCCCCGGCGGGAGCAACTTCCACTCTGACGTTCCCGGTCACGCTTTCCTGGTTACCGAGTCGGGCAGGGTCTGGAGCCGTGCGATACCGGTCCCCGGCTTGGCGGCACTAGGCAGCCGCGCTTCCGGGGTCAGTTTGGTTTTCTGCGGGCGGACCAACAAGTGCTTCGCCATCGGCGGTTACGTGGCGCGGACCGGGTTCGTGAAGGGGCACCTGTTCGTCGTCACCCGAGGCTGATCACAGCGACCGGCGCCGTAAGGCGGCTGCAGGCCGGTCAGGCGTCGTGACCGGCCTGGGCAGCCCGCTCGTACTGTACGCCCGCGCTGTCCGGGACTCGCTTATGCGGGCGGTGGCTCGGCGCAATGGCATCTCAATGTTGCCGCGAGCGTGCCATCCTGTACGTGAGCCGGATGGTCGGAGCCCGCGACTATGGTCAGCTCATGACAACCGTAGAACAGCGCTTAAAGGACGTGGAAGTGCGCGTCGACCGTTTGGAAACGTGGGCGGGCCCAGGTCAGGCCGAAGCCCTGAGCGTCGGCCTGAGCGCGTTGCGGGCTGAGATCGCCGCGTTCCGCCAGGAAGTCAATCGCGCCTTCCGAGACGTCCGGGCTGAAATGGCGGGCATCAAGTCTAGTGTCTCTGCCCTAGAGACGGACGTCGCGGGCCTGAAGGCGGACGTCGCGGGCCTTAAGAGCGATATGTCCCATGTAAAGGGCGCGCTCGAGGAGATCCTCAGGCGGCTGCCGCCTGCTGCCTAGCTGGACTCGGGCGTTGAAGGCGGGGCGTCAAGCGCTGCCAGCTGGCTGGCGAGCCAGGCCGATGGCGGAACGGCGCTGCCGGCGGCCGCAAGTGACTGGCTCCTGAGCTTTCGTTCGTCATCTGGCATCATCAGCGCCTCGTGCAATGCCTGCACCGTGCCGCTGATGTCGAACGGGTTCACCAGGAGCGCGTCGCCGCCAAGCTCGTCGGCCGCGCCTGCCTCTCGGGACAGCACCAGCGCGCAGCCGCGGTCGGACAGTATCGGGCCTTCCTTGGCTACCAGGTTCATGCCGTCGCGGATAGGGTTCACCAACAGGACGTCAGCCAGCCGGTAGCCGGCCAGCGACCTGGGATAGTCGTCGTAGCCGCTGAGCACGATCGGGGTCCAGTCAGCCGTGCCGAACTCGTCGGCGATCGCTCCGGCCAGCCGCTGCACGCTGGCCGCGTACTCGCGGTACTCGGGCAGGTCATGGCGGGACGGGTAAGCGAGCGCGAGCAGCATCACTTTGCCCTGCCACTCGGGATGGGTCAGCAGCAGCTCGCGGTAGGCGGCCAGGCCCCTCACTATGTTTTTGGAGAGCTCGGTCCGGTCGACTCGCACGATCAGCTTGCGCCCGCCGATCACTTCGGCGAGCGCGGCCATCCGCGCCTCGACGTCCTGCTGGGCGGCCCGGCCGGTGAGCTCGGCGGCGTCCACGCCGAGCGGGTGCACGCCGATGCCGGTGACGTGACCGCGGTAGCTAACCTGCCTCCCGTCCCGGTCGACGTCGGCCCCGAGCACGCGCTCGCAGCAGTCGACGAACGCGTATGCCCAGCGCTGGCACAGGAAGCCGGCGTGGTCGGCGCCCAGCATTCCGTCTAGCACCTGGGCCGCGATCGCGTCGGGCAGCAGCCTGAAGTAGTCGACGGGCGCCCACGGGGTGTGCGAGAAATGCGCGATCTTGATCCCGGGACTGAGCTCGGCGAGCATCCGCGGCGCGAGGGTCAGGTGATAGTCCTGGATCACGGCGCGGACACCGGGCGAACCGTCGTTCGCGGTGGCGAGCGCTGTGGCGAAGGCCATGTTGTACTCGCGGTAGGCGTCCCAGTCGCGGCGGAACGCCAGCCCGAACTGCGGCTGGTTCGGCGTGTCATACAGCATGTGGTGTACGAACCACAGCACTGAGTTGGCGACCGTGTTGTACGCCCGATTGAATGTGGCTGCAGGGATGTCGAGCATCCGGACCGCTGATCCGCCCGGGGTGCCGTCCAAGCCGAACATGCCGCCCGGGGCCGTGCGGACGGCCGCCCGGTCGGCGTCAGTCAGCGCTGCGCAGACCCAGAGCAGGTCCTCGTGGCTGGCCACCGACGACAGGCCGGAGACGAGGCCGCCGCCTCCCCGCTTGACCGACAGCTGGCCGGTGTCGTCCCGGCTGAATGAGAAGGGACCTCGGTTGGACGCCACGAGGATCCGGCGCCTGGCAATCGCATCGCCCACGCGGTGAGGTTAACGCCGCGGCCGGTCCCTGCCGTGTACCGACCCCGGTGATCTTGCCCTGCGCCGCCAACGCGGGCCTGGCGTGAACGTTCCATGATCCCGGACATCTTTCGACGCACACGTAGAAAAGTGTCCGTGGTGAGGCCGTGGTGAGGGGCGGCCTGGACGGGCGGCGGGCTGGGCGAGGACCTGCTGGGACATCAGCGCCCGAGTCGGTTAGGATGCGGGATAACAACTTCATATTGCTCATCCAGAGGGGTGGAGGGAACGGCCCTGTGAAGCCCCGGCAACCATCTCGATGATCCACGCTTGGCCGTTCTGCGCCCGGTGAGGCCATCTCGGGACTGGTGCCAACTCCGGCCCGCTGCATGCCGGCAGCGGGAGAGATGAGGAGAGGCCTCACCAGTTATGACATCCGTCGCGACGAACGCTGCCCTGCCCGCCACGCCCGCACCGGCGAACCCCGCGTCCGCCAGGCCACTCGCGTCTGCCAGTTTCGGCCATGCCCGCGCTCTCGCCTGCCGTGAATGCGGCGCCAGCTTCGACCTTGGCGGCCAGCATGCCTGCTCGGAGTGCTTCGGCCCGCTCGAGGTCAGCTATGACCTGCCGCCCGTCACCAGGCAGGAAATCGAGTCGGGACCGCCGAACATCTGGCGGTACGCCAGCCTGCTGCCAGTCCCGCCGGACATCGCCCGCCGGCCGAACACCGAGCCTGGCCGGACCAGGCTCGTCAGGGCCGACGCGCTGGCCAGGAAACTCGGCATGCGCCGCCTCTGGGTTAAGGACGAGCGCTCCAACCCGACCCACTCGTTCAAGGACCGGGTCGTCGCCGTGGCGCTGGCGGCCGCGGTGGAGATGGGCTACCGGGTGCTTGCCTGCCCGTCCACCGGAAACCTGGCCAACGCGGTCGCCGCCGCCGCGGCCAAGGCCGGGATCGACTCCGTGGTGCTCATTCCCGCGAACCTCGAGCCGGAGAAGATCCTGGCCTCGGCCGTGTACGGCGGCCTGCTCGTCAAGGTCGATGGCGGCTACGACGAGGTGAACAGGCTGGCTTCCGAGCTCGCCGAGGAGCGCGAGGACTGGGCGTTCGTCAACGTGAACGTGCGGCCGTACTATGCCGAGGGCTCCAAGACGATCGGCTACGAGATCGCCGAGGACCTCGGCTGGCGGCTGCCACGCCAGATCGTGGTACCGGTCGCGTCCGGCGCGCAGCTCGTGAAGATCGACAAGGCCTTCCGCGAATTCGTCGCGCTCGGCCTGGTGCCTGAATCCGACGTGACCGTCTACGGCGCGCAGGCCAGCGGGTGCGCGCCGGTCGCTGCCGCGTACGCCGCCGGGCACGACGTCGTGCAGCCCGTGCGCCCCGACACGATCGCCAAGTCCCTGGCCATCGGGAACCCGGCCGACGGTCCCTACGTGCTGGACGTCGTGCGCCGGACCGGGGGCGCAGTCGCCGACGCTCCGGACCCGGAGATCGTCGACTCGATCAGGCTGCTGGCCGCGACCGAGGGCATCTTCGGCGAGACGGCGGTGGGCGTGACGATCGCGGTGCTGCGCCGGCTGCTTGCGGCCGGGAACCTCGACCCGGCCGAGGAGACCGTGATCATCAATTCGGGCGACGGGCTTAAGACCCTGAACGCCGTCGCGGGAGCCGCGGCAGTGCCCGAAACGATCAAGCCGAGCCTGGCCGCCTTCACCCGGCTCTACGACTCGGCGGTCGGCCAGGCCCTTCGTCACTGTGCGTGATCGGATTGCCGACCAAGGCGGCGGCACACAGGGCAGTCACGTTTAGCCGACCCGGCCAGTGACCGCAATTCCCGCCGAGTGGCGACGCCGTGAGCGCGCCGCGGGGCTGATGCCGAAATTGATAGTGATTCACAATGACGGCGAAACAGCCTAATGATTTAGCGAAAGTCCGGCGAACCGGGTCGAAGTCCCCGGCAAGCCGGCCAGGCGACGGTCGTGCCGGGGCTAGTGAGACAAGAAATCAGGCGTATCGGTGATTCGTGTGATGACCGCGCGCTTGGTAGCTTGTCTGGCGCACGGGTCCGGTAGCAGCCCGGAGATCTTTCCGCCAGCCGAGAGCCGTACCTGACAGCTGGGTGCTCGAAATCGCCTGGGCAGCCGGTTAATTCGCCTGAAACCGGGCTCGTGGGTGCCTGCCGACCCCGCCTGACCTGGGGTAACACGCCGCTCGGACGATGGGCGGGTATCCCGGTACGCGGGACCCCCGGACCATGTATCGTAATGTCCGGTCGCTGTCGGTAAGGCGAGAACGGCAGGCAGAGCTTGCGCAGCACGTCCAGCCCGCTCCGCGATCACGGGTTTCGCGAGCAAGGGCGTGACCCGAAGCCCGAGCAAAAGTTAGGGAGTTGTTGTTCATGGCTCAGGGCACCGTCAAATGGTTCAACGCGGATAAGGGCTACGGCTTCATCGCGGTCGACGGTGGTAGGGACGTTTTCGTCCACTTCTCGGCTATTCAGTCGGACGGCTACCGCACGCTTGAAGAAGGTCAGCGAGTCGAATTCGAGATTACGCAGAGCGACCGTGGCCCGCAAGCGGAGGCTGTCAGAGCGGTTTAGTTCCGCGGCATGGCGCGGTAGACCCGGTACCTCCTGGGTGCCGGGTCTTCGCGTGTCAGGACGTCAATGCCGATGGTGGCCGCGGAGTTGCCAGGACCCGGCTTGCACTCTCGGGGTGAGAGTGCTAAACAAGTCGTTGTCACTCTCGGGTTGAGAGTGCCAACTCACAAGCGTGATCGGGGCGATGAGGCAGGGTATTCCGCAGCAGGAAGGGACTGTCTGCGGGGCTTGCCGTCCGTCGCGGGCGTCGGCTCGGTCGGCATTTCACCAGGCAATAAGTTCCAGGAGGACTAGGAGCCTATGGCAGCGAAGATGATCGCGTATGACGAGGACGCCAGGCGCGGCCTCGAGCGCGGCATGAACCAGCTGGCCGACGTCGTCAAGGTAACCCTCGGCCCCAGGGGCCGGAACGTTGTGCTCGAGAAGAAGTGGGGAGCCCCCACGATCACCAACGATGGCGTGTCCATCGCTAAGGAGATCGAGCTCGAGGACCCGTGGGAGAAGATCGGCGCCGAGCTCGTCAAGGAAGTAGCCAAGAAGACGGACGACGTGGCCGGTGACGGCACGACGACCGCCACCGTTCTCGCTCAGGCGTTGGTCCGCGAGGGCCTGCGCAACGTCGCCGCCGGCGCCAACCCGATGTCGCTCAAGCGCGGCATCGAGGCGGCCGTCGAGCGGGTGAGCGAGGAGCTTTCCAAGCTGGCCAAGGACGTGGAGACCAAGGAGCAGATCGCTTCGACCGCCTCCATCTCCGCCGGTGACCCCGCGATCGGCGAGATGATCGCCGAGGCGATGGACAAGGTCGGCAAGGAAGGCGTCATCACTGTCGAAGAGAGCAACACCTTCGGCCTCGAGCTCGAGCTCACCGAGGGCATGCGTTTCGACAAGGGCTACATCTCACACTATTTCGTCACTGACCCAGAGCGGATGGAAGCGGTTCTCGAGGACGCGTACATCCTGATCGTCAACTCGAAGATCTCAGCGAACAAGGACCTCCTGCCGCTGCTCGACAAGGTGGTCCAGGCCAACAAGCCGCTGGTCATCATCGCCGAGGATGTGGATGGCGAGGCGCTCGCCACCCTGGTGGTCAACAAGATCCGCGGCCTGTTCAAGTCCGTCGCGGTGAAGGCGCCGGGCTTCGGTGACCGGCGCAAGGCCATGCTCGGTGACATCGCGGTCCTGACCGGCGGCCAGGTGATCAGCGAGGAAGTCGGCCTCAAGCTGGACACCACCGAGCTCGACATGCTCGGCCGGGCCCGCAAGGTCGTGGTCACCAAGGACGAGACCACGATCGTCGACGGCGCTGGCGACTCCGAGCAGATCTCCGGCCGGGTGAACCAGATCCGCGCCGAGATCGAGAACACCGACTCGGACTACGACCGCGAGAAGCTCCAGGAGCGGCTCGCCAAGCTGGCTGGCGGCGTCGCCGTCATCAAGGCCGGCGCGGCGACCGAGGTCGAGCTGAAGGAGCGCAAGCACCGCATCGAGGACGCTGTGCGCAACGCCAAGGCCGCTGTCGAGGAGGGTGTGGTCGCCGGTGGCGGCGTCGCCCTGCTGCAGGCCGGCAAGAACGCCTTCAAGAAGCTCGAACTGCCTGGCGACGAGCTGACCGGCGCGAATATCGTGCGCCGCGCGCTCGAGGAGCCGCTGAAGCAGATCGCCGTCAACGCCGGCCTCGAGGGCGGCGTGGTGGCCGAGAAGGTGCGCGGTCTGGATCCGGGTCACGGCCTGAACGCTGCGACGGGCGAGTACGTCGACATGTTCAAGGCCGGGATCATCGACCCGGCGAAGGTGACGCGCTCTGCCCTGCAGAACGCGGCCTCCATCGCCGGCCTGTTCCTCACGACCGAGGCCGTTATCGTGGAAAAGCCGGAGAAGGAGAAGGCTCCGGCCGCTCCCGGCGGCGGTGACATGGACTTCTAGTCCTCGTTAGTCGGCCGGAACGTACGTTCCGGCCGGCGCGGTGACCGAGGTCTACCTCGCACCGGGTCCCGACCCGGGTGAGACAAGGAAAGGCGGCTCTGGCTTGGGCCAGAGCCGCCTTTTCGTGTGTTCCCGGGGCGCTGGGCCAAGGTAAATGAAGTGGCACCTGTTGCGTGCCGGCTCCTCAAGCGGCCATTAAAGGTGGATCATCAAGGCATGGATCCGCCCAGCGAGCAGCTGATCCGCGACTACCTCAACCGGTTGTCGCTCGCCGCGAAGGCCCGGCTGGAGCCCAGGGACCGGCAGGCATTGCTCGACGACACGCGCGCGCGCATCGACAGTGAGACTGGCAGCCTGAGCAAGCCGACAGCGGCGCAGGCAAGGCGGATTCTGGCCGCCCTTGGTGATCCGACTGCCGTCGCAGAGAACGAGCGCGCAAGGATCGCCGCCCTCAGGGGCCCGCCTTCCGGCAGCCGGGCAAACGGATCCATCCGGCAGATCTGGCCGCCACCGGGCATCCCGGCGATAAGCCAGATGCCGGCCAGCCAGATGCTGGCCAGCCAGGTGCCGGCCAGGCAGGTGCCGGCCAGGCAGGTGCCGGCCAGGCAGGTGCCGGCCAGGCAGGTGCCGGCCAGGGCTCCGGCACCGATGCCGCCCTTGTCCCGGGCAGCGCCGCAGTCCCTGTCACCCGGCACAGCGAGCCTGCCGGCCGCGGTCGGCAGGCCAGCCTACGCCAGCAACGGCAGCTCGGGCAGCGGGTCGGGCCCGCCATCGCCCACTGCCCTATCTCGCCTGGCCGAGCCAGCGAGTTCCGACGAACCGTCAGGTCCGGAAGGCGCATCCGGTCGCACGGGGCCGCCAGGGTCCGGTCCACGATCACCGAGCGCTCCGCGCGGGTTGCCATCCCAGCGCACTCCGCGCGGCCTGCCCTCTCCTGGCGTTCCCAACGGCGTGCCGCCACCAGGCGAAGCGCCCGCTTCGGCCAGTTCGCCGCCGCCGGCCAGTTCGCCGCCGCCGGGCAGTTCGCCCGCTCGGGGAAACTCGCCTGCTCCGGACAACGCGCACGCTCCGGGCAGCGAGCCTGCGCCGCCCGCAGGACAGTCCGAGCAGGACAAGGCCAGCCCCAAAGCGACGCCAGGGCGGGGCGGGACAGATCACTCCGGGCTCGACGAGGACGAACCGGGTGTCGAGTTGAGCGTCGAGCTGCCAGAACCGGTCCACGAGGAGGCCGGCCGCAGCTGGCTATCCCAGCGAGCCGGCGCGGCTGCGGGCGGGCTTGCGCGGTTCGGATCTGCCCTGGCCGGCGTCGCGGTGCGAGACCCCCTGGAAACGATCGCGGTTCTCGTACTGGGAATCGGAGGGGCCATATACCAGCCGGTCTGGCTCGTTGGCGCCCTCATCGCGGTGGTATCCAGGAAATGGGATCTTCGCGATAAATGGTTCGGGCTCGCCGGACCCGTCGTCGTCGTCATAGTCGGCGCGACCCTCGCCATCGTCCTGGGCGGCCAGCACACGTCGTTTGGTTCGTACGCGTTCGAAGCCTGGCTGGCCCTGGGCCGGCTGAGCAGGATCGCCGCTGTCCTCAGCGCCAGCTACCTGCTCTGGCGCGCCTATAACGGACCACGGGAGCCCAGGGATCCGCCGTGGAGCATGCCGCGCAGGCCTGGCTGACAGCCGCATCTCCGCCCCCTCCGCCCCTCCTGAGGCAGCATTAATGCGGTGTCCTAGGGGACCGAACAGGGTATGTTCTGCTCGTGACCCCGGCCATCGGCGGAGTCTGGGGACGCGCAAGCACATTTCAGGCATACCGTGCCTGGTGCGTAAGCCTTTTCTGGCCTAGCCAGTTCCATCCGGACGTGGGCGCACCGGGTGGGGACCGATAGCCTATATATGCGCAGCAAGGTCGTATCGCATCATTTCTCTTCGCGTAAAGGGTCCGCACGTGCCAACTGGCAAGGTCAAGTGGTATGACGCCGACAAGGGGTTCGGCTTCCTCACCCGTGATGACGGTGGCGAGGTCTTCGTGCACTCGACTGCTCTGGCGACGGCAGGCACGGTCTTGCGAGCCGGGCAGCGGGTTGAATTCGGCGTGGCCGAGGGCCGGCGCGGGTCGCAGGCACTTCAGGTCAGGACCCTGGAGCCGCCGCCTAGTGTCGCGAAGTCCAGCCGCAAGGGCACAGACGAGATGACCGTGCTAGTCGAGGACCTGATCAAACTGCTTGACGGGCTGTCGAACACCTATCACCGCGGGAAGCACCCTGACGCCAGGGAAGCGAAGAAGATCGCGGCCGTGCTGCGAGCGGTAGCAGACGACATAGATAGCTAGCTCACGCCGCCAGATCGGGCCTATCTGCCGAGCTGGCAATCTCCCCGGTGTCTACCCACTCGCACCGCGGGCGTAGATGACGCGCTATGAGGTGCTCGGAACCGGCCGCTGCCTGGCCCGCAGGATGCGGTTCCTCCGCGCGAGAAGCAGCGAGGAGAGCGACAGCGCGAGACCGGCGGCCGCTACGGACAGGCCGGCCACGCCGCTGCCGGTCATCGACATCAGCAGGCCGAGAAGGCCGCCGATGACCCAGGACAGCTGGTGCAGCGTCTCCGATGCCGCGAACGTGGATGACCGAACGTCGGCGCCGACCTCGCGCTGCACGATCGAGTCGAGCGCGAGCTTGACGAGCGTCTGGCCAACGGCTGCGGCGAAAGCCACGATCACCGCGGCCCACAGCCCGAAGTACAAGGCGCACAACGACGTCACTACCAGCGCCACAGCCAGCATGCCGAACACGATCACCTGGGGTGCCCTGGAGCGCAGCGCGGCGCCGATGGCGGTGCCGATGAGCCCGCCGGCGGCAACTGCCGCGATCATCTCGCCGAGTGCCAAGTGGTCAGAGACGCCCCCGAAGTGAACCGTGCGCAAGATGAAGGCGAGAAAGAAGATCATGAAACCTGAGTAGGCGCGCAGGGTGATGTTGGCGCCGAGTGCCTCGCCGACGACCGGCCCGACCGGCCTGGGGAAGAGTTTCCTGTGCAACCTCCGGTCCCGGCCGCCGCCGGGACGCTCGTGACCCGAGCCGGGAGAGCCGGGCTGTGCAGCGCCCGCCGCACCGGTCTCGGTGGCCGGCGCTTGCTGCTCCGGCGCTTGCTGCTCCGGCGCCTGCAGTACGGGCGCTGGCTCGTCGACTCCGCTAGGCAGCCGGAATCCCGGCACCATCGCGGCCAGGTACACCAGCGTTCCGACCCGCAGCACCCACGCCGCGCCGCCCGCATGACCGCCTGCGGCGGCGTCGATCCCCGCAGCAATGGGAACCCCGATGGACGTCGCGATCACCGACGCAAGCGCCACGCGCGCGTTGGCGGTGACGAGTGTGATCTCGGCCGGCAGCAGGCGGGGGGTCACTGAGGCCCTGGTGACTCCGTAGGCCTTCTGCAGGACGAGGACTCCGAATGCCGCCGGCAGAAGCGTCAGCGTGTCGTTGTGCTGAACCGCGCCGGCCATGCCCCAGCACAGCAGTCCCCGCGCGAGCATCGTGCCGATCAGGATGTACCTGCGGCCGTGCCTGACCCGGTCAAGCAGCGGGCCAATGAAGGGAGCGAGCAGCGCGAACGGCGCCATCGTGATGATCAGGGCCAGCGCGACGTGGCCCCTAGCCTCGGTCACCGATGCGCTGAAGAACAGCGTGCCGGCTAGGGCTACGGCCACGAATCCGTCACCGACGCTGCCCGCTGCGGACAACTCGATCAGCTGTGCCAGGCCGGTCCTGCCCGCTCCTCCGGCGTGCGTCATCTTGTGCAGTGTTCGGGAAGTTCCGCTTGCCGCAGCCGCGCCAGCACGTCCCGCGGTCTGCGAGGCAGAGACAAATGACCTGGCTGCCTGCCTGGCCCGAGCCCCAGCCCGCAAATCTCCCATGGACATAGTATTGAGCCTTCCGGTCCTACCACGGCACCACAGACTCGGGCAGTAGCCGGGATGGGGCACAATTAGTGATCGTGAGCCCTACGACGCGCCAGGCGGAGCCGGATCAGGCCAGCGCCGCTGCGGTGGACCTTGCCCGTGCCGCGGCTGAGGCTGACGCCGGGCCGGACGAGGTCGGTCCTCACGTCGGCATCCAAGTCGAGGCGGACCGGGTCGTAACCCACCTGTTCGCCTCACTCAGTCCCGCGTATGTTGGCTGGCGCTGGGCCGTGACGGTCTCCAGGGCCGCGCGGTCGAAGGTGGTCACGGTCAGCGAGAACGTGCTTCTGCCCGGGCCCGATTCCCTGCTCGCGCCGCCCTGGGTGCCGTGGACCGAGCGGGTCCGCCCCGGTGACCTGAAGGCCGGCGACCTGATGCCAGCCAAGTCAGACGACGAGCGCCTCGTTCCTGTCGTGGCTATCGCCGGCGAGACCGGGCTGCTGGACTGGGACGAGACCGACGCCTGGCGGCTGCCCGGCGACGTGGGCGCCGGGCCTGCCGGTGAGCCAGCTCAGCCAGGTGCCAGCCCTGATGCTGGCCAGACACCGGCCGGCGAGCCGGGAGGTGGCGCGAGCGAGGCCCGCGAGCCAGGCGCTCACCGCGCGCCAGGCAGCCGGACGCGCACCAGGCGTAAGTCCGCTCCTGGGGAGCGCGACCGGACTCCTGGCTTGCTCAGGCCCGCGAGGGTTCTGTCAGCCACGGGGCGCGACGAGGCCGCGCTGCGGTGGTACGCAAGCGAGCAAGGTCCCGACTCCCCGCTCGCCAGCTCGGCGCCGGCCAACTGCGTGACCTGCGGGTTCTTGGTCAGGCTGAGCGGGCCGCTCGGCCGGGTCTTCGGAGTATGCGGGAACGAGTACGCTCCCGACGACGGCAAGGTGGTCTCGGTTGACCATGGCTGCGGTGCGCACTCAGACGGAGCGGCTGGAGTCAGCGCCGTCGAAGCCGGCACGGTCGCTCCCAGCGTCGACGAGCTCGGCTACGACATGCTGAACACCGGCGCGACCGTGCCAGAGAGTGTGCTCGAGACCCTGGACCACGAGCAGCTCTAATCCCGGTCCTCAGACGCCCGAGCCCGCGATCGCTTCAGCAGCGGGACATACCCGACTGCGAAGAGGCCGAGTCCCACGCCGACGACGCAGGTCCAGATCCACCAGTGCTGTGACGCCGGCAAGTGATGACGCAGCACCAAGACCACGATCAGCGCTACTGCCCAGGCGCCCGCGCCAACAGCCGCGATCAGCCGGTCGTTGCCTTCAAGGGCCGGCGGAACCTCGCGATATGGCTTGGGCACACACCTCAGGTTAGCGAAGCCGCGGCGAGGGCAGCCTAGGAGGCGGATCGGCCGAGGTTATCGCGCGGTCTGGCCCCGGTGGCGTACCTTGTTCGTGCCCGGCCGGCCAGGTTAAACGCCAGCCTGCCAGGTACCGACCGACGGGCTGCCGGCCGTAGCTGGCGGAATCATTCGCCACGCTCTACGGTTAGCAAGAATAATGAGCGAAGCTAACGATTATGACAACACCCCAGTCCAGGTCGGACGCCGGGCTGGCAACATCCCTGCGGATCTCGGTCAGCCGGCTGGCGCGACGGATGCGCGCCGAGCGAGTCGCTCAGGGCCTGCAACCAGAGCTTTCCGACTCGCAGCTCGCCGCACTGGCCGCCCTGGAGAAGCGCACGATGACTCCCGGCGAGCTCGCCGAGCACGAGAAGGTGCAGCCGCCGTCGATCACCAGGGTCATCGCCTCTCTGGAAGAACGCGGCCTGATTCAGCGGATGCCGCATCCAAGCGACCGCCGGCAGGTCGTTCTCACCGTGACCGACCAGGGGCGAGACGTGGTGCGCCAGGTCAGGCGGCTGCGCGAGGCATGGCTGGCGCGGCGGCTGCGCGACCTGACTCCGGCCGAGCGCGCGGTGCTGAAGGACGCGGTGCCGATTCTGGAGAAGCTGAGCCAGTCCTGAGCCGGACGGAGGCTCGCCCCGAACCAGCCCATAGTGAGTCACCACGCACCGAGCCCTGCCGGACCGAGCGGCCGGCCAGGCCGCGCCAACGGATGTTCAGCTCGCTGCGGGTGCGGAACTTCAGGCTTTTCGCGGCCGGCCAGGTCGTTTCCAACACCGGCACCTGGATGCAGCGGGTCGCCCAGGACTGGCTGATACTCCAGCTCACCAACGGCAGCGGGACGGCGGTCGGCATCGCTACCGGCCTGCAGTTCCTCCCGCTGCTGATGTTTAGCCTCTGGGGCGGCATGATCGCCGACCGCTACCCCAAACGCATGGTCCTGATGGTGACCCAGGCCAGCATGGGCTGCCTCGCGCTCACCCTCGGCGTGCTCGCGGTGACCGGAGTCGTCCAGCCATGGCACGTCTACCTGCTCGCGTTCGGCCTGGGGATGGCCACCGTGGTGGACAACCCGACCAGGCAGTCCTTCGCGATCGAGATGGTCGGCCGCGACGACCTGCAGAACGCAATCGCACTGAACAGTGCGGTGTTCAATCTGGCCAGGATCGCCGGTCCGGCCGTGGCCGGCATCGTGATCGGCTTCATCGGCATATCTACGGCCTTCTTCCTCAACGCGGCCTCGTACCTGACCGTGATAGTCAGCCTCCGCCTGATGCGCCAATCTGAACTGCGCCCGGCAGAGCGGGTCGCGCGGGCCAAGGGACAGCTGCGCGAGGGTCTGGCCTACGTCCGGTCCAGGCCGGACCTGCTCATGACGATGGTCCTGGTCTTCTTCGTCGCGACGTTCGGAATGAACTTCCAGGTCACCACCGCCCTGATGTCGCGCGTGGTGTTCGATACGGGTGCCGGGAAGTTCGGCCTCGCATCGGCCGTCTTCGCGATCGGCGCGCTGATCGGGGCCCTTGTCGCCGCGCGCCGCAGCAAGACGGGCATGCGCATGCTGATCTGGACGGGGCTGGCCTTCGGCCTGCTGGAAGCCGCCACTGGACTGATGCCGTCGTACTGGTTGTTCCTGGTCCTGCTGGTGCCGACCGGGCTGGCCGTGATCAGCTTCACCACGCTGGCGAACTCGTCGGTGCAACTCAGCGTCCCGGCCGAGATGCGCGGCCGCGTGATGGGGATCTACATGCTCGTCTTCCTCGGCGGCGCTCCGCTCGGGTCGCCGCTGACCGGCTGGGTCGCCGAGCAGTTCGGCACCAGGATCAGCATGGTCGCCGGTGCCGCGATCTCGGTCGCCGCCACTGTCGTCGTCGCAGCACTGGTCGCCCGGCACCGGGGGGTGCCCGTCCGTACCTACCTGCGCCAGGCCAGGTTCGCGCGGCTGGCAGCCTGAGCGCGGCTGGCGGCCTGAGCGCGGTTGGCGCCCTGAGCGCGAGGTGTGGCCTGACCCTGGTAGCAATGTGCCATGCGACTCTTCGTCGCGGTGACGCCGCCGCAGGCCGCGCTGGCCGAGCTTGACGCGGCCGCCGCCGCCCTACGCGCCGACTGGCCAGGATTGCGCTGGGCCGGCCTGGACAAGTGGCACGTCACGCTCGCGTTCCTCGGCGAGGTCGCCGATGAGCGGCTCGCTGACTTGCGGACGCGGCTTGCACGCGCCTCCGGCCGGCATCATGCGCTCCGGCTGAGCATTGGCCGCGGCGGGGCGTTCCCGTCACCTGCAAAGGCCCGGGTGCTTTGCGCGCACATCCACGGCGACCCACAGGCTATGTCGGACCTGCGCAGGCTCGCCGAGTCTGTCGCCGCGGCCGCCCGGCGCGCCGGGGCACCGCCGCCCGACGAGGGCAGGCGCTACCGGCCGCACGTAACCCTCGCGAGGAGCAAGCAGCCCGCCAACCTCGGCCCGCTGGTCGCCGCTCTGGGCGACTTCAGCGGTATGGCCTGGGACGCCACAACCGTCGAGCTGATCAAGAGCCAGACCGGCCCGCTGACGAAGTACGAGGCGATCGGGAACTGGCCGCTGCGCGCGCCCGCCTAGGCGATCACGCGGTGCCCAGTCAGATGTTGCTGTCGAGGACGTCTGCGCCGCCTGGCACGTCGCGGACCGACCTGGCTGACGGGCCGATGTACCGGGCGCTGGGCCGGACCAGCCTGCCCGTCTGCTTCTGCTCGAGTATGTGCGCCGCCCAGCCCGCCGTGCGCGCACACGTGAACATCGAGGTGAACATGTGCGGCGCGACTCCGGCGAAGTCGAGCATGATCGCCGCCCAGAACTCGACGTTCGTGGCCAGGACCCGATCCGGCCGCCGAGCGTGCAGCTCGTCAAGGGCTGCCTTCTCCAGGGCCGCCGCAACCTCGTACCGCGGAGCGCCGAGATCACGCGCGGTCCGGCGCAGTACGCGGGCGCGAGGATCCTCGGCCCGGTAGACCCGGTGGCCGAACCCCATCAGCCGCTCGCCCTTGTCCAGGGCCTCCTTGACGTAGGCCTCGGCGTCGCCTGTCCGTTCCACTTCCTCGATCATGTGCAGAACGCGGGCGGGGGCGCCGCCGTGCAGCGGGCCGGACATCGCGCCGACCGCGCCGGACAGCGCCGCGGCCACATCCGCCCCGGTGGACGCGATGACCCGCGCGGTGAAGGTGGACGCGTTCATGCCGTGCTCTGCGGCGGACACCCAGTACGCGTCGATCGCCTTGACATGCTTCGGGTCGGGATCGCCGCGCCAGCGGATCATGAACCGCTCGGTAATCGTCCTTGCCTCATCGACTCGGCGCTGCGGCACCATCGGCAGGCCGATGCCGCGGGCGGCTTGGGCGACGAACGACAGGGCCATCACCGACGCGCGTGCGAGGTCGTCCCGGGCCTGCTCGTCGGAGATGTCGAGCAGTTGCTGCATCCCCCACGCCGGGGCCAGCATCGCGAGCGCGCTCTGCACGTCGACCCTGATGTCGCCGGAGTGGACCGGAATCGGATACGGCTCGGCCGGAGGCAGGCCTGGCTCGAATGCGTTGTCGACCAGAAGCCCCCAGACATGCCCGTACGTCACATGCCCGACAAGCTCCTCGATGTCCACACCTCGGTACCTGAGCGCACCGCCTTCTTTGTCTGGCTCGGCGATCTGAGTCTCGAAAGCGACGACCCCTTCGAGGCCAGGCGTGAAGTCGGACATCTGGCTCTCCTCTTCTGTCGACCGGCCGCGTCACAGGGGCCGGCAAGCCGGTCAAACGCCGCTAAGCTTACGACCCTTTTGTTTAACTTCTCACATGGCCGCCTGCCGAGTCTCGCCCCAGCCTGCTGTGTGAGGATCTGTACCCATGGGGTTGGCGACCAACGCAGCGGAGTGGCCCACCGACGGCCTTGATGAGGGCATGCTCGCGCCCGATCCGCACGATCAGTTCGACCGCTGGATGGGCGACGTCGTCGAGCTCGGGCTGCCTGAGCCAACGGCCATGGTGCTCGCGACCGTCTCGGCCGCCGGCCAGCCCAGAGCCAGGACAGTACTGCTGAAGGGCCACGACAAGGACGGCTTCGCCTTCTTCACCAACAGGACGTCCAGGAAGGGCACCGACCTGGACGAGGTGCCGAGGGCCTGCTTGCTCTTCCCATGGCACCCGATTCACCGTCAGGTGATCGTGGAGGGGACCGCGACCAGGTTGTCGCCCGAGGCCAGCGCGGCGTACTTCAGGACCAGGCCGCACGCCTCGCAGCTGGCCGCCTGGGCGAGCAGGCAGTCGACGGTGATCAGCTCGCGGCAGGATCTCGAGGAGCGTTTCGCGCTGATGGAAAGGCGCTGGCCGGCCGGCGAGCAGGTGCCGCTGCCGGAGTTCTGGGGCGGATACCTGGTCACGCCGCAGACGATCGAGTTCTGGCACGGCAGGGCCAACCGGATGCACGACCGGCTGCGCTACCGCAGGGACGGCGGGCACTGGATTATCGAGCGCCTGGCACCCTAAGGTTGGCTGGCGCCCCGACTGTGTGACGCGCCGTAGCATCGAAGCCGGAGGGGAGGCAGCGGTGACGGCGCACGGCCTGATCGATACGACGGAGATGTACCTTCGCACTGTCTACGAACTGACCGAGGAAGGGATCGTTCCGCTGCGTGCCAGAATCGCAGAGCGGCTGTCGCAGAGCGGCCCCACGGTCAGCGAGACCGTGGCCAGGATGGAACGCGACGGGCTTCTGACGGTCATCGACAACAGAAGGCTGTCGCTGACCGACGATGGCCTGCGACTGGCAACCCGGGTGATGCGCAAGCACCGGCTGGCCGAATGCCTGCTGGTGGACGTGATCGGCCTGCCTTGGGAGGAAGTGCACATCGAGGCATGCCGCTGGGAACATGTCATTTCTGACAGCGTAGAACGGCGACTAGCTGAGCTGCTGAATTACCCGGTGCGTTGTCCACACGGAAATGTCATTCCCGGGCTAGCCGAGCTTGACGTGCCTGACGTAGCCATCGACGGCGCGCAAGCTGCTGCGCAGCAGGCTGATCTTGCTATGACAGCCATAGCCGGGAAGGCGCCAGTGGACGTCATTGTCCAGAGGATCAGCGAACAACTCCAAAGTGACGCCGCACTAATGCTTAAACTAAAGACCATAGGGATACAGCCCGGCCGCGAGGTCACCCTCCTTGCCGGCCACGACGATGTGCGGGTGACAAGTGCAGGCACGGACGGTGGGGATCTTGGTGCCGGGGTGGCGCTGCCGCGCGGCATCGCGGCACAGCTGTTCGTTGTCGCAGCGTCCTGACCGCCTGGTAGACGGATTATGACGGCAGACGGCGAAGCCGCGGCGCGAGTCGATGCGGTGCGGGCGGGTGAAGCTACCCCGTTCAGCTTGTCCACCGAGGAGATTCTGAGCCACGTCGAGACCGCGGTGATCGCCGTCGACCACGACGGCTTGGTCCGTTACGCGAATAGATTCGCAGCCGAGTTGCTCGGCTTCGCTGATCCGGCCGAGCTGATCGAGGTGCCGTTCCGTCGGCTCGGCTTTGACGATGAGGACATCAGCAAGGTCGAGAACCTTGAGTACCAGGCCTGCCGGGGGCGGGACTGGGAGGGTACGCTCGCGATCAGGCGCAAGGATGGTTCCAACTTCTTCGTCAGGATGAACGCGGCCCCGCTGCGCGGCGCGAAGGGCGAGGTCGCCGGATCCGTGATCATGGCGAAGCAGGCCGTCCAGGTCGGCACTCAGGGATCGACCGGGCGGGCGGGCCTGCTCGACCGGATCGGAGAGCGGCTGGGGGGTTCTCTCGAGCTCGACGAGACGCTGAGCCGTGTCGCCGACACGCTCGTTCCGCAGTTCGCCGACCACTGCTTCATCGACTTGCGGACCAAGGAAGTGCTCGTCCGCAAGGTCCAGAAGAACGCGGGGGACTGGGAGCCCGCGGGCACTGGCTGGGCGAAGGTCGGCGAGCACGTCACCTATCCGCGCGGTCACTTCTGCGACCAGGCGATCGCCCAGGGCGAGACCATCCTGGTCGAGGACCTGCTCGAGGAGGACTTCCAGGCAACCATCGCCGAAAGCCTCCAGGCCACCAGGGAAGTCGGCATGACCTCGGTCATCGCCGCGCCGCTGCACATGCGCGGGCAAGACCTCGGCGTGCTGACGCTGGCGCTGTCCGACCTCACCGTGCGCGAGGCCCAGCACTATGTCGCAGACGACCGTGACCTGGTCGCCGCGATCGCGAGCCGCGTATCTGTCGCGGTCGACAACGCCCTGCTGTTCGAGGAGGAGCGGGCCACGGCGCTGGCCTTCCAGACCAGCCTCCTGCCGATCAAGCCGCCCGTCCTTGACGGGCTCGAGGTGGCCTACCGGTACGTCCCGGCCAAACCGCTCGAGACTCACGGCCAGGGCATCCAGACCCAGGTCGGTGGCGACTGGTACGACATCATCCAGCTGTCAGCGGGCCGGGTCGGCATCGTGATCGGCGACGTCGAAGGACGCGGCGCCAGGGCGGCAGCCATCATGGGCCAGCTGCGCTCAGCGCTTCGGGCGTTCGCCCAGGACGATAAGGCGCCGGCCGACATCCTGGGCAGGCTGGATGACTGGCTGCGGAAAATGACTGATGAACGGGAGGAACAGGACACCGATCCGGTGACGGCCAGCTGCACCTACCTGATCTATGATCCGTGGTCCCGCCAGCTGACGATCGCCAACGCAGGTCACATGCCGCCGCTGATCGTGACGGACGAGGACGTTACCCCGCTGACGATCCAGCATCAGGGCATCTTGATCGGCCTGCGCGGCATGTTCCCCGGCCTGCCGACCTACCGCGAGGAAGCCCATAACCTGCCCGCCGGGTCGACGCTGATCTTCTATACCGACGGGCTAGTTGACCGGCGTCATCGGGCCGACGGGCAAGGCCACTACGACGACACCGAGGTGTTCGGCATGCTCAGCGAGGCCGTCAAGTCAGCGGCCAGCGAAAGCGTCGAGAAGATAGCCGAGGCGGCTGAGCACGCCGTCCCCGGTCAAATCGACGATGACGTGGCGATCCTGGTGATCAGGACCTCGACGGAGAACCTGCGGACCTGGGATATGCGGTTCCCTGCCGAGCCGATCAAGGTGTCAGAAGCGCGGCGGCTGGCCTTCGACATGTTTGTCCAGTGCGGGATGGCCGACGACCAAGCCGAGCTCGCCTGCCTGCTGGTGTCCGAGGTCGTCACAAACGTGGTCCTGCACACCTCCGCGGCGCGGGCGCCGCAGCAGGAGGTCGTGTTCGAGGCTGTGGGCAAGCCGAGGATGCCCGGCGGTCTCGAGGACTGGGCCGCCTTCGTCGACTCGTCGTTCTCAGATGACTTCGCCGGAGCGGATGGCAGCTCCATGACGCTGCCTGGGCAAGAGTTCGAACTGCGGATCCGCAAGGGGGATACCTCGGTGTGGGTCGAAGTGTTCGACAACGATCTACGGCTGCCCCGAATCAGGATGGCTGGCGAGAACGACGAAGGCGGCCGGGGGCTCTACCTGGTTGACCAGCTCGCTGAGCGGTGGGGTTCGCGGCCAACGGACGCGGGCAAGGCGGTCTGGTTCGAAATGCCGATTAAGCCCCCGACGCCGGGAATGTTACCTGTGCTGGGTCGCCCAGAGGATTAGTACCGCAATCGCGAAACCGCATGCGGCTACGGCGAATATCCGGCCGGAAACACCCATGCCCAGCCGGCGACGGCCGTTGATCACGAAGATGGCGAAGACGACGGCGAGGAAGCCCAGCAAGATCAGGCCATCGGTCACCGTAACCTCACCTCACCCGGCAGCCATGCCGTCGGGACCTGCCGCCCGTCAGCCTCCAATCTCGAGCATAACGCCGCGAAGGGGCGATGACGTTTTGCTTACCGCGCGGTAACCTCGAATCGATGGTTGGTATCTGAGCCCGCATTCGCGGCAGTGGAGGTTGCGGTGGCGGAGGCATACATCGTCGGAGCTGTGCGGACGCCCGTCGGTCGGCGCAACGGCGGTCTGGCGTCGGTCCATCCGGCAGACCTGGCCGCGCACGTGCTAATCGAGCTCATGAACAGGACCGGCGTTGACCCGGCGGCTGTGGAAGACGTGGTCATGGGCTGCGTCTCGCAGGCCGGTCCGCAGGCGATCGACATCGCGCGCACGGCCTGGCTGTCGGCCGGGCTGCCCGAGTCGGTGCCGGGGGTGACGATCGACCGGCAGTGCGGCTCGTCGCAGCAGGCTGTGCACTTCGCCGCGCAGGGCGTTATGTCCGGTACACAGGACCTGGTAGTGGCGGCAGGTATCGAGAGCATGAGCCAGGTGCCAATGGGCTCCACGGTCGCCCCGCTGCTCGAGAAAGGCATGGCCTTCCCGTACGGCAACGGCTGGGGTGACCGGTACGGCAAGCAGGAGATCTCGCAGTTCCGCGGCGCGCAGTTGATGTGCGAGAAGTGGGGGATCAAGCGGCAGCAACTCGAGGAGTACTCGCTCGAGAGTCACTTGCGCGCGATCAGGGCCATCGACGAGGGCAGGTTCCAGCGCGAGATCACCCCCGTCAACGGGGTCACGACCGACGAGGGCCCGCGCCGGGACACGTCGCTGGAGAAGATGGCCGACCTCAAGCCGCTGCGCGACGGCTGGGAGATCACCGCAGCCGTGGCCTCGCAGATCTCCGACGGCTCGGCAGCCCTCCTGATCGCCTCGCCGGACGCCATCGAACGGCACGGCCTGACCCCGCGGGCCAGGATTCACACGCTGACCGTGACCGGCTCCGATCCAGTGTTCATGCTGACGGGGCCGATCGCGGCCACGGAGAGGGCGCTGGCCAGGGCGAAGCTCAGTGTCGATGACATCGACGTCTTCGAGGTCAACGAGGCGTTCGCGCCAGTCCCGATCGTCTGGGCCGCCGAGACCGGGGCATCCCTGAACAAGACCAACCCGAACGGCGGGGCGATCGCGCTCGGCCACCCGCTCGGCGGGACCGGCGCGATCTTGATGACCAAGCTGGTGCACGAACTCGAGCGCAGGGGCGGCCGGTATGGCCTGCAGACCATGTGCGAGGGCGGCGGCCAGGCAAACGCCACCATCATCGAGCGCGTCTAACAGCCTCACTCCAAGGCCAGCGCCGCTCGCGCCGGCTGCCGACGCCGCGCAACCTCGTCGGTCGAACGCGTCCTGGAACCTGATCGGGCTGCCGCCCGTTGACCCACACAACTATGGATAAACGAGGCAGGTTTTACAGCGCGCCGAGTGTGCACTCTTTCGGCCGCTGGCATTGGCTCGACGCTGACTGGAACACGCGGTTCCCCTTTGGTATCAGCATGTGCCTCTACATCGGCCGACAGGCCGCCCGTCCTCCATGTGAGCCGGACTGTGAGCCGGACTGTGAGTGGCACAAAGCGGGCGCCCCGCAAGGCTGGGGATTCACTCTCGACTTGAATGCGCCACTCGGCGATCCGAACCTGCTTTACCTGTGGGGACGCCGGCGGAGCGTGATCCTCGGGCTGCCGTCCTGGCACAAGGAAGTGGAACTCAGCCGCGCCTACGGCATGGACGGCAAACTGGTTGCGCATACGCGGACAGTTCGAAGCTGGCCGCACCTGGAAGCCATCCCCCGGTACAGCTACCACAAGAGCCCGGACGGCGGCTGGGTCCGCAACGACAAGCCGAACCGGTTCCACTGGGGCTGGCTCACCATTGAGCAGCGGTCGCGCGATGCGTTGCCTGCGGGCCGTCGGTATCAAGGCAGCCTCCGGGCACCTGATGACCCTCGGCGCCGAGTTCCCCGGGGCGGTGCCTGCCCTGCGGGCGGTCGTGTCTATGCAACCTGCCGCTGTTCACGGTCGGGCAGGTCGCCCCAGATGCTCGAGGTCCAGCAGGCGTTTTGCGTCGGCTGGACGATTTCGGCGTGGTCCGGCCGACCCCCTCATCGGGCGGTCAGCGGCGCTACTCCCGCACCGAGATCACGATCGTGCGGTACGTCGCCCAGCTTGCGGACGAGGGGATGACGCTGGCGGCCATCCGGCGGGTGCTAGAGCTTGAAGATCAGGTCAGGGCTCTTCAGGCCGAACGGGACGCACTGCTGACTGCCATCGCCGAGCGGGACGAGTTGCTGGCGGCTCTGACCAGCCGCCGGCGCCCCGGCCCAGCGCTCCAAGGAAGGCGGGCTGGCACTCCGCGCCTGTGGATCCGCGGATCGGCCCCTGAAGACAGCGATGGATCCGGGGACCGACCCGACGCCGAATGACCGAGCTCCTGGCGGTCAGGGCCGCGATCTACACGTCCGCGCGGTAGAAGTTGAGGTACGAACGCGACGGGGTCGGACCGCGCTGATCCTGGTACCGGGAACCGTGGATCGCCGAGCCGTATGGATGCTCGCTGGGTGAGCTGGTCTTGAACAGGCAGAGCTGGCCGATCTTCATGCCGGGCCAGAGCTTGATCGGCAAGGTAGCCACGTTCGACAGCTCAAGGGTCACGTGGCCGGAGAAGCCGGGATCGATCCAGCCGGCGGTGGAGTGTGTGAGCAGGCCGAGCCTTCCGAGACTCGATTTCCCTTCTAGCCGACCGGCAATGTCGTCAGGCAGCGAGACGATCTCATAGGTTGAAGCGAGCACGAACTCGCCCGGATGCAAGACGAACGGGTCCTTGCCCTCCGCCTCGACCAGGCGGGTCAGGTCAGGCTGCTCGATGGCCGGGTCGATGTGCGGGTACCTGTGGTTCTCGAAGACCCGGAAGTACCGGTCCAGGCGCACGTCGACGCTGGATGGCTGGACAAGCTCGGGCGCGAAGGGTTCGACCTTAACGCGGCCCGATGCGATCTGGGCCCGGATGTCCCTGTCGGAGAGCAGCACGCAGGCAACCTACCGGTTCCGGTACGATATCGTCGCGGCAGTCGTCCCACCGATGCGGTATGCGTGGATTGTGCAGCTGGTCGGACTGGGCGGCGTGCGCGGGTGTAGTTCAATGGCAGAACATCAGCTTCCCAAGCTGACAGTGCGGGTTCGATTCCCGTCACCCGCTCCAGCGCGAAAGCCCAGGTCGCGAGGGGCTCCTGAGCCCCAACGTTGATCGTTCCAGGCGGGCCATGGGTCCAGCGTGCCATTAACGTGCCAATAGTTTGCGGACGATGACGTCGCAGCAGGACTGCCGCAGTCGTCACGGTCGTAGGTGGCCTGACGAGGGAGCGGCAGGGCACAGCACTGGCGGACCTGGCTCGCCCCTATGCGATCAGCCGGAGAGATGCTTAGTGACTTCTTTCGTGAAGAGATTCTGGCAGAGGATTGTAGCGCTGGCAGTAGTAGGAGGACTGTACCTCGCTGCTTTCGCCGTGAAGGAGCTGTGGGCTTTCTGGAGCAATTGTCGGTTTCGCAATAGTACTGGCAGCTATCTCGAATCTTTGCACCAAAGGTAAGAGTTGCCATAGATCACCTGCGGAATTACTCAGTCGTTTCGGCACAAGTTGCCACGCTACGAGAGGAGATTCACGGTCGTCCTAGGCGATGCTGGGCAGGCCCTGGACCTGGCCAAGACCATCGACATCAGCCACCTGTCCGCTGAACGGCAGGCCCGGTACCTGATTGACCTGGCGGCAGCGCACGCCATGCGGCCCCAGATCGGCGAGGCCATCCACGACTTGCAGCTCGCCGAGCAGATCACGCCCGAGCAGACCCGCACTCACCGGGTCGCCCGAGACGTCACCGGCGACCTGCTC
>Ga0209240_1000094_pt1 | contig 32774 bp, 27 predicted proteins | sample GraSoi_2013_80cm_FD_185828 | JGI IMG/M metagenome (GOLD analysis project Ga0209240, IMG submission 185828) | Grasslands soil microbial communities from the Angelo Coastal Reserve, California, USA - Sample 9_17_2013_80cm (SPAdes) (version 2) | ecosystem: Environmental > Terrestrial > Soil >...
CCCCGCCGCACCACCGACTGGCACGCCATGACCTTGCTCGATCAAGCCCTGCACGGAGGCCGCGCCGGACGCATGTACCGCCATCTCGTCCTCGAAAAACAAATGGCTGTCGAAGTCGACGGAGGCATCGAAGACATCTTTGGCTACAACGGCCCAACGCAAATGGTCACCAAGATTCTTCATAAGCCCGAATATTCCAGCGACGCCACGCTCGCCGACTTCGACGCGGTCGTTCATGAAGTGCAACAAAACGGCATTACGCAAGACGAGCTCGATCAACTCAAAGTGAAATTTCGCTCTGACTATTACTCCACGCTCGAAGGCGGCCGCGGCGGCATGCCGCGCTATGGCCTGATGCATCTGCTGGCGTGCTTCTCGCTCTTCGATAATGAACCACATTTGGTCAACACAATTCTCGACGGCTTCCTTGCCGTGAAGCGCGAAGACATCCAGGCTGTCGCAAAAAGATATCTTCGCAACGACAAGCGCGCCATTGTCTTCCGCCGCCCGGCCGCTGCGCACGCCAAGGAGGCCGCATAATGGCAACCCGCGCCGCAGCCGAGATTCAAACCGCGGTCCCGCCGCTTTCCGCTGAACGCCAAGTCACCTGGCCCAAGCGCACCAAAGTCCGCCTCGCCAACGGACTCGAAGTCGTTCTCGCCGAATCGCACACCATCCCGAAATTTCACGGTGAACTTTTCCTTCGCTCTGGCAACGCCGCCGCCGCAAATCGCGCTCCCGGCCTCGCCGAAATGACCGCCACCGTTGTGCGCACAGGAACCGCAAGGCGCGCGAGCCGCCAAATCGAAGAGGATCTTCGCCGCCTCGGCGCCGATCTCTCCTCCCACGCCGGCGCCGACAACAGCGCCATCGCCTTCGCCGGCCTGTCCGAACTCGCTGAGCCTCTGCTGCAGTTGGTCAACGAACTCGCCCGCGAAGCCTCATTCCCCGAGACCGAATTCGAACGCGAGCGGCGCCAGAAACTCGAAGAAGTAAAGCTGGATCGCACGCAGCCTGGCTTCCTCGCCGGCGAACGCCTCCGCAAAGTTCTTTTTGGCGGGCACCCGTACGCGCAGGTCGCACCCACCGAAGAGCAAGTCGCATCCTATAAACGCGACGACCTGGTCTCGATTTACCGCGATTTCTACACGCCGGAAAACGCGCTGCTCCTGATGGTCGGCGACTTCGATTCGTCCGCCATGCTCGAAACCATCGAAAAGGTTTTTGGTACCTGGAGCGGAGCAAAGCCCACGGTTTCCTCGTCAGCAGAACCCGCGAAACCGCACGGCCGCCGTGTTCACCTTGTGCACGTGCCCGGAGCCGTGCAAGCGCAGATTCTTGCCGGATGCCACGCCATCACTCGCAGGCATCCCGACTGGATCAAGCTGGGCTTGACCAACAGCCTCTACGGGGGCGCTTTCAATTCGCGCTTGGTGATGAACATCCGCGAGGACAAGGGCTACACTTACAGCCCCCGCAGCGGCATCAATCCGCTACGCCAGTATGGCTACTTTTCCGTTTCCGCCGCCGTTCGCAATGATGTCGTCGCCGCGTCGCTCGCCGAAATTTTCTACGAAATGGACAAGCTTCGGGCTCTCCTCGTTCCGGACCCAGAGCTAGCCGATGCTCGTAACTATGTAAGCGGCGTGTTTTCGCTAGGCCTCGCCACCCAAGACGGCTTGCTCTCTCAACTCGCCACCGTCGCACTCAACGACCTTCCCGACGATTACCTCGAAACCTATCGCGACAAAGTCCGCGCCCTTACGCCCGGCGATCTGCTCTCCACCGCGCGAAAGTATTTCGATTCCGCCAACATGCAAATCGTAGTGGTCGGCGACCGTACCCAAATCGAACCGCAAGCCGCCCTCTTTGGCGACCTGGATGTGTACGACGCGCACGGCAAGCGCCTCGGCTAGTTGGAATGAATGTTATTTACTTCTTAAACTGCCTCTGCTAGTATTCCGCAGTTATGGCGCGCGACAAACTGAAGATTCGGTTCTTCCTTTTCCTTCTGACTTTGTGTTTCGTTTTCGCAGCAATGGCAGGGGCTGCCAAGAAGCCGCCCCTCAAGCCCATCAACATTAATACCGCTAACTCCGAAGAGCTCCAGCAAGTCCCGGGAATCGGCCCCGTCACCGCCGAAAAAATCCTGCAGATGCGCAAATCCTACGGCGCCTTCAAAAGCGTCGACGACCTGCTCTCCATCAAAGGTCTTGGCAAAAAGCGCCTCGAAAAGATGCGCAAATATCTGACGGTTAGCAAAATGTCAGCCAGCAAGCCGGCAAAGAGCCCAGCCTCGCCAGGCGCAACCGAAACCGAGGCTCCGCCCAACTAATTTCTTCTGTGGGCCGACTCTCTCCGCAACTCTGCGCTAGATTTTGTACCTTTAGAACGTTTGGTGTGTTGGGTGGCGCGTTTCTACGCGCAGGGGCACCTGGTCCGCGATGCGGATGCCATAGCCTTCGAGCGCCACGACTTTCTTTGGATGGTTGGTAAGTACGCGGATATCTTTCAGACCCAGATCAATCAAAATCTGCGCGCCAATCCCGCTCTCGTGCTGCACCATCCGCTGACGGGCTGGCTCGCGGTCCAGCTGCCCGCGCGAATGAAAATGAATCTGCGGCAGCGCGCCGGGCTCCTCGGAAACCTCAATCCCAAACCCGCGCCCGGTGTGATGCAAATACAAAAACACGCCGCGATCCTCTTTCGCAATCGCCTCCAGCGACCGCGCCACCAGTTCCGCGCAATCGCACGCGATCGAACCAAAAACGTCGCCCGTCAAGCAATGCGAATGCACTCGCACCAGCGGCGCGCCTCCGCTTTCGAGCGCTCCGCGCACAAGTGCGACGTGCTGGTCATGGTCCACGTCGCTTGAATACGCAATCATCCGAAACTCGCCGTACCGCGTCGGCAGCACAGCTTCCGCCACGCGCCGTACATAGCGCTCGTGCTGCATGCGGTAACGAATCAGGTCCGCCACCGTCAGCATTTTCAAGTTGTGTTGCTTGCAAAACTCCACGAGTTGCGGCACGCGCGACATCGTGCCGTCCTCATTCATGATTTCGCAAATCACGCCCGCGGGAGTCAGCCCCGCAATGCGCGCCAAATCCACGCTTGCTTCGGTTTGCCCCGCGCGCACCAGCACGCCGCCGTTCCGCGCCCGCAGCGGGAAAATGTGTCCCGGCCGGGCCAAGTCCTGCGGCTTTGTCTTCGGATCCACCGCCGTTAGAATGGTGATCGCGCGGTCGGACGCGCTAATCCCGGTAGTAACGCCCGCGCGGCCATCGATTGCCTCGCAAAACGCCGTCCCATGCACGGAAGTATTGATCGGCGACATCAGCGGGAGATGCAGTTCATCGCAGCGTTCCTCTGTTAGCGGCAAGCAAATCAGTCCCCGCGCATACTTCGCCATGAAGTTGATGGCCTCCGGCGTAATCTTCTCCGCCGCCATGGCCAAGTCGCCTTCGTTTTCGCGGTCCTCGTCGTCAATGAGTACAATCATCCGTCCCTGCCGGATTTCTTCCACCGCCTCTTCCACGGTCGCAAAGTCAGCTCTCATTTCTCTCATATTACCGAATATAGCATTTAGTGGGTTGATCTGCCTCATTAGGATGGCTAGGTTATGTGCGAGAATACCTGGAACGTGCTCCTTCGCGGTCCCATAGCAGCCGCGAGATTATCTGTTTTCAATTTCGTTGAGCGCTTGCGCGAACGTTGTGTCCGGCGCTACCGGCTGAAAACCAGTTCTACTCTCATCTTGATGCTTATTGATTGTTTTGAGAATTACGAATCGTCCGTTGATGTCGATTTTTTCCGCGCTAGTTTTCCAAATTCCCGGCGACAGATGAACTCGCGTTATGTCCGTGGTGCCACCTTGCTCTACGTGGCCGATCACGCCATACCCAAACTCCACGCGCGTTCCCAGTGAACCAGAGAGGCGTGCTATTCGTTTGTCGAGAAGATCGATGAAAACTATCCCATCCAAAGCGTGCAAAATCCGTTGCTCATAGGTCTTGGGCTTGAACCCGGGATTTGGATGAAACGCTATTCTTTCGGACTCTCCCTCCTGGCCCTGATCCTCAAAGACAAACGCCTCGGGAATAATGCGCAATAGCTCTTCCATCTTTTTGTCGTCATTGTCCTGCTGTTTCTGTATCGCGTGCCTCCGAGATACGTTCTTCAGCAACTCTCGGTTCCGGTCATTCTCTTCTTTCATCTGCACTGATGTAGGTGGCTCGCCATCGACTGCAAGCAGGTGACGAACCGAGGCGTCCACGGTCTCGATTACTTGCTCGCGGAATACGTGGTTGTTACTGCTGCGCTTCGCGACATAGGACCACAACGTTCTCTTTTCGCGCTGTTGCAATTCGTTGTAGCACGTATCTGCGATCAACTCCTTTGCCGTTTGGGAAGGCAAGGCTGGCGCTGGCCGCAAAGCCATGCCTGCTGCAAGCGTGAGGGTAAGGAAACGGGAAACGCGAGCCAACAGAGATATCGTTCTCGATAGTTCCATGACGGCTAGCCTCAGATAATTTGATCGGCGCTTGTGCTTCCATTGCGCTGATACGCAGGTGGGTACTGTCTCCCTACCCGTTCGACCAGCTACTAAAAGACAAGGCGGGGCCCAATGTTCCAACGCTATCAACAAATGGATTTTCGCCAAATAAACAATGGGCTCCAGATAGGAACGGCTATCTAATTGTTAGGATATGTTTGATTCATCAAGCTGCCACGGCGATTTCAGGCAGACGTTTTTCAATGGCCTGCGGTTCGAAGTTCGTCGTGTTGAATTCCTAACGCCCTAACATCTGTAACAGGACCAAGACTGTCGCACAGATCCTTTGAAACCAGAATTTCATAAAGAGTTCTCCTCTCTATTTCATTCTGGTGACCTGTGAGAGTTAGTGCCGCTAGGAAGAGTACTTCTGCTGTTAGTGTTTGTAGGTAAGTGAAAGAGGAGAGGCCCGCCAGCCCAGCGCCTGCTTCGGTGCGAGTCGAAGTCAGACGTTGTACCTCAAAGGAGGACTAATCGGACTTACTGTTTCCCGGGCCATGCATACAGATAGCCGATGCCACGGACACTGCGAATCCTCTCCCCACCGTCGGGCTGTGGCCCAAGCTTGCGTCGAAGATTCGTAATGTGAAAATCGATGCTTCGATCGAAGGGCGAAAATTTCCGGTCCAGGACACGTTCCACCAGCTTATCTCGTGTGAGCACCTGGCCTGGGAATTCGAAAAACATGTGCAACAGCTCAAATTCCGCCGATGTCAAATTCAAAGGCCCGCCAGCTTTCGAGACGATGCGCGCACCCAAATCGAGTTCCAAGTCTCCAAACTTGATTTTTGGAGGCCTAAGCCCGTTCTTGTTGTCGGACTGCCAGCCCGATCTGCGGAGAATGGCGGAAATTCTTGCCGCGAGTTCGCGCGGATTGAACGGCTTCGCCAGATAGTCGTCGGCGCCGAGCTCCAACCCGAGGATGCGATCAAACTCTTCGCCCCTGGCAGTCAGCATCAGAACCGGAGTCCGCGCGCGCTGTCGAATGTCCTTGAGAACGTTAAATCCCTTCTTGTCCGGCAACATGACGTCCAGCACGATTAGCTCGAAACTGCCTTCAATTCCCGCCTTTGTGCCGGCCTCACCCGTATGTGCAAAAGAAACCCGGAAATCCTCCGCTTCGAGATAGCGCTTCAGGACTTCGCAGAGTTCGCGATCATCATCCACTATGAGCAGGTGCGGCTTGATCTGCTGCGTCGTCCTACCGGCAGCTTCCCTTGCGTTTGCGCTCAGTGTGTTCTTATCCTCCATGACGACTCCGACGAATCCTTTCTCAAGCACGACAGGTCTCCCAAACAAAATCCTAACGAAGAAATCGCTTTTCCAGACCGTATTGTGACGGGTTCCCGTCAACAATACGATGCTGCTTGGAGCGGACCGGTCACCACCTATGCTAGGGCTGGCCTGGATGCCGCGGAACCCACCAGGCAGGAAGGATCTTGGGGAGGCGTATCTTTTTGGCCCACGGCCCCCATTGGGGTTCAAATTCAGTAGCTATGTTCCCGATAGCGATCTGCAAGAACTCACTGGCCATACGCTGTTCCGCGTGTGTTAGATCGTTATAGCCATTCGGAAGGATGCCCATGCCTACAAAACCGCCGGCTGCAGCCGAAGCGAAGTTACTTGCCGCGAAAGTATTTCTGCCGGAATCTGTCTTGTCGACCACGGTGAAGGCGAGCGCGTGCAAGGTTCGGCGGAGCGCGTTGGTGCTCGTCGAGCGTTGGTAGCGAGGATCTTCATGCAGAAGGAGACCCGTAAGAGACTGTGCAGTCTCCCTGGAGGTGCGATCGGCCACTTTGTACCCGTAGATTCGGCCAAATGCACCGGCGCCATCCTTCCATTCTCTTGGGTAGTGGTTTGGCGGACTAGCCATTTGGTAGCTTGTCCCAAGTGCGGGCAGAATCACGGCGGGCGGGCCAAAGGCTTTATGGATGTAGATCCAAAGCTTGTCTTCTCCCGTTAAAGGAGTTCTAGTTAGGGTTGGAGGCAGCAGTGCCAGCTGGTTCGTTTGCTGACCCGAAGGCATCGCGGGATCCTGAGCTTGCCCCTGTGGCTGTCCTGCCGGCAGTGGTGCATCGGGCAAAGAGCCCGCAGCCGAATTTTGATTGGTCGACACCGGTTTGGCTTCCAAATCCTGTGCTGCGACAGAACGCTGATGTAGACAAAAAATGGTTGTCGCAAACAAAATGACGGCGGATGAACGCCCGAAACGGATACGCCGGTAAGTCATAACTCTCCGCGTAGGAAAAGTGTTCCCGCATGCAGGATATGGGGAGGTTGCGGACGCTGCAGTTAGGAAGCGTAGAGCGTTTGTAAGGATTTGAAAGGTCTTGGCTGGAGGGCTGTTCGGAAGCCGGGTAGTATTGTATACGTCGAGGTGAGAGCCATTGAGTCGGAAGGAAGAACTTTTGCCTCTTGATCTTCAAGCAAGACTCCTCAAGGTGAGAGCCAGAGTGCCCATGTACCGGCTCTTCCTGAAGATCTTTTTTTGGTATTGGCTGACTGCCTGGGGCATGATCGCTGTCGTGCTTCTCGGCAGTCGCCTGACGAGCATGAGGCAAGTCTACTCAGCTCCAAGCATGTATGCGACGGTTGCGCCTATCATGGCGGCAGAGGCCGTTAAAGCATATGAATCGGGCGGCCCTGAGGCGTTTGCTCGTTTTTCGCAAAGCAACAAACGCAATCGCGACCGGCAACTCTTCTTGCTCGACGGATTCTATAAGGATGTGCTGTCGCGGCCGCTATCAGACGATGGTCTTCGAGCTGCGCACGCAGGAAAAGACGGACAACTTGTCGTACTTCGAGATCATATCGCAGTCTACAAGTTTGTCTCTTCCTCAGGGCATCCCTACATACTAATGCTCTACATGAAGTCCAATTTGCGCCAGATGGGAGAAATACTCTGGGGCGAGGGCCTGCCCTTTAGCATTTCCCTGATCCTTTTGGTCACCTTACTTTGTTTCGCGCTTGCATATCATATTGCGTCCCCGATCCACAGTATTCAGGCAACGGCTAGAAGAGTCGCGCAAGGAGATCTCAAAGCGCGAGTGCCGTCTTCCGTTTCCCGGCGCTTTGACGAATTGGCGCCTCTCGCAAAAGACTTCGACTCGATGGTCAATCGTCTTGACTCCCTGATTCAAAATCAAAAGAACCTTCTCAACTCTGTATCGCATGAACTGCGCTCTCCTCTAGCTCGCATTAATATCTCTCTGGCTCTTTTAAGAAATCGTTGCCCGGCAGATTCCGATGACCTGTTCCAGCGTCTGGATCGCGACGTTGTGAGAATCGATCTATTAATGGGGCAGCTTTTGACGCTCTCACGCTTGGAAGCCCGGGTTTCGTCTGCGGAGAGAGAAGACGTGGACTTCGCTCAACTCGTCGAGGAAGTGGCGGCTGATGCGAACTTCGAAGCGCAAGCCCTGGGCAAATCCGTGAGTCTTCAGACAACCGGTTCGATCATTCTCCGGAATGCCGATCCTCATGCCCTTAGAAGCGCTTGTGAAAATATCATTCGCAACGCAGTCCGCTTCACACCGCCGGGAAGCGATGTCCAGATCGTTTTGGAGGTCGATCGGAGTGCTCCGGAACCGCAGGCATTTCTTTCTATCCGGGATCATGGTCCTGGGGTTCCGGAAGGTTCTCTCCAGGCGATATTTCAGCCCTTCTATCGAATAAGCGGGGACGGGGAAGCAACGCGAGGGAATGGTCTGGGGCTTGCGATTGCCTCAGAAGCGATTCGTATGCACCGCGGTACGATCCGTGCCGAGAACCTTCGGCCCACGGGCCTCGAAATTATTATCCAGTTGCCTGTCGCATACGACGTAACCTCTCACGGAGACGGTCTCTCAAAGCCCGAGCATAGCACCGCGTTATAAAGCTTTCACGTCATTACCCAACTCCTAACAAAACGGCAGGTCAGTCGAAACGGCCGTGACGGATCGTAGCCGGCGCCGAAACTAATCTCGCTCGTCAGAGATTGGGTCCCCTTCAATTCCTTACATAACGTCGACATTTCCTCGCCGCACTCCGGGTTCCGTCCACGTAACCTCTGGCTACGTTCCTCGAATGCTGGGCGGTCGCTTGCCGGGAGAGCGCCCGAAATTTGATACGAGACGAGGGACACTATGAAACGCAACGTTGTGTGGATTGTTCTTTCCTATTCACTCTTGAGCCTCACGAGCATTCCAGCGCGCGCCCAAGAAACAAAACCCGAAACGAAAACTTTGGTTGTACAGCCCGGCAATGATTTCCGCGCCGCGCTCGAAAAAGGAGTGCGTCTCAAAGCTCCAGGGCAACTCATTACCGCGAAACTGCTGGAGCCGGTCTATGCCGGAGAAGATCTCGCGATCCCGGCAGGCTCGACGATCAAGGGACATGTTTCTGCAATTAGTAAGGCTCCGAAGGGCAAGCGTGTCCGAAGGCTCCTAAATGGCGACTTTACCCCGCCTAAGACGGCGCAGGTGACGTTCGATCAACTGGTGCTTTCCGATGGAACGACGGTGCCGATTCACAGTGATTCCGCTGTCGGCCTTGGTCGTGTGGCGAATTCGCAATATCTTCCCAAAACGCAGCGTCCTGGAATCCGCCAAAAACTCAAGGGCGCCACGGCCCCGCTGCACGAACCGAATAAGCTGCAGCGATTGGGCCAAGCTGTCGTAACCAGCTTGCCCTACCACCCGGAATACATCGATCAAGGAACTGTTTTTGACACCGCGCTGCTCGAGCCGGTGACGCTGCTAGCACCGGTTCAGCCTGATACGGCGTCTCCACAAATTGCTAGCGACTATGTCCACCTTCACCTCTTGACCGCAGTCAACTCAAGTACGTCCACTGCGGGCACGCAAATCGAGGCCGTTGTTTCGCAGCCGTACTACCAGGCGGATCATCAACTGCTCTATCCCGCCGGGACCAGGCTCACCGGGACAGTCCAGAAAGCCACCTCCGCGGGGTGGATGAAGAAAAACGGAAGCATCGTGTTTGCATTCCGCTCAGTCCAGATGCCGGACGGCACGACGAGAGACCTCCATTCCACTGTTCAAGGCTTACAAGCCGAGGGTTCGGAAGGTTTGAATATCGGTAAGGAAGGCGAAATCAAAGCTACGACTTCGACTCTCGCGCGGGTTCTCGCTCCCGTTTCACTTATAGGCCCGTCGAGGGGAGTTGCGGACATGACTACGCAGAAGACCGCATGGTCTCGCGCCGGCGAAGGCCGCAAAGGCTTCGGCTTGCTCGGTGCCGGCGCAGCGCAGGCATCTGTAGGCACGGCAATTGGGTTTGGATACTTTGGCGCCGCAAAAAGACTTTGTGATGCGTTCATCACCAAAGGTTCAAACGTCGAATTGCCGGTGCATACTCCGATTCTGGTGCGACTGGATTCCGATGATCCCACGGTAGCGCGTGCAACGCCATAGCCGCCCGTGTGTTTTTTGCTACCTCGCGCTCGGCGGATCTTGACTTGAACACTCAGGCGGATCGGAGTAGCCGTAGCGTTGGAAAGTGCTTTAGAATCAATAGCGCACTTCATGTCGGGGCGTAGTGCAGCCTGGTAGCGCGCCTGCCTTGGGCGCCGGAGGCCTCCGGTTCGAATCCGGACGCCCCGACCAAATTATGTGTTCTGTTTCCCGCGGCTCAGCAATGAGCGCCACGGATTTCGTAGCCTTCAACCGGTGGAAGAGTCTTCAATCGGCTACATAGGGGGTCATCGCTGGCGCCGATCGATTCCGTACAGTTCCCCACGCGAATGTTATCACGGCCGAAAGTGCTTCGTCGGCGAATTTCGTAGGAAGCTGGACAGCAATATGAATGGGCCCAGGCGCAAGCATTCGGTTTACGATTACTCATTGTTCTTGCCAGCCTCCGCCGAGGTTTCTGTAAATGCTGACAAGACCTAACAGCTCATTCAATTGAGCCTGCGCGAGTCCTAACTCCGCATCAAAATAATTGGTTTCGTTCGTCAGTACCTCTAAGTAGCTTGTGGCCCCGCCTCGATAGCGCGTCTCCGAAAGCCGGGCCGCGTCTTCAGCGGAAAACGCGAGTTGCTCCTGCTGCTCTCGGAACTCCCTATCTTTGCGGTATCCGACTAGCGCATCTGAAACCCCACGAAAGGCCTGCTGAATGGTCTGCTGGTAGATCAGTAGCGTTTCCTGCTGCCGAGCTTCGGAGAGCCTGACACCGGAACGAATTCTTCCCCCGGCAAAGATGGGTTGTACAAGTGATCCTCCGAAACTCCACAATCCGGCCGGACCGGTAAACAGGCTGGTGAGCGCTGAACTCTGAAATCCGCTGCTCGCGGTCAAGGTGATTTGCGGGAAGTACGCTGCTTTCGCTACTCCAATTTGAGCGTTGGCCGCGATCAATTGTGCTTCCGCCTGGCGAATGTCGGGTCGCCGCTCCAGCAGGGTCGAGGGAAGTCCTGCCGGAACCTCCGGCGCATGAGGTTGCTCCGTCAACTTCGCTCCGCGCGCGATCGGGCCGGGATTGTTTCCCAGAAGTGTGCTGATGAAGTTTTCTTGTTGCTCGATGCGGCGCTCCAGATCGGGAATCGTTTCAGCCGCGGTGAATACCAACTGCTCCGCCTGCCGAACGTCGAGCATGGATGTGGCCCCACCGTTGGCCAGCAATCGCGTGAGTTGCAACGAGTCTTGTCGCGAAGCCAGCGTGCGCCGGGAGATTTCGAGCTGCAGGTCGAGTTCGCGAAGCTGGAAGTAGGCTGCGGCAACGTCGCTCACCAGTGTGCTGATGACCGCTTCACGCGCCCACTGAGTGGCCAGCAGGGAAGCCCGCGCGGACTCGTTGGCGCGGCGATACTTCCCCCAGAAATCGAGATCCCAAGCCAATGAGAGATCCACTTGGTGAGCATTTGTGTCGAATGCAGGAAAGAATTTTTGGCGCGCCGAGCGTTGATCGAAAGACTGAGCTCCGGCATTAACCGTCGGCAACCCGTCAGCGCGCGTGATGCCGACCTGCGCCCGGGCTTCCAGGATTCGCGTTGCCGCAATGCGAACATCGTAGTTCTGCTGGAGAGCAGTGTGGATCAACTCTTGAAGCTGCTGGTCCTGAAACACCTCCCACCATTTTTGGTCTCCAAGCGATTCGGCCGCAGGCTGCTGCGCCTCTTGCGATGCAACTCCACGGTATGTGCCAGGAACGTCTGCGCTCGGCCTCTTATAGTTCGGACCGACAGCGCACCCAGAGTCAAGCAGCATAACCAAGGAAAGAGCGATAAGTCTTCTCACGTCAGTCTGCCTCCGATGGGCTGGGCTGCGGAACAGCCGGAATGTGCGCGCCACCGCGGCGTTTCGCCATACGCTCGACCAAGACGAACAGCGCCGGAATAATGAAAATGGCAATCCCGGTGGCGGCCACCATGCCACCGATTACGGTAGTGCCCATGATCTGACGGGCCACCGATCCCGCGCCGGACGCGATCCAAAGCGGCACGCAGCCAAGAATGAACGCCAAGGAAGTCATCAGAATAGGACGCAGACGAAGTTTTGCCCCTTCGAGCGCAGCATCTATGAGGGGTTTTCCCTTTTCGTATTCCTCTTTGGCGAACTCAACGATAAGAATCGCGTTCTTTGCGGCCAGACCAATGAGCATCACCAACCCGATTTGCGAGTAGACATCGTTTTCGATTTGCACCATGTAAGCCGGATAGAAAGCGCTGAGTACGGTCCGACGCAGCCACAACACTCCAAAGGCGCCGAATACCGCGACGGGTGTGCTGAGGAGCACGCTAAACGGCAGCGACCAGCTTTCGTAAAGCGCCGCCAGAATCAGAAACACAAACAATAACGAGAAGCCGAAGATGACGGAGGCCGGGAGGCCTTGCCGTGCCTTCTGCTCTTGATAGGACATACCCATATAGTCGAATCCCATTTCGCCAGGCATCGTCTGCTTGAAAACTTCTTCCAAGGCTGCCGTGGCTTGGTCGGAGCTGTAGCCTGGCGCAGCGCTACCATTGATTTGCGCTGACCTGTACTCGTTGTAGCGCATGGTAAATTCCGGTCCGTCACGAGACTCGAACCTTGTCAGCGCGGTGAGCGGCACCATGTCCCCTCTGTTGTTGCGCACGTAGAACTGCCCGAGGTTGGCCAGATCCGACCGGTAAGCAGCTTCCGCTTCCACGTACACCTGCCAAGTACGGCCGAAATCGTTAAAGTAATTGATGAACAGGCCGCCCATGAAAGTCTGAATGGCTTGATAGACATCATTGATAGCCACACCTTGCTTCAGAACCTTTTCCCGGTCCACTTGCACGAATTTTTGCGGCACGCTGGGTAGAAATGTGGTGGCAATCGTGCCAATTTCGGGACGCTTACGAGCCGCCGCCATAAATTTGGCCAAGTTGTTGGACAAGAACTGAACGTCCCGTCCTGCGCGATCTTCCAGCACGAACTGAAATCCGCCAGAAGTACCGACTCCAGGGATAGCCGGCGGGGAGAAACTGAAAGCGGTCCCTCGTGGAAGCTTGCTGAGCTGCTGGTTTAACCGCGCCTTGATTTCCTGATACTGTTCCGCTCGAGTTTCGCGGTCGCTCCACGGCTTGAAAGTGACGAAATAGAAGGCGTTGTAACTGGTGCGGACATAGCTGAGCAAGCTGAAGCCAATCACGCTGCTGTAGTACTGGATCCCAGGAGTTTCGCTCAGGATTTTTTCGATATCTCTCGATGCTGCCGCGGTCCGCTCCTGCGAAGCAGCATTGGGAAGTTGCATGTTGATGTAGACATAACCCTGGTCTTCATCGGGCAGGAAGCTGGATGGCAGGAAGTGGGCAAAGACGATCCCTGCAATACCAAAAATTGCGAGTGCCGTCAACGCCATCGCGCCTTTCCGAATCAATCCTCCCGAGAGGCGGACGTACCCCTCTGTAGCGCGCCCGAAAATACGATTGAACCAGTCAAAGAACCTTCGCAGTGGCCCGCGGCTTTCCTTCTTTGGCCGGAGCAGTAGCGCTCCAAGCGCCGGGCTGAGTGTGAGGGCGTTGAAAGCCGAGAGAACTACGGAGATCGCGATGGTCAAAGCAAATTGCTGGTAGAGCCGACCAGTGATGCCAGGGATAAACACAGTCGGCACGAACACCGCCGAGAGAACTAGGGCGATACCGATGACAGGGCCGGAAAGCTCTTCCATAGCTCTTCGAGCCGCATCCTTGGGACGCAGGCCCTCCTCGATGTGGCGCTGTACGCCTTCGACGACAACGATGGCATCGTCCACCACCAAGCCAATAGCCAGCACCAGTCCGAACATGGAAAGGGTGTTGATGGAAAAACCGAAGAGAGGGAAGAGAACAAACGTGCCCACCAGAGAGACGGGCACGGCCAGCATCGGGATCAGCGTCGCACGCCAGTCTTGCAAGAAGAGGTAGACCACCAGGATGACCAGGACGATGGCAATCACGAGGGTTACGATGATCTCCTTCATGCCTTCTGTAACGGCTGCCGTCTGGTCAAGGGCTATGGCGTAGTCCATATCTTGCGGGAAGCGCTGCTTCATCTCGGCCATCAGCTTCCGGATGCCCGCGGCTGTCTGGACCGCGTTGGAACCGGGCAACTGATAGACGGCGATGATTGCGGAGGGCTGGCCATTCAAGCGGCTGACAATGCTGTAATCCTTCTCTCCCATTTCGACCCGCGCGACGTCTTTCACTCGGACGATTCCGCCATCCGGAGCTTCACGGACGACGACGTTTTCAAATTCCTTCGGCGAAGTCAGACGGCCTTCCGCGAGAACGGAATAGGTGAATTGCTGGTTCGCCGGGGCTGGTTCGCCGCCGAGTTGGCCGGCGGGATTAACCTTGTTCTGCGCCTGGATGGCGTTGACGATCTCAGTGACGGTAATGTTCAGTTTCGCCAATTGGTCAGGTTTCACCCACAACCTCATGGCATAATCCCCCGCACCGAAAACCTGCGTCTGGCCGACGCCGTACAAGCGCGCGACGGGATCGTTAAGGTTGATGGTCGCGTAGTTGGCCAGGAACTTCTCGTCGTGAGTTCCGTGAGGTGAGGATAAGGAGACCAGCATGAGTGGCGCGCTCGTTGACTTCTTGATGGTCACCCCATAGTTGTTGACTTCGGGCGGAAGCTGAGCGGCGGCCAGTTGCTCGCGCGACTGGAGGAGAATCAGGTCTATATTGGGGTCCGTTTTGAGATCAAAATCAGCGTTTAGGGTCACCTGCGAATTGCCCGTCGCGTTCAGGGAATACATGTAATCCATGTTGTCCACGCCGTTCACCTGCTGCTCGATCGGCGTGGCCACGGATTGCTCGAGGGCGTTTGCATCCGCACCCACGAATGTGGCCTGCAATCTAATTTCCGGCGGAACGATGTTAGGAAACTGCGCCACCGGCAGGCTTGTGATGGTGACCGCGCCCACAATCACCATAAGGATGGCGATCACCATCGCTACGATCGGACGGTCGATGAAGAACTTTGACATAGCTCAGTTTCCTTCCCCGGAAAAATGTGCAGGCTTCGGTGTAACGAGAGTTCCTTCTCTGAGCTTTTGCAATCCTTCGACTACGACTTGCTCGCCGGGCTTGAGGCCCTCGTCAATCACCCACATCGTCCCGACCGTCTCGCCAGGCTTTACGGCGCGCATACTGACTTTGTGATCGCTGCCGACAACTCCCACCTGATGGCTTCCCTGCGACTCCGCAACAGCGCTCTGTGGTAGCAGTAGGGCGCCTTTTTTCACGCTGGTTTCGACACGCACACGTCCATACTGGCCGGGACGCAGAATGTTGCCGGGATTGGGAAAGGCAGCGACGATGCGAATGGTGCCCGTATTTGAATCCACCTGCCGGTCGGCCAATAGGATTTTCCCTTTTTGAGCGTAGACACTGCCGTCCGTCAGGATCAGTTCCAGCGAGTTTCCGAAAAAACGGATAGCGTGCTTGCTGGAAGTGGCATTGCTCTCCTTTTGTACAAGGACGTATTCCCGTTCGCTGATCGGGAAAAAAGCTTTGATGGGTTCGACTTGCGAAACGGAAGTCAAGATGGAAGTGGGTCCAACGAGGTTGCCGATCTGGACCTGGGCAATCCCGGCAATTCCATCCACCAACGAGCTGACTTTCGTCCACTCAAGGTTGAGTTCTGCCTGTTCCACAGCGGCCTTGGCCGATTCGACGACGGCCTGGGCACCAAGCTTGGCCTGAACCTCGTTATCTAATTGGCTCTTGGCGATGGCCTTGGCTTCTGCGAGAGGTGTGTCGCGCTCCACATCAAGGGTGCTTTTGCCAAGTTGTGCTTGCGACTGCGCAAGATCGCCCTTTGCGCGGTCGAGGGCTGCCGTGAAGGGCCGCGGATCTATTTCGAACAGTACCTGGCCTCGACGAACGAGCGAACCTTCTGTGTAGTTTTGCTTGATTATGTAGCCTGAGACCTGGGGTCGGATCTGCGCGTTAACGTAGCCGTCCAGGGTCGCCACCCATTCGCTGTACACCGGGACATCCCGTTGTTCTACCGTAGCCACTTCGACCTCAGGTGCTGGCATCGCTGTTGTTGCCTGACCCCGGTTGCACCCTGAGACAAAAATGCCAAGGGCTGCAATCAGGCTGACTGTTGGCAAACTGGTCTTTCTGGGTGTGAGAGATGGCTGCAGGGTCGTTCGACTGGCTCCGCTAGCCGCTAAAACATCGCTTGCTCGAGTGTGAAATGTCACGGTCTGTGCTTTTCTCCTGTCGCGGCTCGCATAAACAGCGCCGCACTTTCAAATTCGCGTTCGGCCTGGAGCCAGTCCTCAAGCTCTCGACCTGGGAGGCAGCTGCGCTCAAGATAGATTTCGTAAGCGCGGCGCCTGACCTCGTCGTGATTCAGTGCGTGGTTTGCAGAACTGGCTTCTGCGCGAGGCTGAATAGGGCTTGCGTGAAGCTCCAAAGTCTCGTCTCTCTTGCCCTTCAATGTCATACTCGAGTCCCTTCCTTTCGTACTTGAATTGCTCTCGATAGCAGCATGCGTAGCTAACCCCCTGGCACCTCCGCGCCACGGATCCCGACGGGGGCAGTCGGGACTCGTGGCCGCGATGACGGTATCGCTGGCTCAAAACCGAAAGACGATACCGGCGGAGAGCTGGGCGGCTGGGTGATTCGGCGCGCCTCGTGTTGCGCTTCGATCTAACTCAACAGTTGTGAAAACAATTAGCTCGGACACCCTCTGTTCCGACAATTCAATCCGATTCAGCGGCGATTTCTTCGGCCAAAGTCATTGTCTCGGCCGACGATGAACAGGAACGCCAAAATTGTCAGCACTACCGAGAACAAAATCACCATGACGGCCTCCTTTTACTTTGTTCTATCCATATGGATAGCAGGCGACTCGATGACGCGAAATGTCGTTCGCATTTCCCCTGACCTTTGAGCTCCGTTTCTGCAACATGCGAGCGGAATCGATGTAGCGCTTTATCGTCTCGCGCAATCTCTTTCGTCCATGAAACATCCGGCCCTTCAACGCGGAAACGGAAATCCCCATGATTCGGGCGGTCTCTTCCGATGAGCGCTCGTCCAGCTCACGCAACTGGATTGCCTTCCGTATTCCGGGCGTCAACTCGTTCATGGCCAAGGACAGCATTCCCACCCACTCTCGCTGTGCATAGCTAGCTTCGGGATCCGGACTTGAATCAGGGAACTCCAGCGGGGTTGCGGCTCCCTCATTCCCGTTTACGTCGTCGATCAACACTTCGCGTAATCCGCGACGTTTCCGCAGCAACATCAGGGCTTCGTTGATGGCGACCTGTGTTAACCAAGTGGCAAAAGAAGATCTGTTCTCGAATCTGTCCATGTTGACGAAGGCCTTTTGAAAGCTTTGCTGCACGACATCTTCGGCGTCTTCGCGATTGCGCGTCATGCGCTGCGCAACGAAGAAAATCCTTTGCTCGTGACGTTCAACCAGGATCTCGAATGCCTTTCTATCCCCGTTCTTCGCCGCAGCAACGAGGGCCATGTCACCATTGCCGGGACGGCTGTCGCTCGAAGCAATCGCCGCTTCCTCTTTGTCAATGCTGTCTGTGAGTTTGGTTGGCATAGTTCGGCTCCTTGGTGATTTCAGTTTGCACACCTCTGTTGAAGCACATGCTTGATGTAGATACCGGTGGCGATGAATTGCGCGCCCTCCTTAGACATAGTTTTCAAAAGCCTCTCGCCCTTCTTATCGATAAACGTGACCTCATTGAGATCGACAATGCATGTTCGCCCGCTCTGGGTCTGGTGTGCCTTTTTCCAGCATGCTCTCAGCTCGCTGACCCACGGCCCGACCAAACGTCCATCGAGCGTCCACCTTTGTTCCGTGGCTGTCTCCGCAATCGTGATTCGCAACATTTCGATTGCTCCCATCTTTCATCGAGTGAATAGCCAAAAAATAAGAAGAGCTTTCGGCCACACCCACAACAACAAGAATTTCGTCAGTGTTCTCACCATAAATCCTCCAATCTAGTGCGCACTATTTCGAGCGCGCTTGCGCATATGTACTTCTGACCCGTCTCGTTCAAAGTGCACATCGTCCATATACGCTTTCATCAGCGAAATGCCGCGCCCACGTTCGGCAGCAGGGTCCGGTGTGAGGCCGTTTCCCACTGCCTTTTCGAAGTCGAATCCTTTTCCCTGATCCGTCACCACGATGGATATTTCTTTGCCGGGCCCGCAGCGGCAACGGAGGTGTACTTTTTTTTCTGGATCTTTCTGATTGCCATGCAGGACGGCATTGCTCAAAGCTTCGAGCAGCGCCAGCTCGACGTCGCGTTCTGCTCCCGGAACGCATTGCAGCCCTTCGATCAGTCGCATCAATCGGTCCAGCGTCGGTGAAATAGCTTGAATCTCGCTGGGCATCCACGTGTCGATTTCCAGGATGGAAGAATGGGAGCGTTTTCCGGAGAACCGCGACTGAGAGCTGGACACTGTGTTCGCAGCTTGTATTTGAGCCACGGCAAACGCCTCACGCTCAGGGAAAATGCATCGCGGGGGCCAAAGCGCGGAGGGTTCCAAGACTGCGGAACTTATTGATTTGTATAGGGATAGCGAGCCCAGAGAGGGCTCTTTAGATCACGCTGCCACCGTGGCGGTGCCACCGAGGTGGCCAGCTGCCCGTTTCGGAGCACAGAGAAAGAGAGCTAAAGGGGGAAATATTTCGGACAAGGTTTGAACGGAAGACCAGCGAGGCGACTACGCAGAGCCGCGGGCAATTCCGAGTTTATGCATTCGCTTTTGGAGCGTGGACCGCTTCATTCCAAGATGTGCCGCTGCTCCATTGGGACCCGCCACTATCCAATTGCTCTGTTTGAGAGCTTTAAGAATCTGTTGACGTTCCGTTTCCTCCAAAACGTCGTGAAGTGCGCCATTTGTTGATTTCGGAAAAGCCGGTTTTTCTGCCGGAGCGCTAGCCTTGGGAAATTTAAGATCCGTAACATCAACGCTGAGGGCTGGACCCGCCGAGATAATTACAGCGCGCTCGATCACATTCTGAAGCTCTCGTATGTTCCCCGGCCAATGATACCGGCTCAGGGCATCCATTGCCGCAGATGGAATCGTTTCAATCGCCCTGTTCATACGCCGGGAAAACTGCTGCGTGAAGTGCCGCACTAGGAGCGGAATATCCCCCTGGCGTTCGCGCAAGGGCGGAACGTGAACCGGAAAAACATTCACGCGAAAAAAGAGATCGGATCGGAACTTCTGCTCGCTCACCATCGCTTCCAAATCGCGGTTCGTCGCGGCAATCAAACGTGCATCCGTTCGAAGCGTCCGCGAGCTTCCCAGCCGCTCGAACTCCCTTTCTTGCAGCACGCGGAGCAGTTTGGTCTGCAATTCGAGAGGAATCTCTCCTATTTCGTCCAGAAAAATCGTGCCGCCATTGGCCACTTCGAAACGGCCAATGCGTTGCGCGATCGCTCCCGTAAATGCGCCTTTCTCGTGTCCAAACAGCTCGCTTTCCAACAAGCCCGTCGGAATGGCCGCGCAGTTCAGCTTAACGAAGGGCTTCGCGCGCCGTGGGCTCAAATCATGAATGGCGCGCGCGATCAGTTCCTTTCCCGTGCCTGTCTCGCCATAAATCAGGACCGTCGAATCCGTTGGCGCGACAGTTTCCACATGTTTGAGGGTTCTGCGCAGAGAGGCGCTATTTCCAATCATCTGGGCAAAATTCATTTCCGTGCGGATTTCATCTTCCAAATACAGCTTCTCTTTGGACAGCTGGTCTTTGAGCTCTCGAATCTGCCCAAAGGCAAGTGCATTCTCCACGGCAATGGCAACCTGATTTGCGATTTGGGTCAGAAACTCGATATCGTCGCCAGTGAACGCATTGTCCTGGTATTTGACCACACCGAATATCCCCAGCACGCGCCCCCGGCTAACAAGAGGAAGGACGCAAACGGTTCCAACTTCGGCTTGCGCGGTATCTTTCATTCCTAGCCGCCTCGCCTCTTGGACGCTGCCGCACCAAGGTTTGCCGGTGCGATAGACCGTTCCCGAGACATCTTCATCCATCGGGACAAGGCTCTCCTCGTGGACGGATTCGTCGCTGAAGGCAAAATCCAAGGCGTAGATCCGCAAGTGTGTGTTGTCGGAATCGGGAAGAGTTATGCCGACGCCGTCGCAGCTCATAACCCGGCGCGTGCTCGCCACTACCGCTCGGAGAACGTCCCGGAACTCGAGATTGGAAACCACATGATTGGTCAATTCAAGGAGAAGTCCAAGACGCTCGTTCTTCTTCAGCAACTGCTGCTGTGATGCTTGCGACGCATCAAAATGCAATGCATTGTCGAATGCGAGAGCAATCTGCTCGGCCACCACCGAAAGAAAATGAACTTCGTCAGCGGTATAGGCATCCGGAGCCTTACTGCCAAACGTGAGCGTTCCGACCTTGCTGTGGGCTGTCGTTAGAGGGAGGGTGCACAAACAGTGGACTCCGTACTTCTTCAAAATCTCGTGGAGTTTGGAAAACCGAGCGTCGTGGGTCTCGAGCGAAGTGACCAGAGGCTCTTGATTCTGGTAGACCCACCAGGCATCGGATTCCTCTATGGGCAGTTCCGGGTCTGGAGGAATAGCTGCTTCTGTCTCCGCGTCGACGAAATGCCGGTGAAACGTATTCGCTTTCTCGTCACGAATGGCCACCCCGATATAATCAAACCGGACGACTCGGTGCAACTCCCTCACCAGCGCGCTAAACAGATCCTTTGGATCTCGATGCGTTCCGATAGCATTGGACACCCCGACGAGCGATTCGTATCGTGTCGCAGCAGATAGCCGAGCCCCGTCCGCAGCTTCTTCCGTTCGCATCGGGCAAACCTCTCAGGAAACACGCCTTGAAGGTTGGATGCGCGACTCCAGCGTTGGTTAGAACCTGCCCTAAAGACAATCCGTCCCAACAGTCCCCACCCAGCGCTGGCGATGCGGTAGGACCGCTCCTTACCGCTTGGTGACGTCGGCGACCGCCCGGGACGTACTCCAGTTAGGTCTGAAGGATGAAGCGGCCATCCCTGAGGGTCTCAAAACCGGATGCATTCTCCCGCTTGTCAGCCGGAATCGTATCCTCGGTCTGTTGTCCCTTGGCAGACGAGAGGAGAATGCTTTTAGCCAGGCTGATATGAGATTTCTTATTTGAGTACATCGCAGTAGAGAACACGTCTGCTTATCGCGAGATCCCAACTCGTCTGTAGTTCCTGTGACTAGAGCGGCGACCAAGGACGCCCATCGGGACTCGCGGCAAGGAAGTCCTAGTGGCGCGCTAGTTAGATCGAGACAATTCAACCGCGAAAGGGAACGGCCAAGGTATGAAATTGAAAGATAAGAGAAATGAGACTTTGGAGGTTCGCGTAAGTCCGCTTCAGTCTCACGCAAAAGATACTTCTGCAAACCACGCACCCAGTCGCGAAGAAACCAGGCTCCGCGCATATGAATCTACCTTGACCGTGGCGGCCTCCCAGGCAATGAGCTGGATGATTGGCTGAAAGCCAAACGCGAACTCGAGCGTGCAGTCACGGTACGTTTCGGAAGTTCCTAGGTATAAGGACGCAGCACACGCCAATTCTTAGCTAGCGTTTCTCCTCAGGAGGCGGCAGCGAGATAAATTCTCGGTAGAGCAGCAAGTCGTAAATGATCTTGAGCGCTCCGGCAATGTAAAAGGGCACGTTGATCAGCGCCGGATGCGCAAACAGAAAACCCACAAACAGAGGGCTGATCGCTGCACCAATGGTGCGGGCTACTCCGGTGATTCCCGCGGCCGCCGACCGTTCCTCCGGGCTGACTACCGCCATCGTGTAGGACTGCCTGGTCGGAACGTCCATCTGGCTGATGCTGAACCGCGCAAGAAGAACCATCACCGCCAGCGGGAGATTGGGCATCAGCGGCACAAGCAGCAGCAAAATGTTGGAAGGCATGTGGGTAAGCACCATGGTGCGTACCAGCCCGAATCGTGCGGCAAGCCGCGAAGCCAGCAGCGCGGAAATCCCCGACAAAATGTTCGCCCAGAAGAAAATCACGCCCAGCGTCGCGGGATTCACTCCGAAGCGCAAATAGAACCAATAGGCCGCGAAACTTTGCAATACGAAGCCGCCGGCAAATGCGTCCAGCGCGAACAAACCGGACAGTTTGGCAACCACATGCCGCGACTTGTGGATTCCAAATAATCGCCCCAACCCCCCGGCTTCGCGTGGTTCGGAAGGGCTGACTTCCGCATCCCGCGAAACGCGCATAAAGAGAAACGCAAGGACCAGGCCCAGCACGCCGTACAGCACAACGACGGCGCGATACCCGTTTACCTGCGATATCGTCGTTTTCTGCAGAGCCTGAGAAAGCGCGCCTCCAACCAGCGCTCCCAGGGCAGTCGCAAACGAACCAGCCAGCGTGTACCAGGCGAAAACTTCCGTCCTCGTTCTATCGGCGACGACATGCGAAAGCGCCGCCTGTTCAATGGATAGAAATGGCCCGACCTCATTTCCACTCGGACTAATCACGCCAATCGTTCCGGCAATAACCAGCCAAAGGAAATTTCTCGTTAAAGCGAACACCAATCCCGCCGCCGTCATTAGCAGCGCGCCGACAATGAGCATCCACCGCCTGCCGACGCGATCCGCCTGTGTGGTCAGAAAGAGTGAAATTGCCGTGTCGCCGACGAGCGTCAGCGTGAGAAGCAGCCCCGTCTGCGCTTGGCTGAGTCCCAGCCCGATGAGGTAGAAAACCAATATGACGGAAATCAATCCGTAAGCGAAAAGGCGCGTGAAGCGCGTGAGGAACAGCAGCCAAGCGTCGCGCGTTAAACTTTTTAGCGCGTCTGGGATCAAGAGAGGCTGGACATCCTTTTCTCAGAACTTTGTTCAGCGACACATTTCCGATAGCATTTGGAGCAATCGTTGCCTGAGCGCCGCAGTCGCGCTATCCTGCTTCGCCCGGAGGCTTCATGCCACATTCACTTCGCGTAGCAATCGCGACACTGTCCCTCATCTTACCGTGTTCCGCAGCCGCTCAGCAGCAGTCATCCTTCACCGTGGGCACTGCCACCGCCGAGCCCGGCCAAAAAGCCACCGGCACGATTGACGTCCCCGCCGGCTCCGATGCCGCCACACAGATTCCGGTCGTAGTCGTCCGCGGCAGCAACCCAGGGCCGACACTCGCGCTGGTTTCCGGCGCTCACGGCACGGAATACGCGTCGATCATCGCCCTCGAAGGCCTCATCGGCAGCCTCGACCCCGCGCAAATCTCCGGCACAGTTATCCTTCTCCCGCTCGTCAACATTCCTTCGTTCGAACAAAAAGTCCCGCACGTCAATCCCATCGACAACAAAAGCATGAATCGCTTTTATCCCGGCAAAGAAGACGGCACCCAAACCGAGCGCGCCTCTTTCCTCATCACCAAGCAAGTCGTCGACAAATCCGACTATCTAATCGATTTCCACGGCGGCGATCTCGACGAAAGCCTTCGTCCCTACGCCTATTGGGTTGTCAGCGGAAACAAAAAGCAGGACGCCGTCTCGAAACAGATGGCCCTGGCGTTCGGCCTCGACCACATCATCATCTCCGAAGACCGCCCCAAGGATTTAAGCGCCACAAAGTATTTGGACAATACTGCAGCAATGCGCGGCAAGCCCACCGTTACGGTCGAGGCGGGGTACGCTGGTACGGTAGAAACCGACGACGTCGCCGCTCTGGTCCAGGGCACGCGCAGCGTCATGCGTTTGCTGAAGATGCTTCCCGGCACGCCGCACGCCATCGATCATCCGGTCTGGATCAAAGCCCTCGGGGAGGTCACGAGTCCCGTCGACGGCATTTTCTACCCGCTCGTCAAGCGCGACACCTACGTCGAAGCCGGCAGAAAACTTGGCGACGTTACCGATTACTTCGGCAAAGTCATCTTCGAAGCCCGTGCTCCCGTCTCCGGCATCATCCTCCACATCTGCGCGGTCCCCTCGATGAAAAAGGGCGACAACATCGCCAACATCGGCGTAATCGCCCCCAAAGCTCCCTGATTTTTCTTCTCTGTGCTCTCTGCGTCCTCAGCGATCTCTGTGTTAGGTCTTTTGTTGCAGCGGCGAAGTCACGTACCAGCTATTCCCAAACTCATCCCTCACCCCGCCGCTACGCCCGTAAGGTTTATTCGACGGCGCGTCGATAGAAGTAGCTCCCGCCCGAATCGCCCGCGCATACATCGCATCCGCATCATCAACATGCAGGTGCAAATGGCACGGCATCGGCTGAAACTCCCCATGCGCCTCATCCAGTTCCAGCGTATTGTCTCCGATCTGAATCGTTGCGTGCAGCACGTGCCCTTCCGGCGATGTGGGCACGTGTCCCGTCACCACTCCGCCAAACGCGTTCTCCAGAAATGGAATCATCTTCTCCGACCCTCGCAAATGCAGATACGGCTGTACGCTTGGCACTCCCTCGGGGCCCGGAGTCCATCCTTGTATCATCGCGATGTACCACACATTCCCGAACGGATCTCGTACCGCTCCCTGCCGGTCGCCCGACACGTGGTCCCCGACCTCGTAAATGGAAGTCGCACCCGCATCGATCGCCCGCGCGAAGAACGAGTCCGCATCGTCCACATACAAGTGAATCGTCATGGGAGCCGCAGGGATCTGCTCATTCGCGTCAGCCAATTCAATAATCGAATTTCCGATCGCCATCTCCGCATGCATGATCAACTCCGAACCCGGTTCTCGCCCGACGCGAAAGCGCTCCGTCCCGTCAAACGCCTTCATCAAAAACTCGATGAACTCCCCGGCCCGAGGCACAATGATGTACGGCGCAATAGTGTGATACCCGCTGGGCATCGTCTCTGCTTGTTTCGACGCATCGGATGAAATTGCTTGCTTCGCTGCATGTTCCATTTGTGAGCTCCTTTCCAAATTTGTTCTGAGCCTTACCTTGAAATCCTCGCGAGGCAAATCGCGTAGATCGCGAGCGATACCCAGCAGCGCCGCAACGCTGGGATCGAAATCCTCGGTTGGGCCCGCAAGTCGGCCGTCGGGCCGCGCCAGCATCGCCTGCACTGATTGATCAAGCTGCTCGATCGGAGAGCGCTTAGGCATTTGCACCCTCCATCTGCGATCTCAGCTTCTCCAGCGCTCGAAATTGCAGTTGCTTCACCGCTCCTTCGCTCTTTCCGAGTTGCTCTGCAATCTCCCGAATGCTCCTCTGTTCAACAAATCTTCCGAAAACCACCCGTCGTTGCTCTCGCGGAAGTTTTTCGACCAGCCGAAACAGCCGCGCTCGAGCCTCAGCCGCCTCTTGCTCAGGCCCGCCGCTGGGCTCTGGCGGATCCTCCATATTCATTGGCTCGCGCGCCGAGCGGTTCCGTTGATCGGAAATCGTGTTCGCCGCGATACGGAAGAGCCAGGCCGCAAAAGGGGCGCCCGTCCATGTATAGCTTTTCAGGTTAGCAAGCGCCTTGTGAAAAACCTCCGAAGTCAAATCCTCCGCTTTATCGCGATCGCGCGTTCGCCGCGCAACAAACGCGTATATTCGCTCAAAATGAATGTCATATAGCTCGCCGAACTTAGCCGAATCCTCTTGGGCAGCCTCCACCAGCAGACGCTCCCTCACGTCTTCCCGGATCGCTTCCGTCGCCGGTTTACGCCCCGCCATGCTCCCTCTGCTAGCTATAACTGTGCTCGCCGCCGAAAGGTTACGCTTCTGTTTGTAGATTTTCAGCCCACGACACCGTGGTTTTCGCCAACTCCCCCATTACGTCTGCCTCGGTCTTGCCGGAGCTCCTCAACACATGAAAGGAATGATCGGCGGTCTCGATGACATGCAACGTCGCCAGCGGTCCTAAATCCGCGCAAATGGGTCGCAACAGCTTCAAATCCGCCAGCGTGTCCCGAGTCCCTTGCAGAAACAGCATTGGAATCCGCACCTTCGCAAGGTGTTCAGCGCGCTTGATACCAGGTTTATTCGGCGGATGCAGCGGAAATCCGAAAAATACCAATCCTTTGACGTCATCAACTATGTGTAGCGACGCGGCTTGCGAACTCATTCTCGCGCCGAAGGACTTGCCCCCGGCGAGCAACGGCAGCCCCCCAGCGGCTTTCGCGGCCGCTCGGACCGCGCTAGCCACCGTCGCAGTCGCAACAGACGGCGCATCTGGCACTCGCCGCCGCTGCTCCATGTAAGGAAACTGATACCGAAATGTCGCCACGCCCACCGAAGCAAGTTCCCGCGCCAGCTTTTCCAGGAAGGGATGCGTCATTCCCGCGCCGGCCCCATGCGCCAGCACCAGTAACCATCGTGCATCCGCCGGCCGCATCAGAATCGCGGAAACCTCGCCCGCGCCCTCTACCGCGAATCGCAGTCGTTCGCCGTCGCCCATAGCGCCAGCGATTCTAACAAACGCGAGCCCCTCATTTCTCTGTGGTTCTCTGTGCTCTCCGTGCCCTCTGCTGTACTGCTCCCGAGTTCCTTTGCGTCGTAAGACCAATTTCGTAGGTTTCTCGGCGCTCCTCTGCGTTCTCAGCGTCTCTGCGTTAGCTTCTGATCTTTCGACTGTTGACCTTTTCGGAGTTTGGTTGCGACTGCGCCGAGCTGTGTTAAATTCTTTCCGAAGCTCCCAATGGAGGCGCCATGGCAGACTATCTCCTAAAGACCGAGCCGTCCGAGTATTCCTTCGCCGACCTGCAAAAAGACGGCGCCACCATTTGGGATGGCGTCTCCAATCCCGTAGCCCTCCGCAATCTCCGTGGCATGCAGCCCAACGATCGCCTGATCATCTACCATACCGGCGATGAAAAGAGCGCCATCGGCACCGCCACTGTCGTCTCGGTGGATGCCTCCGATCCCAAGAGCCCGCAAGTCAAAATCAAAGCCGGCAAACTTCTCCCCAAGCCAATATCGCTAGCGCAAATCAAATCGAATTCTCTGTTCGCAGACTCTCCGCTCGTCCGCCAGGGACGCCTCTCCGTCGTCCCACTAACCGGCGCACAATACAAAGTGCTCACCGGCTCGTAACCCGGGAGCATCTGCTAAGCACGCAAGCTTCAGTTTTTGGGTAAGCGATTCGCGATGAACTCAGAAACCCGCGAAGCCGCGGGCGGATCCAGATTCGCAAGCACCGCAATGACGTAGCCGCTTTGCGGATAAATTTGTAGCTCACCGTTCATGCCCGGCGCACCGCCGCCATGTCCGAAGTGCCGCGCGCCGCTCTCCCCGCCATCATCGAAAAAGCCAAACGCATACTTCCCGCCGCGAGGCGTATCCACCTTGCCGGTTGTCAGCAAATCGCTATATTCCGCGTTCAGCAGCTTATGATTCAGCAGCGCGCTGGCGAAGCGCTGCAAATCCTCCACGGTAGAATACCCGCCTCCCGCCGACGTCCCGCGATAGGGAAGCGTGTCCACGTTCGAATGAACCGTGCCTCCCCCAAATGAGGTGTATCCGATCGAGCGTCCAGGCACATTTTCATCTTCCGCAAGCGAAGCCGTCGAGCTCATACCCGCGGGCGCGTACACATTCTCGCGCACATACTCGTAGTAGCTCTTCCCGCTAACCCGTTCGATAACCACGCCAAGCAGCAGAAATCCGTAATTGCTGTACGCCCAGCGGCTGCCCGGCGCAAACTCCAACCCACGCTTCCCATACAAATTCACGTAGTCTTGCAAAGTCCGCAAATCCTTCCGGTGTTCTTCAAACTGCGGACCGAAAATATCTCCCGTTCCGCCGGTGTGCGTCAGCAATTGCTCGATGGTGACCTTCGACGCCGCCTCTTTGTTAGGATAGTCAGTGATGTATTTTCCGAAAGGCTCGCTCAGTTTAATCTTCCCGGTCTGTGCAAGCTGCAAGACCGAAGTCGCGGTAAACATCTTGTTCATCGAACCAATCCGAAACTTGGTGCCCATCCAGTTCGGAGTCTTCTTTTCTCGGTCCGCCAATCCATAAGCCCCGGACAAAATCGGCTTCCCGTTCTTCGTCACCAGCACCGCCCCGGAAAACCGCTCGTCCTTCACAAGTTCATCGATGCGAGCCTTCGCGGCGTCCACGACGTTCGGCTCGCTCAGACGTGCAACTGCAAACTCTGCCGGCGTTGTCACAGCATCCAGGTGCCATTCCGCGATCAGATGCGGCGCATTCTCCTCCACCACCATTGCAAATCGCGCAAATTGGTCCGAGCTACGCTCCTGCAGCAATCCGCGCATTCGCGTAGCGCTCGACTCTTCGATCTTTCGTAAATCGAATCCTCCCGTCATACGCCTGAACGTCATGTCCCCATCAACATTTGGTCCCGGAGGGTTCTTGAAAAGTTTCCGCACCTCCTCAATGTGCGCTCGCTCTCCACTGTTGAAAGCGCGCAACCATGCGGAAAATTGCTCGCCGGCCGGAGTCTTGGGAACCTCTGGAACCAAGCCTTGCGAGTCCACCACCACAAAAGGCGCGCCCGCCGCCACCTGCACCGCCAGTTGCTGCTGTCTACGTTGCTGTTCTCTGGGCTCCCGTGGAGCCGCGCCCGCATAGACTCCGCTTCCATGCGCGCCGCCAAACGCCGAATCGGGGCCGACATCTTCCGAAGCGGATGCTGTCAGCCCACGCGTGCGCATCGCACTGCCCGATTCGATCCCAAAGCTCTCAATCGGCGCCCTCTTGACGGACTCCGTGGCCGCCAGCCACACTCCGGCAAACAGCGCCAGCGAAATCAGGCTGCCTTGCATCCATCGTCCGGCCGGTAACCGCGCAGGCGACGCATTAATGTGCTCCCACGCAAACAATCCCATCTCGCCTGACGTGGAAGGAGCGGCTTCAGTCATCGCAACGCCCCAGGATCTTGGACGGAACACCCACTGGCGCGTGAGCGATACGAGACCATCAACCAACAGGCGGAACGCTCCATGCGTCTCCACCGCCTGCTCAAAGGTCCACATCATCTCTTCGCCAAACTGGTCACGAAAGGCGTGCGGATGTAGCTGCACGATGCAACGATGTGCCATTCGGTAGGATTGCCACGCGATCGAAGCTTTTCTAGCAGCCATAGTCTTCCCCTTAACGCGCGCGAAAACCGTTTGCCACTTCCGCGAATCCTTACGACTACGCTCTCCTCGGCTTGGCCCCCTGTAAAACCGCCTTTGCTTCCCGCAAAACCCCTTCCAATCTCGAAATTTCTGCTGCCAGTACTCGCCGCCCTAGTCCAGTCAGCCGATAATATCTCCGCCGTGGATCTTCATCGGCCGGCCGCCGGCTTTCCTCCACGATTCCCGCAGCCATCAACTTCTTCAGGTTGTCGTAAAGTGTTCCCGGGCCCAGTTTGTATTGCCGGTCGGACTGGCGCGCGGCTTCCAGCATGATTCCGTATCCGTGCAATTCTTCGCCGGCTAGCGCCAGCAAGATATGCAGTCCCGCCGCGGACAAAGGAATAAATCGTCCAGGTTCTTGTTTCATAGTCGGACTCCGGTATATCGGAATCCGACTGTTATGTCAAGGAAGTTGTAGGGCTGCACTTTAGTTTATCCTGAGGAACGAAGGGCGCATCCCAGAGCGCCGCAGGCGCCGTGCATTAAGTGTTGAATTGAGCCTAGCTAGTCAGCTTAGGGTGCTTCAGATGCCAACCCGTCGCATTCTGGTAAGCGCGCGCCAGCCCCAGCATCTGCGCCTCACCGAAAAGTTTCCCAACGAACGTCAAGCTCGTCGGATTGCCCTTTTCGTTGAACCCGTGCGGCACAACCACGCAAGGATTCCCGGTGAGATTTGTCACCGAAGTATTCAGCGATGCAATGGGGTTCGGCGTGTAATCCGAATAGTCAAAAGGAACAACGTATACGTCAATCCCATCCATGACCCGGGCCATCTCCTCCATCAGCAGCGTGCGAATCCGGTTGGCATTCAGATATTCGACCGCCGGCAGCAGCCGAAGCGCGTGCTGGTTCGTCACGCGATCCTGCCGCACCAGATTCTCCGGTCGCGTCTCAATCGGATCTTTCAGCGCCGCATTTCCCTCGCCATAAATAATCGTGCCGATGTCCAGATCAGCGTTCTCCGGCAGCGCAATCTCTACCAATTCAATCCCCATGCCGCGAAGTTTCGCCAGCGCCGCGGCGTCATTCGCATCCACCTGCGGCGTTTGCCGCGTATTCGAGAAAGCTCCCTTCAAGTACCCGACGCGCAGCTTGCGAATGTCCAAGTTCGCATCCCAATTGAAAGGAACGTCCAGCACCGAAAAATCCCGATCGTCCGGCCCCTGAATCGCATTCAAAACCACTGCGGAATCTTCCACGCTGCGGCACATCGGACCAATCTTGTCGAGGCTCCACGTCAGCGTCATAAATCCCCAGCGGCTCACGCGTCCCGCTGTCGGCCGCAACCCCGTAACGCCGCAAATTCCCGATGGCTCCACGATCGACCCGCCCGTCTCCGTCCCAATCGAGAACCCCACAAGTCCCGCAGCAGTTGCCGATGCCGGTCCCGCTGACGATCCTTGCGACCCCATCGACAAGTCCCACGGATTTTTCGTCTGTCCCCCAAACCACACGTCATCCAGCGCCAATTCGCCGGTCGCCAGCTTGGCCACCAGCACCGCGCCCGCCTCGCGCAGCCGCGAGACCACCGTTGCATCCCGATCGATGATGCGGTTCTTAAACGGCGCCGCGCCCCACGTCGTCGGATAATCGCGCGCAGCCGCCAGATCCTTGATCCCATAGGGAACCCCGTGCAACGCGCCGCGGTAATGGCCGCCAGCAATCTCGCGATCCGCCTCGCGCGCCTGCTTCATCGCGAGCTCTTCAGTAATCGTGACCGCGCACAGCAGCTTCGGGTTGTAGCGTTTCAGCCGCCCCAAATACATTTCGGTCAGCTCGACGGAGCTAACTTGCTTTGTGCGAATCAACTCGCCCAAATGCATGGCCGGCCAAAACGCAACCTCCTCCAGATTATGTGGCCGCGAAAGCTTCGGCGCCTCGCTCACGCGAAACGCCCGCCTCGTGCGCTCAATCTTCATCCCTGGCACAATCGGATTGAAGTACAGCGGAGGCGCAACGCTGTTATCCAGTTCTACTTTTCGAATCTCCTCGTATTTCCCAAGATTGTCATTCACTCCCTGCAGCATTCGTTCGAACTGCGCTTCCGTGAATTGCACGCCGGCAACGCTCGCCGCCATCCGCAACATCTCCTTGGTGATGCGCGCCGGTTTCTCCTCCTCAACTTTCGCCCACAAAACGCCAGGCAAAAGCGTGGAAGTAAGCCCTAAACTGGAAAAGTAAGCAAGAAAGAGGCGTCGATCGCGCACAAGCGTAGTCATAAAACCTCAACAGGAGTTTTGCGCGCGAGAGTATAGCAGGAGTTGTAGGGGTGCGCTTTAGCGCATCCCAGCGCGCCGCAGGCGCAGCGCGAACCAAGCCAGCTGCGTCGCGTCAGAACACGGTTTCAGCCGCGCCGTAGCAGTGCAAATCAAGACTGCGGCGAGAGGTTCTCAACGCGCCTCAGCCCCTGATCAACCCCGGGAATTTCCGCAAATTATTTTCAAACCCAGGAAAAACCGCATTCAAATCCAAAACGCCGTTGTGCTTGCTCAATATTTCGCCAAGCACCAAACGAAAATCCGTAGTAAGCGCCAAATCCCTTCCTTCATTCAATTGCTGGTCCGCCAATCCCGGCCACGCTCCATACACCCGCCCGCCCCGAACGTCGCCGCCCATCACAAACATGCAGTTCGCGTGTCCATGATCCGTGCCGCGATTGCCGTTCTCCTTCGCAGTCCGCCCGAACTCGCTCATCGTAACCACCACAATGTCCTGCATCCGGTCGCCCATATCCTGATGAAACGCCGCCAGCCCCTGCCCAAGGTCCTTCAGCAGATTCGAAAGCTGCCCCTGCACGCCGCCTTCATTCACGTGATTGTCCCAGCCGCCGCAGTCGACAAACAATACCTCGACTCCAATATTCGCCTTCAGCAATTGCCCAATCTGCTGCAAACTCTGCCCCAAGCGGCTAGTCGGATATTGCGCGCCATGTTCCGGCGCGTACTTGCTCGGATCAACTTTTCGCAGCATGTCAATCGCTTCAAACGTTTCCGCTCCTGTCCCGTGCAGCGCGGTGTCCACCGTTTGCGCGTACATCGCCTCAAATCCGCCCTGCACCGTCGCAGCCGTCGCTTGGGATTGTGGCATCACCTTGAACTGCCGTAAATCCGGCAGCGCAATTGCCGAAGCGCTCCCGTGCAGCATGCGCGGCAGATTCGGCCCCATCGCCACGGCGCGAAACGGCGAAGCGTTTTCTTCCGGCCCCGCCTCCATCGCGCGGTTCAGCCATCCATCCTCCGTCGCCTTGACCCCCGGCGTCCCCGATTCCATGAAATCCTGCGCATCAAAGTGCGATCGCGTCGGGTCCGGCGAACCTGCCGCATGCACAATCGCCAACTCATCCTTTCGAAACAGCGGCTCCAGCGGCGCAAGGCTCGGATGCAATCCAAAAAATCCATCCAAATCAATCGCCGCATCGGCCACGCCGCGCCGAGGTTGCGGAATAGCAATCGTTGGTCGCAGCCGGTAATAATTCGCCTCAGAGAAGGGAGCTACGATGTTCAGCCCGTCCGCAGCCCCGCGCTGGAACAGCACAACAAGCTGCTTCTTGTTCGGCATAGGGGTAGCCGCCGCCGCGCGCTGCAGAAACGCCGGCATCGCGCTCATCCCAACCAGCGCAATCCCGCCCCGCTTCAAAAAATAACGCCGCGAAAACTTCAGTCCTCGTACGCCTTCGCAACATTCGTGACTCATCTAGCACTTCATTTGGAATGTGGCGGTCTTGTTTACGCTCATCTCCGCTG
>Ga0209240_1000096_pt1 | contig 32465 bp, 42 predicted proteins | sample GraSoi_2013_80cm_FD_185828 | JGI IMG/M metagenome (GOLD analysis project Ga0209240, IMG submission 185828) | Grasslands soil microbial communities from the Angelo Coastal Reserve, California, USA - Sample 9_17_2013_80cm (SPAdes) (version 2) | ecosystem: Environmental > Terrestrial > Soil >...
CATCGGTCATGATGATGATCTTGCCGTAGCGAAGCTTTTCCAGGTTGAAAGACCCTTCACCTTCCCCATCTCCGATACCGGTTCCGATGGCGGTGATCATCGTTTGGATTTCTTGGTTTTGAAGCACCCGATCCAGACGTGCTTTCTCGACGTTCAATAGCTTGCCGCGAATGGGGAGAATCGCTTGGAACCGTCGATCCCGGCCTTGTTTTGCTGATCCACCTGCGGAATCACCCTCCACAATATATAGCTCGGTCTTTTCGGAATCTCGTTCCGAACAATCCGAAAGTTTGCCCGGCAGGCCGCCTCCGGTAAGCGCGGTTTTTCTGACTGCTTCTCGCGCTCTGCGGGCAGCCTCTCTCGCGCGCGCGGCCATTAAACACTTGTCGATGATCTTCTTGGCAATCGCCGGATTTTCCTCACAGAACCGGCTTAAGCCTTCGTAAATGATCGATTGCACCACCGGCTTAACCTCATTGTTGACCAGTTTGCTTTTGGTCTGAGAGCTAAAGCGCGGGTTGGTCAATTTAATGCTCAGGACACAGACCAACCCTTCCCGCAAATCCTCGCCCGTAATGTCGGGGTCCTTCTCTTTCACCAGATTATTGGCTTTAGCGTAATTCTTGAGCGCGTTGGTCAAGCCCGCCTTTAAACCCTCAAGATGCATACCGCCGTCGCCATTGGGAATCGAATTGGCGAAACACTGGATCTGCTCGGTGTAAGAGTCGGTGTACTGCAATACCAAGTCTACGAACGTAACCTCCTGCTTGTCGTCGACCTCGATCTCGCGCATCCCGGCGATAATAATAGGCTCCGGATGGATCAGCTGTTTGGTCTCGCCCAGCTGTCTTACGAATTCCGGGATGCCCTCTTTATAAAGGAAAACTTCACGCCGGGCCGGGTCGATCCGTTCGTCGGTTAAAACGATCTCCAGGCCTTTATTGAGGAAGGCCAACTCACGCAACCGCGTAGCCAGAATCTCGAACTTAAATTCTGTCGTGATGGTGAAGATCTCGGGATCCGGTAAAAATGTAATCAGGGTACCGGACAGCTGCTTATTTTGGATTTCGCCGATGACTTCCAGCTTCCGCGTAGTCTTACCTTGAGCGAAAGCGATGTGATAAATCTTGCCGTTTCGCGTGACCTCAGCCTTAAACCATTCGGAGAGAGCGTTAACGCACTTAGCTCCCACGCCGTGTAAACCGCCCGAAAACTTGTACGCGCCTTGTCCGAACTTTCCGCCGGCATGCAGGTTGGTGAGGACTAGCTCGATGGCCGGGATATTAAACTTGGGATGGTTATCGACGGGAATACCTCGGCCGTTGTCTCGGACGGATACCGAACCGTCAATATGGATGGTTACGTCGATCCGAGTGCAAAAGCCGGCTAGATGCTCATCGATGGAGTTATCCAGGACTTCAAAAACACAATGATGGAGGCCGCGCTCGTCGGGGTCGCCGATATACATGCCGGGCCGTTTTCGGACCGCTTCTAACCCCTCTAACTTATCGATTTGGGCCGCGTCGTAATTCGAGATTTCTGACATACTTACCGCGAACGAGGTCCGCTGAACTCGGACCGATCAGGGCGAAACTTGAGCCTTTAGTATAAGCAGAGCAACCTGTTTTTGCAAGCGGGTATCTATCCAACAGGTTGTAGTTTAAGCCCTGCCTAGCCCAACATTTTGAATTATTGACGCTATACTCGAGCCAGCTGAGATTGAGAAGTCTGACGATGCCAGAATATGATTTTGCGGTGATTGGAGGGGGCAGTGCTGGTTACGCTGCGGCAGCGACCGCCAGCCGGCTCGGGTTACGAACGGTCTGTATCGACGGGGCCCAAGAGATTGGCGGACTTTGCATTCTGCGGGGCTGTATGCCGAGCAAGACCATTTTGGAGTCAGCCCACCGTTTCCTAGACTTGCGGCGGGCAGCGGAATTCGGGTTAAGCGTAGGTCAAATCGGGTTTGACGCGTCCGCGATTCGTGATCGTAAGCGCAGATTAATTGGTGAATTTGCCGGTTACAGGCGCTCCCAGATCGAGGACGGTACATTTGAGTTCTTGCGCGCACGGGCTTCATTTTTGTCTTCAAACGAACTGCGTCTGGTAACAGCTGAGGGTGAAGAGACCCATATCCGTTTTCGATCCGGGCTCATCGCGACCGGCTCTGAGCTAAATCTTTTCGAAGTTCCTGGACTGGCGCAGACCCCTTTCCTGCACAGTGACTTAGCTCTCGACTCTGATGTAGTGCGTCCGTCGGTTGTTATTTTGGGGGGTGGCGCGATCGCACTCGAATTTGCCTCGTTCTATAGTGCCTTGGGTTCAAAGGTAACGATGATTCAAAGGAGCTCGCAGTTTCTTAAAGAAGCGGATGCCGATGTGGCGGGCGCTTTAACTGAGGCGCTCCGACAACAAGGTGTGCAGATGATCTGCGACACAAAATTGCTCCGGGTTGGAATCGAGAAAGGCGAGAAGGCGGTTTACTTCCTCCATGACGGCGCCGAGCAACGGGTCGCGGCGAATGAGCTCTTCTATGCCTTGGGGCGTCGACCGGCCATCGGAGGGTTGAACCTGAAAGCGGCTGGAGTCGAGCTCTCCTCGACCGATGCCGTTGCAGTTAATGACAGGATGCAAACTTCTCAGCCGCACCTATTTGCTGCTGGTGATGTGGCCGGACAATATGAAGTCGTGCACATCGCGATTGAGCAAGCAATCGTGGCGGCAAAGAACGCTAAACGGTTACTTCAGGGAAAAGAACTGGGCCGGATCGATTACCGGCTGCATCTCTTTGCGGTTTTCTCGCATCCACAGCTTGCTTTTGTTGGGCTGACCGAGCGTGAGGCTCGTGACCAACAAATCCCGGTTCGAAGCGCCGCCTACCCTTTTGCTGACCACGGTAAATCGTTGGTGAGGGGGGAGCCGGAAGGATTCGTGAAACTCATTGTTCACGCTAAAACCGGTGAAATTTTAGGGGCCGCTGCGGTTGGTCCGGAAGTCGCTGAACTCATTCACGAAATTGTAGTAGCTATGCATTTTCGCGCCTCTGCGTCAGATCTGGCTTCGATTCCTCATTATCATCCGACCTTGAGCGAGATCTGGACTTACCCGGCGGAAGAGTTGGCCGAAGTCGCTGACTAAGCCTGCCTTGAGCAAGCAGGTAGGCATTGCGAAAAGCGAAGAAACAAAGGCCCGAAAGGTAAAACGAATACTAAGTCTTCCCTTTTACTTCATACCTTTCACCGTTCACTGTTTTGGCTGCTGGTTACGCCCGACTCTTCACCGTTAGGATCGGCTAACTAATCTCAACAATTTACAATTCTGGTTCGAATATTCAGCAGCGTTGTAAAATAGCGGGCTGGGCAACAATTTTCGTTGCCGTAAACCGTTGACAATCCAATCGACAAATCCATAGTTGCGACCGTGCTCAAGAAGTTTATCCCCCAAAAGCCAGGATCAGGCCCGAGCAATGAGGAGACTGAATCCGGGGAAACTCCGCAACCTCCAAAGGCCGCAGAACAGAAAAATCTAACATCAAAAAACTCCGTTATGGCAGATCAATCAACTAAGAACTCCTTAGCAAACGACGTGGAAATAAAGGGCTCCATTAAATTCGCCAATGAGTTTACCTTTGATGGTAAGCTCGAAGGCGAGATTACTTCAAACGATGGAATCTTAACGGTGGGCGAAAGCGGGGACGTTCATGGTGAGGTCAAGGCGAAATCGGTGATCGTGATGGGTAAAGTGCATGGCAATATCACCGTGAACGAACGTTGCGAACTTCGGGCCCGGTCACAATTGATTGGGGATCTGCGTGCCGCCCGTTTGATCATCGAAGAAGGGGCCACATTTGTTGGTAAGTCGGAAGTTAGCCCAAATAAAGGCATGCTGAAGGAGCTTGGGACCAAGGAAAAACCGCAAGAGGTCGGCGCTCCGCGATAAAGGAGTACTGAGTGGCTGCAAAAGGACGAGTAGAAGTTCAATGTCCTCACTGCGGTAACATTCAGCTAGAGCCTGAGCTGGCAAAGTCGACTTACTGCCGCAAGTGCAGTGGGTATATCCAAATCGCTAAAGGTAGCCGGGTGCCTGGCCCGCTGCCGGCTGGTCCCAAAGAGCCAACGCTCTTTGAAAAGGTAGAGGGTCTGCTGGGTGTTCAAAGGACTTTTGTCGCCCGCTGCTTTGAATGTAACGGTAGGCGAGAGGTCGGACGCAACGCGACTTCTACCATCTGTCCGCTTTGCGGGGCGTACATCGATCTGCAGGATTACAAAATCGTTGGGTCCTACAGCCGGTCGATTCGCACCCGTGGTTCGCTGGTAATCACGAGCAAAGGTGACCTCAACAGCAACCGCGCGATTTGCGAAACGGCGGAGATCCAAGGGCACATGCGTGGCAGCTTGATCTGCGCGACCATTCTCCGGATCCGGCTCAAAGGTAAGCTCAGTGGCAGTCTGGAAAGTAAGCACGTCATAGTCGACAAAAAATCTGAAGTTGAGCTGGTGCGGCCTCTTCGGGGTGAGTTGATTGAGGTTGAGGGCATAGTATCAGCCCGTATCCTTTCCAGTGGTAAAGTGGTGGTTAAGAAGGGAGGGGTGCTCCGTGGAACCGTTAACGCCAAAAGCTTCTTAGTTGATCGGGGCGGGCAGTTCTCGGGCGAACTCACCATCGGCCAGCCGATTATGGTCCAGGGCGACTTATTGAAATCGACTCCCGATCACCATGAGCCAGACCATGATTCGGACGCCGGCACCGATTTCACTTTAGCGCCGGTTTGAAGTCGTCTGCAGGACTCGGGAACAGATGCCGCTCCTACAGAGCTTACCGCTCTGATTAGACCCGACAGCTATAAATATTTTGCTCCTACGGAGCAAGGTCTCGACCCCCTCAACCTTTACGGTTCTAAGGTCGACTTCGGACTCGCCTTCGCCTCGGGGGTCGTAGATCCGGAGGGGTTCGGGGAGGCTTGAGAGGCTGGTGAGGCCGGAGAGGCTTGAGGAGTGGCAGATGCGCTGGCGACACTCGGGCTGGGTTGAGCCTGAACATTGAGACCAAGTTTGGCAGTTAGCCGATCGGCGTCTTTCCGCGCCAACACCACGATAACACTTTGGGGATAGCGTTGGAGTACGTCTTCGAAGTCTCGCAGTGCCTCTTTCAAGTTACCGTTCTTCTCGGTGAGCCTACCGTGGTAATAGAGCGCCATTGGCGCCAGATAACTTGAACTGTAATGGCTGGATATATCCGAATAGTATTTTAGGGCGTCGTCCGTTTTACCCTCCGCTTCGGCATTGGAGGCTTGTCCAAAGATGCCATTAACAAAAAGAGGATGTCCTGAGTAATCTTTAACGAAGGTTTCGTAGGTTTTGTCGGATTCGTTGTACTGACCGCTAGTGGCTTGAGCCGCGGCAATCTGCAGATTCGCGTTTCCTGCTGCGACCGTTCCTGGATAACGTTTGATGACCGATTGCCAGCCATTGATGTCGTGTGCTGACGTGAAAGCCTTGGCGGCCCTGGCGTTACGCACCGCCTGATAACCAATGTAGGCCCCAACTCCGATCAAAATGAGAAATACCAGGGCGGCTCCAATTAGGATCTTTTTTCGATGGCGCGCCCAAAATAGCTCGACCTGGACGGTCGTTAAGCTTGGTGCCGATAACTGCTGGTCACTGGACATGCAAAATTCTAAGGTGTTCTTAGCCACCAATTTCCCCGCGAGCTTCGTCGGCGAGGGCTGTGCTCAAATACCGCTCCCCGGTGGAACAGGCTAACGTGACGATCAATTTTCCGTGATTCTCCGGTCGCTGGGCAACTTGTAGGGCCGCCCAAACATTGGCTCCCGAGCTGATTCCAGCCAGAATGCCCTCCTCTTTTGCTAGCCGACGAGCCATGAGAATTGAGTCCTCGTTAGACACCGTAATGACTTCATCAACGATATCCAGATGCAAATTTGAGGGCAGAAAGCCGGCGCCGGTCCCCTGGATCTTGTGGGGTCCAGGCTTCAGAGGCTCTCCTCTGAGGGTTTGACTAATTACCTGTGAATCTTTCGGTTCGACGGCGATCGCTTTAAAGGAAGGTTTACGCTTCTTGATGACCTCGGCCACTCCCGTGATCGACCCACCGGTGCCGACCGCCGAGACCAGGATATCCACTTGGCCATTGGTATCAGCCCAGATTTCTTCGGCGGTGGTCAATCGGTGAACCTCCGGATTGGCCGGGTTATTAAACTGCTGGGGCATCCAGGAATTTGGGGTTGTCTTGAGAATTTCTTCCGCCTTGGCGATGGCGCCCTTCATGCCGGTAGAACCTGGCGTGAGTATCAGTTTGGCGCCCAGCATCGCCAGTAGCGTCCTCCGCTCCATGCTCATCGTTTCCGGCATGGTCAAAATAAGCTGGTAACCTTTAGCCGCGCATACGAAGGCCAGGGCGATCCCGGTATTGCCGCTGGTCGGTTCGACGATGGTGGTGTCTTTATTAATGATGCCCTCTCGCTCGGCAGCCTCGATCATCGACTTTCCGATGCGGTCTTTCACGCTTCCCAGCGCGTTGAAGAATTCGCATTTGATGGCGATCGTAGCTTGAATTCCGGCCGTGATCCGATTGAGCTTAACCAAAGGTGTGCCGCCGACGGTCTCGACGATGTTCTCGTAAAGTCTGCCAGAATTTTGCATGTTAAGGTATTGTTTACCCGGGGAAAGGTGGGATGTCTAGATACACGAAGCGCCGCTTCGTTCAAGAAAGTAAGTCAAAGGATTGGTAAAAAAGCCGGAGCCAAAGAAAAGATTATGCCAGCTTTACTTGAGCCGGAAGCCGTTCAAACCCTATTGCAAGAGGTACCGGAGTGGAAGCTTGAAGAAAATGCCATTACCCGCGTCTTTGAGTTTAGCAGCTTCCCTGAGGCGATCGCCTTTGTGAACAAGGTCGCTGAAGAAGCGGAAAAAGCGAACCATCACCCGGATATCGATATCCGTTGGCGGACCGTGCGCCTATCGCTCTCGACTCATTCGGTGGGAGGCCTGACGTCGGCAGATTTTACCTTAGCGAGGAAGTTGGATCAGCTTTACGCTCAATTTAAGGGGTAGCGGGGCTATTTGCGCCGGGTGCTGAACCGAAGACTAGGGGGCGAGGCTCCCAGAAGACCTAAAGAATTGACCAGGGTCCATAGTGATTCTGCGGGGGGTTGGGCAAAGTAGGCCTATTGGCGCGCCGAGCCGTACCCACCAGATCCGGCGATTCATTGCGTTAACGGCTCTCTGTATTAATGTAGGGTCGTGGTCGATGACCGCTGGTTTGGTAATTTATTGCCAGGTCAGAGGAAAGTCCGAACACATGAAGGCAGCATGCCGCGCGAAAGCGCGGGCGGCCGCTGGTGAAAACCGCGGTCGACGGATAGTGTCACAGAAAATATACCGTTTCGCTTATGCGGGATAAGGGTGAAAAGGCGGGGTAAGAGCCCACCGGTTGTTTCCGTAAGGAGCAACGCATGAAAAACCCCTTGCAGTGCAAGACAGAACAGAGAGTCAGACGCCTTCCAACTCGGCGCAGCCGAGGGCTCTCGGGTAGTAGTCGCATCCCGCGTACGCGGGACGCCCTTATATATAGGGTGAGACAAATGGTCATCCGGGCGGTTTCTTTTAGTAGAGATCGTCTAGACAGAATTCGGCTTATGCCACAAAACGAGGCTGGTTGGGCTAACACCCAACCAGCCTCGACTTTTTAACGCCGGGAACGCCGCGATCGCCGGCAACGCCGAACTGGCTCTCCCGATCCGCTCCATCTATTTAGAAGCATCCCCATTATCCATGGCGTGCTGGGGCCCAGCTTCCGTTGCCGGCGTTGTCGGCGATCACGGCGTTGCCGGCGTTCTCCCGCCTACACGTCAGCCAGTTTGCTGAGCAACGCATGTGCCCGGGTAGCGTCGCTGGCTTTTAATACTAACCGGATAGGTGCGCCGGGATGTTCTACGCTCCCGTAGACGTAATCGACGTTCACTTTGGCCTCAGCCAAAGACGCAGTGATTTCGGCCAGTTTTCCGAGGCGATCAAACAGATCCAGCACCAGGACTTCGCCGGCGATCACGTAAAAGCCGCTAGATTGGAGAACCTTCTTACAGGCCTCGGGATCGTTGGTGAGGAGGCGCACGACCCCTTGCTCGAGGCTATCAATCAGAGAAAGAGCCTCGATATTAATCGCATGCGTGCTCAACAGCTTACAGATCGCGGCGAGTTGGCCCGGCTGGTTTGCAAGCGCGACCGTGATTTGCTTTTCGACATGGATTTTCATTCAGCTGCATTAAGAGCATAAAGCACACCGCCTCACAAGAAACAGGAAACCGCCTGACACAGGCCGGACTTTCGGCTAAAATACTCGGGCACGGGAGGCGTTTCACACCGGAACTCGCCTAAAAAACTCTTGCGTGGGGTTGGAAAAATTATATAGTCCACGCTCCCCCGCGTCTGGTGGTTCGTACCAGGGCGGCTTTTTTAGTCCCGAAAGCAGGGGAAAAACCGAATTTTTTTTAACGAATGCCAACAATTAACCAGCTTGTCCGAAAAGGTCGTAGAAAGATGGCGGTCAAGTCGAAGTCGCCAGCATTGGCTGACTGTCCGCAGCGACGCGGCGTTTGTGTTCAAGTGATGACGCGGACACCGAAGAAACCGAACTCCGCGCTCCGCAAGGTCGCCAAGGTCCGACTGACTAATGGCTACGAAGTGATCGCTTACATCCCGGGCGAGGGGCACAACCTGCAGGAACATTCGATTGTTCTGGTGAGAGGTGGCCGGGTCAAAGATTTGCCGGGCGTTCGTTACCATATCGTGCGGGGCACTTTAGACAGTTTAGGAGTCGACGGCAGAAGACGGAGTCGCTCCAAGTACGGGGCCAAACGTCCCAAGGAAGGCGCTGCTGCTGACGCAGGCGCAAAGGGCAAGAAAAAGTAATGCTATTTATTTAAGGTATGTCGCGTCGTCGCAGAGTCATTCATAAGGAGTTCAAGGTCGATAGCCGGTACGGCAGCCCGGTGGTTGCCAGGTTGATCGATACGGTGATGCGTAACGGCAAGAAGTCTTTGGCCGAACGTATCGTATATCAGGCGATCGAAAAGAGCCGGGAAGGTTCCGATGCGGTTGATCCTTTGGATACACTGCATAAGGCGGTGGATAACTCCAAGCCGCGTTTGGAAGTAAAATCACGCCGGGTCGGTGGTGCGACTTATCAGGTACCGATCGAGGTGTCGTCCGACCGGCAGGTATCGCTGGCTATGCGCTGGATCGTTAATTTCGCTAAGAATCGTCGTGGCACTATGGTTGACAATTTAGCGGCTGAACTTAAAGACGCCGCCGCTGGGCAAGGTAACGCAATCAAAAAGAGAGACGACACGCACAAGATGGCTCAGGCCAATCGGGCGTTCGCTCATTTCCGTTGGTAGGTCTTATGTCAACTCAAGCTTTAGAAAGGGCCGAAGCTATGACGAATCCGAACTCGCCGAATCGAGCGTATCTGCTCGAGCGGACCCGGAACATCGGGATTAGTGCGCACATTGATGCCGGAAAGACGACTCTGACTGAAAGAATCCTCTTTTACACCGGTATGATTCATAAGATCGGGGAAGTCCACGAAGGGACGACCGTTACCGACTGGATGGAGCAAGAGCGGGAGCGCGGAATTACGATTACCTCCGCGGCAACCACCTGCTTCTGGACTCAACGTCCGGAGCCGGGCGTGTTTAAGCTATTCGATGGTCAGAAACAACGAGTCAACATCATCGATACTCCCGGTCACGTCGACTTTACCGCTGAAGTCGAACGTTCTTTGCGAGTGTTGGACGGGGCGATCCTGGTTTTCGATAGCGTGGCCGGTGTACAGCCACAGACTGAAACGGTGTGGCGCCAAGCCAATAAGTACCATGTGCCGCGGATCGCTTTTGTTAACAAGATGGACCGCGTTGGCGCGAATTTTGAGAACGTCATCAAAGAGATGCGCACCAAGTTGGGTGCAAATGCTTGGCCAGTCTTGTTCCCGCTGGGCAAAGAAGATTATCTCCGGGGCCAGCTCGACGTCGTTAATAAGAAGGCGATCCTTTACTCCGATAACGACGTATTAGGATCAACCTACGAAGTGGCTGAGGTTCCCGCTGAGTTTAAAGAGTTCATCGATAAAGCGCACGCGGAGTTAGTCGAACAGGTCGCAAATCTCGACGATGAGGTCGGGACGCTTTTCTTAGAAGAGAAACCGGTTACGGCTAAAGATCTCAAAGCGGGCATTCGTCGTCTCACGATCGACAATAAATTTGTTCCAGTAGCGGGTGGGTCTGCCTTCAAGAATAAAGGAGTGCAGTACCTAGTTGATGCCGTGATCGATTATCTGCCGAGCCCGATTGATATCCCGCCGGCAAAAGGAATTGATCCCGATACGGGAGCGGAAAAGGACGCTTTCACCGACGACAATGGCACCTTCTGTTCCTTGGCGTTCAAGCTCTGGAGCGATCCATTTGTTGGTAAGCTGGTCTTCTTCCGAGTTTATTCGGGCAAGCTTTCGAAAGGCGACACCGTTTATAATCCGCGAACCAGCAAGCGTGAACGAATTAGCCGGTTGATCCAGATTCAAGCAGATAAGCGGGAAGACATCGACACCTGCTATTCGGGTGATATCGCCGCCATCGTCGGTATTAGGAATATTACTACCGGGGATACTCTCTGCGATGAAGATAGTCCGATCTTGTTAGAGCCGCCGTCCTTTCCGGACCCGGTTATTTCGATGGCCATCGAGCCCAAGACGAAGCTCGATCAAGAGAAAATGGCCACCGCTCTGCAGCGTTTGGCGGAAGAGGATCCGACCTTCCGAGTGTTCACCAATGAAGACACCGGGCAGACCATCATCGCCGGGATGGGTGAATTACACTTGGAAATCATCCGGGACCGGATGCTGCGCGAGTTCAAGGTAGATGCGAATGCTGGTAAACCGCAGATCGCTTATCGGGAAACGATTACTAAGAACGCCACTGGGGAAGGCAGGTTGATCAAGCAGTCCGGTGGTCGTGGTCAGTACGGTCACGTTATCGTCAATGTCGAGCCACGCGAACGCGGTAAGGGCATCGAGATCGAGAACAAGATTGTCGGGGGCACGATTCCGAGGGAATACATTCCGGCAGTAAAGAAAGGGATCGAAGAATCTGTTCTAAACGGCGTGCTCGGTGGGTACCCGGTGATCGATCTCCATGTCGATATCATTGACGGCTCTTATCACGACGTCGACTCGAACGAGTTGGCATTTAAGCTGGCTGCAATTTTTGCCATGAAGGACGCCTTCAAAAAAGGCAACTCGATCCTTCTGGAACCGATCATGAAGGTCGAATGCGTTACCCCGGATGAATATCAGGGGGACATCATGGGCGACCTTAACCGGCGCCGAGGCCGGATCATGAGTCTGGAAGCCAAGAACCTGGCTACTTTTGTTCACGCAGAGGTTCCGCTTGCCGAAATGTTCGGCTACGCAACTGCGATTCGTTCTTTATCCAAGGGACGTGCTTCTTACACAATGGAGCCATCCCATTTCGAACAGGTCCCCGCCCAAATTGTAGCGGCGGTATTGGATCAGAAAGGAACTTAGTCATGGCAAACGGCCAGCGCATCCGCATCCGACTCAAAGGCTACGATTATCGCATGCTCGATCAATCGGCCGTTGAGATCGTGGAGACGGCAAAACGGACCGGGGCAAAAGTAGCCGGTCCGATACCGTTACCGACGAAAATCGAGAAATTCACAGTGAACCGCTCACCTCACGTCGACAAAAAGTCGATGGACCAATTTGAGATGCGCACCCACAAACGGCTTTTGGATATCATCGAGCCAACGGCGAAAACCGTGGACGAGCTCAGGAAGCTAAACCTTCCTGCCGGCGTCGATATTACCATTAAAATTTAACCCAGGTCTCGCCTCCAATGAAGATAGGACTCTTAGGACGAAAGATTGGCATGACCCGAGTCTACGACTCCAACGGTAAGGCTACGCCGGTTACCGTGATCGAGGCCGGGGCCAATTCAGTAGTACAAGTAAAGACGGCGGAAAAAGAAGGTTACAACGCTATCCAAGTCGGTTTTGAGACTCAGAAAGAATCTCGATTAAACAAGGCTGAGCTAGGCCACTTTAAAAAAGCAGCGGTCGAGCCGAAGAAGTTGCTCCGAGAGTTTCGGTTGCCGGACGAGGCCCAGGTCACCGGGGATGTCGACTTAAGCGTAAACCAATTCCAACCGGGCGAGTTTGTCGACATCATCGGGAGATCCAAAGGAAAAGGGTTTCAGGGCGTAGTCAAAAAGCACAACTTTGCTGGGCAACCAGCTGCCCACGGTTCAAAGATGCACCGGCGCAACGGTGCTATCGGTAACCGATCCACTCCCGGGCGGGTGTGGAAGAACATGGGAATGCCGGGACATCTCGGTGATGACCGGGTAACCGTTCAAAATCTCCGCGTGGTTCAAGTCAGAAGCGAGGAAAACGTCATTCTGATATCCGGTGCAGTGCCTGGAGCCAATGGAAGCTACGTGGTGGTCCGTCCAGCCAAAAAGAAATCAAGTGAGGCCAAGCAGCAATGAGCGCAACAGTGCTTACAGTAGCCGCCGCGAAAAAAGCTAATATCTCGGTAATCGAGAATGGCCGTGGTACGCAAGCCGTTCACGACGTGGTTGTGGCTTTGCGGGCGAATCGCCGCAGCGGAACTGCCAATACGAAAACGAAGGCCGAAGTAACTGCTTCGGGAAAGAAGCCGTGGCGGCAGAAAGGGACCGGACGCGCGCGAGCGGGATATACCTCGTCTCCAGTGTGGACCGGCGGTGGTGTCGTCTTCGGGCCTAAGCCTCGTGACTACTCAAAGAAGGTCAGTAAACAAGTCCGGAAGCTCGCTTTTTTGAAGGCATTGAGCGCGCGGATCTTGGGTGGGGATGTGCTCGTGACCGACGATGTCGCGGTTACTGAACCTAAAACCAAAAATTTTGTTAAACTGCTGCAATCACTGACCGAAGAAGAGCGAGTCTTGGTTATCGCTAACCAATATAGCGCTGAGACCTATCGCGCGGCCAGGAATGTACATCCGGTTCTGCTGAACACGGCGGGCGAAGTAAACACCGAGCAGTTGCTCGCTTATCGTCACTAAAGACGCTCTTACCAAGCTCTCGGAAAGGGTAGCATGAAGGAACCGACCCAAATAATCTCTAATATCCGGCTCACCGAGAAAGCCAGTCTGCTCGGGGAACGGAACAATCAGTACGTGTTTCGGGTGGCGCCGCATGCCAACAAAATCGAGATCAAGCAGGCGATCGAAAAGCTGTTTGGAAAGAAAGTTGTGCGGGTTAACACCTCCCAACACGCGGGCAAAAAGAAGCGAGAACGCCGCGCAGATTTCGGCCGCAAAGCTCACTGGAAGAAGGCAGTGGTGACCCTCGCAGAGGGGGAAAAAATCGAACTGGCTTAGGGGAGTAACTGACAATGGCATTAAAGACTTTTAGACCTCTCACGTCGACTCAGCGGTTTAAGCAGACGCCTGCTTACGACGATATTACGAAAGATCGTCCAGAGCGGTCGCTGGTTGAACCTCTCAAGAAGACCGGTGGACGCAACAACCGTGGGCGTCTCACTTCGCGTCATATCGGTGGTGGGCACAAACGGAAATACCGGATCGTTGATTTCAAGCGCCGTCTGCGCGGAGTTGAAGCAACAGTTGAAGCTATCGAGTATGATCCGAACCGGTCGGCCCGGATTGCGTTGTTGGCCTATAAGACCGGAGAGAAGAGCTATATTTTGGCGCCGAATGGATTAGAAGTCGGGGCGAAGGTTATCGCCGGCGACGATGTTCCCCCGGAGGTTGGGAACGCGCTTCCGCTTAAAGCGATTCCTTTAGGAACGGTGGTTCATAATCTAGAGATTATTCCCGGACGAGGTGGTCAAATCGCTCGCAGCGCCGGTCAACAGGCTGTCCTGAATAACCGCGAGGCCGGTTATGCTTTGGTGCGGATGCCGTCTGGTGAAATCCGCAAGATCCACGAGAGCGCTTATGCGACCATCGGGCAGGTTGGTAATACCGATCACATGAACGTTTCGAGCGGTAAGGCTGGACGAACCCGTTGGCTAGGTCGGCGGCCTCACGTTCGCGGTATGGCAATGAACCCGATTGACCACCCCATGGGAGGCGGTCAAGGCAAGAGCAAAGGCGGCGGTGGCCGGCATCATCCGGTCAGCCCGTGGGGTCAGCTTGCCAAAGGCTTCAAAACTCGCCGCAAGCATAAATCCAGTGACGCTTTCATTTTGGAGCGTCGGAAATCCCACAAGAAGAAATAAGCAATGGGCAGATCATTAAAAAAAGGCCCGTTTGTCGAGCCGAAGCTACTCGAGAAAATCGATAAGATGAGCCAGGGCGGACCGAAAAAGCCGATCAAGACCTGGTCGCGCCGGTCTATGATTACGCCGGACTTCGTTGGTCATACGTTTCTGGTCCACAACGGCAAGATTTTTAATTCCGTGTTCGTTACCGAGAACATGGTGGGACACAAACTTGGCGAGTTCTCGCCGACGCGCACGTTCAAGAAGCATGGCGCGCATACCGCGAAGGTCGCGAAGTAGTCAGGAGTCAGGCAATGCAAGTAACATCCACCTACCGTTATGCTCGAATCTCCGCTTTCAAAGCGCGGGAAGTGACTCGAGAAATTCAAGGCCGCTCGGCCTCGGACGCGCTCGATCTCCTGACTTTCAGCCCTAAGAAAGCGGCCGTGATGGTGCGCAAGACTTTGAAGAGCGCGATCGCCAACGCGGAAAACAACGCCGATCTGAAAGTCGATACCTTGTTGGTGAAGGAGGCGGTAGTTGGGGAAGGACCTACGTTCAAACGTTTTCGAGCCCGCGCGCGTGGAAGTGCGAGTCCTTTGCGGAAGCGGACAAGTCATATCCGAATCGTACTAGCGGACGAATTGGCTTCGACGGCCCCAGGCGGCCGGGCCCGCAAGACTCAATCCGCAGAAGCGGCGGCGGTTGTCGCGGACGACCAGGCTACATCAGAGCCAGGCACGACATCGGGTGCTCGCAAGTCTTCCGGTCGAAAGGCGTCTGCTAGAACGCCCAAGGCTTCGACGGAAGGTAAAACCACTAAGGGGCAGTCATCGGAAAAGAAGGAGAAGGAATAATTTATGGGACAGAAAGTTAATCCGATCGGATTTCGTCTCGTTTTAAATAAGGATTGGCGGTCCCGTTGGTACGCGTCTAAGAAAGAATTTCCGGAGTTTCTGCATTCTGATCTACGAATCCGCCGATACGTAAAGCAGAAGCTTTCTTTGGCAGCGGTCTCGAAGGTATTGATCGAACGCGCCTGGAATAGCATCCGGGTAACAATTTATACGGCTCGACCTGGTATCGTGATTGGCCGGAAAGGCGCGGAAATCGAGCGCATGACCGATGAGATCACCCGGATGTCCGGTGGTAAACAGGTCAAAATTGATATTCAGGAGATCAAGACTCCGGAATTGGACGCTCAATTGGTCGCTGAGAATGTGGCGTTACAAATCGAACGCCGTATCTCGTTCCGCCGGGCAATGAAGAAAGCGGTTCAAACGACCCGCGACTTCGGCGCCTTGGGCATCAAGATCCGTTGTGCCGGAAGATTGGGAGGCGCTGAAATCTCCCGAGCAGAATGGTATCGCGAAGGAAAGATTCCCCTTCATACTTTGAGAACGCCGATCGACTACGGGTTTGCTGAAGCCAACACCGTCTACGGTAAGATCGGAGTAAAGTGCTGGCTTTGTAAGGCTGAGGCGGTAGTGGAGCCCGAGCAGCAACAGCGTAAGTCGAACGCACCGGAAAAGCCGGCCCCATCCGCTTCTTAAGAGGGAAGAAGACGTATGCCTTTATTACCAAAGAGAGTTAAATACCGAAAAAACCAACGAGGTAGCCGCAAAGGAAATGCGACTCGCAACGTGTCGATCGCATTTGGCGAGTATGCCCTGCAAACGTTGGAACGCGCCTGGATAACGAATACACAGATCGAGGCGGCTCGTGTGGCGTTGACTCGTCACATGAAAAGAAAAGGTAAACTTTGGATTAAGATCTTTCCGGACAAGTCCGTGACCAAACGCCCGCCGGAAACCCGAATGGGTAAAGGAAAGGGTAACCCGGAGTTTTGGGTGGCGACGGTTCGCCCAGGGAACCTCCTTTTTGAACTCGATGGTGTACCGGAATCGGTAGCGCGGGAAGCCCTTCGCCTGGCGGCGACTAAGCTTCCGATCCGCACCCGGTTCCTGACCCGGCATGCGCTAGTCGCTTAGATCGCGAGATTGACATGAAAATCAAAGAATTACGCGAACTTAGCAACGACGAGCTGTTCGGACGCCGCTTCGAACTCCGAAAAGAGATCTTTAATTTACGTCTGCAGCAGCAATCGGGATCGCTGGAAAAGCCGAGCGTTCTCCGAAGCAACCGCCGCGAGGTGGCGCAGATCGAAACAATTTTGACGGAACGAAATCGAAAGGTCGCGACCAAATAGCGATCTTACAGATCGTATCGGAGAGGAAATCAGACATGAGTGAAGAGACTGTAACAACTGAAGGTACTGCCACGGCGCCTGAAGCCCAGGCGCAGCAGTCTGATGTTCCGAAGCGGCATCTTCGGAAAACCAGAGTCGGGGAGGTGGTCTCCAATAAAATGGATAAGACCATAGTCGTTGCCGTTGTGCGCAGAGTTCCGCATCCCAAGTTCGGGAAGATCGTGAAACGCACGAAGAAGTTCTATGCGCATGACGCTGAAAACCGGTGCGAAATCGGGGACTTGGTTCGAATTCAAGAGACCCGGCCGCTCAGCCGGCTGAAGCATTGGCAGTTAATTGAAGTTCTAAAGCATTAGGAGGAGCCAATGATTCAGATTCGATCCCGGCTCGATGTAGCCGATAACACCGGAGCGAGGATGGCGACCATGATTGGCGTCATCGGAAAAGCGACCCTTTATGCGGGGGTAGGCGACGTGATCACGTGCAACGTTAAAGAAGCGGCTTCCAACGGTACCGTTAAAAAAGGGGACGTGGTTCGAGCGGTAGTGGTGCGTACCCGACAGCCGGTCAAACGCGATGACGGGTCGTACCTTCGATTTGATAACAACGCGATTGTGATCATCGACAAGGATCTCAACCCCAGAGGTACCCGTATCTTCGGACCGGTCGCGCGAGAATTGCGCGAGAAGAACTTCATGAAGATCATTTCGCTGGCGCCGGAGGTTCTGTGATGCAGCTGCGTTTCCATGTAAAGAAAGGGGACGAAGTCCAGGTCCTCTCCGGCAACCATCGGGGAGCCAGAGGAAAAATTTTGCAAGTGTTGCCTAAGAAACAGCAAGTGCTGATCGAAGGCGTGCGCCTGATCAAGAAGAGCGTCCGCAAATCGCAGGATAATCCTAACGGAGCGATTATTACGCGCGAGGGACCCATCCACATCTCGAACGTCAAGATCGTGGAGACCAAGCCAAAGCGCACAAAGAAGGAGAAAGGGAAGGCGGAATAGGCTATGCAAGCCGAGCTTTATAAAGAATACAAGGAACGGGTTGTTCCGGCGTTGCGCGAGCGGCTGGGGTACAAGAACATTTTCCAGGTTCCGCGCGTTGAGAAAGTCGTCATCAACAGCTGTGTCTCGACGCATTCAGCCGACGCCAAACAAGCTTTGGAAGAAGCGAAAGCTGAAATTGGGCTGATCAGCGGGCAACGACCTGCCGAAACCAAGTCCAAGAAAAGCATTTCGAATTTCAAACTGCGTAAAGGACAAGCCATCGGCGCGAAAGTGACTTTGCGCGGCGACCGGATGTACGAATTTCTGGAGCGCTTGATTCGAATGGCGTTGCCCCGTATCCGAGACTTCCGCGGAATTTCACCAAAGGCTTTCGACGGCAAGGGTAACTACACGTTGGGGGTCAAAGACCAGGCGATCTTCCCTGAGGTGGAGTTGGATAAGATCAAGCGAAACATCGGTTTTGATATTACCATCGTCACCACTGCAAAAACGAATGACGAGGCCAAAGCATTGTTAACCGAACTCGGCGTGCCGTTCAGCGATCGTAAGTTGCCGGCCAAGGAGTCTGTCTAAGAGTATGAGTACATTAACTGATCCCATTGCCGATTTCCTGACCAGGCTTCGCAACGCCGCCGGCTCGCACCGAGCGGATGTGTCGGCTCCGTATTCGAAGATCAAAGAAGAGATCGCCCGGATCCTAAAGGACGAGGGATACATCGCCAACTACGAGGTGGACCATTCTGTGCGTCCTGCGTTGCTTAAGGTCACGATGAAATTTGTGAATCGGACTCCCGCCTTGACCGGAGTGAAGCGAGTCAGCAAGCCGGGTCTACGAAAGTATGTCGGAGCTGACGACGTTCCTCGAGTGCTGGGTGGAATGGGAACTTCCATTCTTTCCTCGTCGCGGGGGATTTTAACGGGCCGGCAAGCCAAACGAGAAAAAGTCGGAGGCGAGCTCCTGGCTATTGTGTGGTGAGGTGTTGAGTATGTCGCGAATTGGAAAAAAGAGTGTATTGCTTCCGGATAAAGTGAAGCTCGGCTGCACGGACTCAGGTGCAGTCACAGTTGAAGGGCCTAAAGGTAAGTTGGAGTGGACCTTGCCGCGGCAGATCAAGCTTCGCGTCGAAGGTAAAGAGGTCATGCTGGACCGGACCACTGAAACCCGCGCGGTGAAAGCGTTGCACGGTCTTTCCCGAAGTCTCATCAACAATATGGTGACCGGGGTTAGCCAGGGATTTCAAAAATCGCTGGAGATTCAGGGAGTCGGGTTCCGTGCCCAATTGCAAGGGGCAAAATTGAACCTCAGTTTGGGCTTTTCCCACCCGATCGTATTTCAGATTCCGGACGGCATTAAAGTCACCGTCCAAGAGAACACTAAGGTTTTGATTGAAGGGATTGATCGCCAGAAAGTAGGTCAGGTCGCTGCCGACATTCGAGCGTATTATCCTCCGGAACCCTACAAAGGTAAAGGCGTCCGCTATACCGATGAACAGGTGCTGCGGAAGGAGGGCAAGACGGTCCAATAAGAGGACGAATGAACTATGGCTTCTACCACACGAATTAAATTACGGCATGCGCGGATCCGCAAACGGGTGTTCGGCACTACGGAGCGTCCCCGGCTGTGCGTACATTTTTCAGGCCAACATATTTACGCGCAAGTTATCGATGATACGGTGGGCAAAACAGTTGCTGCTGCGTCTACCGTGGAGAAAGGTGTGCGCGGTAGTCAGCGCAGCCACGCCAACGTGACGATCGCCGAGAAGGTTGGTTCACTTTTGGCCGAGAGAACATTACAGAAGAACGTTCGGCAGGTCGTTTTTGACCGAGGAGGTTTCACCTTTCACGGAAAGGTGAAAGCACTGGCAGACGCCGCCCGTTCTGCAGGTTTAGAGTTTTAATTTTTTATGTCCCAGCCAAGAAACCGCCGCAACGACGGACAAGATCGAAATAAAAATAGCGATACCACCGAGAAGGTGGTGTTTATCAATCGGTGCGCCAAGGTTGTAAAGGGAGGTCGTCGCTTTAGCTTTAGCGCTTTAATTGTTGCCGGTGACCGTAAGGGTAAGGTGGGCTATGGCTTCGGCAAAGCGAACGAGGTCTCTGAAGCAATTCGCAAGGCTTCCGATGCGGCTCGCAAGGCCATGGTGCGCGTGGCGGTCCATGAAAATACCATCCCGCATGAAGTGATTGGTGAGTTCGGCGGGGGACGGGTTCTGCTGCGACCGGCTTCGCCCGGAACCGGCGTTATTGCCGGAGGCGGCGTACGGGCCGTAGTAGAAGCGGCCGGAATAAAGGACGTTTTGGCAAAGTCACTCGGCTCCAGCAACCACGCTAATGTGGTGAAAGCGACGATGGAGGCCCTGCTGACGTTGCGCCAGAAGGAAGATATTTTTCGCCTTCGAAGCCGATAAATCGGCTCAGGCCGGCTCGGGTTTCTCCCGGCTACTAGGAAGCAAAGGAACGATTTTATTATGCGGTTAAACGAATTAAAGCCTCGCCCCGGAGCAAAACACCGGGTCAAGCGATTGGGCTGCGGTGAGAGTTCCGGTCATGGCAAAACCAGCGGCAAAGGTCACAAAGGCCAGAAGGCTCGCTCTGGCGGTAGCATCCGTCTAGGGTTCGAAGGCGGGCAGATGCCGTTGATTCGCCGATTGCCCAAGCGAGGATTTGGTAACGGTGCGTTTAAGAAAACTTACGCTGTCATCAATCTGGCTGATCTGGAAAAACTGGATGCCGATGCCCTTGTGACCGAGGAGTTTCTGCGCCAAAAAGGACTGCTCAAGGGCAATATTGCCGGAGTGAAGATTTTAGGTCGGGGTGAACTGACCAAGAAATTGACTGTAGAAGCCGATAAGTTCAGCGAATCGGCGCGTCAAAAGATCGAGCAGGCCGGGGGAGCAGTGGTTGTTCGTGGTTAACCGAGGGTTCTGATGATCTCGGCTTTCACGAATATCTTTAAGATTCCAGAGCTTCGTCAGCGGATCGTTTTTACGCTGATGATGCTGATCATCGTACGGGCTGGTGCTGCCATCACGATCCCTGGGGTCAACGCGCATGTCTTGAACGACTGGTTCAAGAGCCAGACCAATAACGCGACAGCTGGGGGTATCGCCGCTTTGGCTAATATTTTTGCCGGCGGTGCGCTCGAGCATTGCGCACTTCTTTCCCTCGGGATTATGCCCTACATCAGCGCATCGATCATGATGCAGTTGTTGACGGCTGTGATCCCGCGCCTGAACAAGCTGGCACGCGAAGAGACTGGCGGCCGGCAAAAGATCATGCAGTACACCCGGTATGTCACGCTGGGACTCTGCATCTTTCAAGGTTACCTCCTGGCTCTATCCATGCAGAGCCCGCAATCGAATCCATTTCTCCAGGGGATCGGCGCCTCAATTGCTAAACTCGGGCCGCTAGTTCCGTCCCCTGGTCTAGGATTTCAGATCGTCGCCGTGATCACGCTCAGCGCCGGGACCATGTTTTTGATGTGGATTGGCGACCAAATCACGGAGCGAGGTGTCGGTAACGGGACCTCGATGATCATCACGGTCGGCATCGTGGCCACTTTGCCGGGCGCGTTGGTTCAGGTCTGGAACACTTTCGTTCCTTCGACGGCCAACCAGAATCAGGTCAATCCGTTGGTGTTGGTCCTGATGATTGTGTTCCTGATTTTAGTCATTGCGGGTGTGATCGCTTTGACGCAAGGACAACGTCGGATCAGTATTCAGTACGCCAAAAGAGTCGTCGGCCGCAAAGTTTATGGTGGCCAAACTCAATACCTTCCGTTGAAGGTGAACGCCGTCGGCGTCATGCCGATCATCTTTGCCCAAGCCATCCTGCTATTTCCTTCCACGATTCTAAGCATGGGCTTCCGGAACCAAGAATGGGCAGTTAGTTTGGCTAACGCCTTGGCCTATGGTCCGTGGCACTATTTGATGACGGGCACTTTGATTTTCTTCTTCAGCTTTTTCTGGGTGGCCATCCAGTTCCAGCCAACCCAGATTGCCGATGATCTTAAGAAATACAATGGTTACATCCCGGGATATCGACCGGGTAAACCGACTGCCGATTTTCTTGAGTTTACGTTATCGCGGTTAACGTTTGCTGGTGCTGTCTTTTTGACCTTGATCGCGGTGATTCCGGAACTGTTGATCACCTTGGCAGGCGTACCTCGTCTCACAGCGCGTTTCTTTGGTGGAACCAGCTTGCTGATTATCGTCGGCGTGCTCCTGGATACCATGCGACAGGTTGAAACCCATCTCTTGCAGAGACATTACGATGGGTTCCTGCGTAAGGGGCGAATCCGGGGCCGGTTTGAACGGACGCCGATGAGTCGAGGATCGTTAGTCAGGGAAGGGGCGCTTCTATGGATGTGTGTGGGAGCGGCTATCCTAGCGGTGGCGGGAGTCGCCATCTCGATCTTCGTTAGCCATTGATGTTGGGGTGAAAAGAAGACTCGTGCTTTTAGGTCCGCCTGCTTCCGGCAAAGGAACTCAAGCGGAGTTGATTCAAAACCGGTTCGGCATCCCAACTACTTCGACGGGGGCAATCCTTCGCAAACAAGCAAAAGCGAGGACGCCCCTCGGACTCGAAGCAGAACAGATCATCTCCAAAGGAGGATTAGCTCCTGATGGTCTGGTGACGCAGTTAGTGGAGGAGTGGCTCGAATCGCACCGGGAGGCTTTTTTGTTCGACGGCTTCCCGAGGACGGTAGAGCAGGCGAAGGCATTTGATAGCATCCTGCACCGTTACGAAGCCAGTCTGGATCTGGCCGTCGCCCTGGCTGTCTCCGTAGAGACGATCAAGACGAGGATGGCTCTGCGGTTGGTCTGCGCCAATTGCGGGAAGGTGGTCAGCATGGGCAGACACGTCCGATCCCCTCATGATCCTTGCCCAAATTGCGGTGGACCGTTAGAGAAGAGATCGGACGATAACGATGAAGCTTTGGAGCGAAGGCTGGAAGCGTATTGGGACAAGACGGTCCCAGTATATAAGTATTATGGAAACCTTCTTGTCGAGATTGACGCCGGGCGCGAAGCTGAGGTTGTCTTCGCGGACATTGCGAGGCTGATAGCAGGATGATTCCAATAAAGACGCGGCAAGAAGTTGAGCAGATGCGGGCGGCCTGCCGCCTGGCCAGCCAGATTCTCGACGAGATATCGACAATGCTCTGTCCGGGTATGACCACCAAGGAGGTCGATCTGGCAGCAGCACGGTTGATGGCGGATGCCGGTTGCCGCAGCGCTTTTCTGGGATACAAGAAGTTTCCCGGTAATATCTGTATATCGCTCAATGATGAGGTTGTTCATGGAATCGGTAGCCAACGCCGAATCCAGTACGGAGACCTGGTTAAGCTCGATATCGGCGTAATCCTTAACGGCTTTGTCGGTGATACTGCCGCTACCGTTCCGATCGGCGAAGTTTCGGAAGAAGTGCAGCGGCTGTTGGAGGTTACGGAAAACGCCCTCTATTCCGGTATCGAAAAGGCGCGAGAAGGCCGTCGTCTCAGTGCGGTGTGCGCGGCCATTCAGGATGCGGTCGAACAAAACGGCTTTAGCGTAGTGAGAGAGTTTGTGGGACATGGAGTGGGGCGGCACCTGCACGAGGAACCTCAAATTCCAAATTACCGGACGGCGGGAGCGACCGCGAAACTTAAAGCCGGAATGACCCTAGCGATCGAGCCGATGGTCAATCTGGGGAAGGCGGGGGTCATGTTACTCCCGGACAATTGGACGGTGGTTACAGCCGATCACACGCCTTCTGCTCATTTCGAGCACACGATACTAGTCACAAAAGGCGAACCTGAAATCCTCACATGGCGCGAAAAGACGTCATCGAAGTTGAAGGCAGGGTAGTTGAACTTCTGCCGAATACGAATACGATGTTTCGGATCGAGCTTCCCAACGGGCACAGGCTTCTGGCGCATATTTCCGGAAAAATGCGCTTACACTTCATTCGGATCTTGCCAGGAGACAAAGTTATGGTAGAGATGTCTCCCTACGACCTAACGAAAGGCCGAATAACCTTCCGGCAAAAGTAAGGTGGTTGGACGAAAACGGACGAAGCGAACGCTCCCGAAAGGGTATTTCGGTGGCGTTTTTTTGTCCTCTATTTGTTTTTAGAGGGTGAAACCCGAAAAGACTTAATGAAAGTTAGACCTTCAGTAAAGCGCCTGTGTGAAAGCTGCCGCGTGATTAAGCGAAAGAACGTTGTTCGCGTGGTTTGCAAGAACCCACGCCACAAGCAGCGCCAAGGCTAACCAAGGCTAAAGGCGCTCATTGATTTAGATAAGTTTATGCCACGTTTACTTGGAGTTGAAATTCCCGGAGAAAAGCGGATCGAAGCATCCTTGCCCTATATTTACGGGCTCGGGCCGAAGACGTCGAAAAGGATCCTTGAACAGGCCAATATCGACCCCAACACTCGGGCAAAGAACCTTACACCCGAGCAACTTGGCCAGATTGTGCACGTGATTAACGGGAGCGGGTTGTTGATCGAAGGCGACCTCCGACGCGATATTCAGTCAAATCTCAAGCGTCTCCAAGCGATCCGTTGCTATCGCGGTATCCGGCACATTCGAGGGCTTCCGGTTCGCGGTCAGCGAACCTCAACCAACGCGCGTACGCGAAAAGGCCCGCGCAAAACGGTCGGTGTTCAGCGGAACAAAGACGCTAAGGCCGGTAAAGTTTAAATTGGATTTGTAAGATGGCTGACGACGAACAAAGCAAACCCGCGCCTGAGGCGCCAGTGCCGCCAGTAGCACCCGCAGAATCGGCAACGCCTGCGACAACGACGTCCCCAGCTGGAACGACGTCCCCGGCTGCAACGACGTCCCCGGCTGCAACGACGCCCCCGGCTGCAACGACGCCCCCGGCTGCAACGACGCCCCCGGCTGCAACGACGCCCCCGGCTGCAACGACGCCCCCGGCGACCCCTGCAGCTCCCGCTGAACCCAAAGCTCCTAAGGCGGCAAAGCCTAAGGCTCCGAAGAAAGAAGGAGCGCCCGGCGGTGATGGGGCCAAGACGTCGCTTTCGCTCGATTCTGGCGACGCAGAGCGACCAAAGATCATTAAGGCCAAGGGTAGCAAGAACGTTGGGTCTGGTGTTGCCCATATTTTGGCGACTTTTAACAACACGATCGTTTCCATCACCGATTTAACCGGGAATGTGATCGGTTGGTCTAGCGCAGGTAAAGTCGGGTTTCGAGGGTCGCGAAAGAGCACTGCTTACGCAGCGCAGTTGGTGGCCCAAGACGCTTGCCGACAAGCGATGGGACACGGTTTGAAAGAAGTCGAAGTGCTGGTGAGAGGCCCGGGCGCAGGTCGCGAATCCGCGGTTAGAGCCATGCAGGCCATTGGTCTCGATATCTCGGTAATCCGAGATGTGACCCCGGTTCCTCACAATGGTTGCCGGCCACCGAAGCAACGTCGCGTCTGATAAGGAGTTAATGTGGGTAGATATACTGGTCCGAAAGCAAGAATTAGTCGTCGATACGGGGTCGCCCTTTTTGGCCCCAATAAAGCTCTAGAGCGGAAGAATTATCCTCCCGGGATGCATGGACCCAAGGGTTCCCGGCGCAAACAATCCGATTACGCCATAGCTTTGGCCGAGAAGCAAAAATTGCGGTTTATGTACGGGCTGATGGAACGGCAGTTCCGCCGGTATTTCGAAAGCGCTCTCCGCAAACGAGGTGTCACCGGTGAAACCCTGTTGCAGATGCTCGAGACCCGTTTGGATAACGTTGTCTACCGGTTAGGGTTTGCCAACTCACGGAGCGCGGCTCGGCAGATCGTTTCTCACGGTCACGTGTTGGTGAACAATCGCAAAGTGGATGTTTCCTCGTACAACCTACGAGCCGGGGACGTGATTACGATCAAGGAAAAACCGGCTTCTCGCCGATTGGTCACCCGAAACCTAGAGTTGACCCAGATCCAGCCAATCCCGGATTGGCTAGTCACCGACAAAGACCAATTCCAGGGTAAAGTGACGCGTATTCCGACGCGCGAAGAGATTGCCCCGATCGTGAATGAGCAACTCGTCGTCGAGTTGTATTCGCGGTAGTCATAGTTCTTGAGAAGTGGGACGCGTCGACTGTTCTGCGACGCGTTAAGGCGAGGTACAAATGGGATCCACCTTCTACCGCGCCCGCAGGACTACGGGGCGACACGCTTTACGGGACCTCTGAGATTTAGCGGCCCCTTTTGTACACCCGGATCTGGCTAAAGGCGGGACCGTTCAGTGTCCCAAAGATCCAGTCGGCGAGTGAGAGCTCGGCCCCGCCGCATGTTCGGGAATAAATTCCTCCTCAATGGCCTCGGCCATCAGGTTCAGCGGCAGGAGGCCCTGCGATAGGATAAAGTCGTGGTAGGCCTTTTCATTGAACTTTGCCCCAAGCGCGAGCTCTGTTCGTTCTCGTAACTCTCGAAGACTCATATAGCCGAAGAAGTAAGCAGCGGCCTGTCCCGGAGATCGGTAAGTGTAGCGTTCAACTTCTCCTTTGGCGTCTGATTCCGAAAGAACGACTTCGTTTACCAGAAACGCCCTGGCCTCTTCCGGTTTCATTAGACCGAGATTGAGCATGGGATCGAGAAAGGCCCGGGCAATCCGCAACAGCCGGTCATCGAGCGAGAAAAGCTGGCCGTCCAGTGGTTCATACGGCTCCATGATGGCCTCCATATAGACGGCCCAACCCTCCACGTTGGCGCTATTATCAGCGAAGACCGAACGTGCAAGCGAGACCCCGTTGTCGACCATGGAAGTGAATTGCAGGTCGTGACCAGGACGAGCCTCGTGCGCGGTTAGCGTCCAGGATTCTCCCTCGTTAATAAAATCCTCATCGACGCCATCCTTTCCGTTAGGAATGACGAACTCACCGTACTCGCCATGATTGTCAATCAAGCGTGGTGGATTCATATGCGGAGCCGGAACCTCCGCAGTTTCAGCCGCGGATGCTAGCCTGATAATCGTAGGCCGCTCCGGTAGAGAGACAATTTCATTATCCTTCACGAGTTTCTCGATCTGCGCGAGCCGCTCTTGATAGAACGAGAGCAGCTCGTCCGGTGAAACGGTTTTGTGTTTGAGCGACCGGATCACGTCGCGATAATCGGAAGTACTCAGCTTTTCCTGCTGGGCGATCACCTTGGCCAACGTCTGCATCTCGTCCCGAATCTCGATGAATTCAAAGCGAGCTCGTTCCATCAAAGTGTGCGGATCAATCAGTACCCCGTTAGTCTTCAGATTATCGGCATAGATCGCCTCTGGCAGAACATTCGTTTGTCTAGCTTGAGGTAAGATCTCTTTTTGTAGCCAATCCTTATAGTCTATCAGTTGCCGAGCTAGTGCGGCATGAACTGGTTCCCAGCCGGTGAGTTTGGCGGTTTGGAATAGCTCGGCGATACCATCCAGATAAGTTTGGGTGTTGTTCATCGCGTCGTTCACTTGAGCAACATACGGGCGGACCAGTTTAGCGTTGCCCAGCATCTCTTCGGTCCGAGCTTTGGCCAACTCAGAGAGAGCTTCGGAACCGGCGCCTTGGCCGGCGTACCGAGCCAATCGAACGATCGCTTTGGCTTGCCGGCTAGACGAGTTGCGTGGATCCAACAAAACCTCGAGCCCGTCGAAAACTATCTGCCCCACGTCGTAAAATGGGAGCATCAGTTCCTGATTGAGTCTTCTCGTCTCCAGACCATTCTGAAGGGCGGTGATTAAGATCGCCAGATCACGTCGCACTTTGGGGTCTGACTCGGCCGATTCCTTCGCCTGTAGCTGCTGTACGATCTTCTCTCCATCTGCTTTGCTGCGCGCATAGACATTTGGCTTTAGATCGATCACACCTTCATCCGCTTGGTCGATCCCGATGGAAGAGCCAGACTCGGGTGTGTACTTGGTGATGTACTCTAGCAGCGGCTGCGCGGCCTCATTGCTCTTTTGTACCCAGTCCGGATTCTCGCCGGCATGTCCGGCTGAGGCAAGGCATCCGACGGCCGCCACCAATCCCACCCGTATTAAATCTTTCATTTTATAGTCTCAAGTTCGATCGGCAGGATAGGCTAAGGAGTCCAAGGAGTCCAAGGAGTCACAGGAGTTCAAGGAGAGCCTGTGGCACCAAGAGCGCAGCTCACCACGGCCTCGCAAGCGAGGCACGCTCCACGAGGCTGGAACCTCTCCTTGAACTCCTGTGACTCCTTGGACTCCTCGAACTCCTCTTTTTGCGCTATTCATTCTTCATGCGCATCTACTACATCACGCTTAACACAGATGATGAGGCTCGCCGCATCAGCAGAGCATTGTTGGAGCAGCAATTAGCGGTGTGCACTAACTGGTTCCCGATCACCTGCGCTTATCGCTGGGAAGGCAAGATCGTGGAGGAACCTGAGACCGTGCTCCTAGTCAAGACTCAGCCTGGCTATCGTTCCGCAATTGAGGAAGTGGTCCGGCAGCACATTACCTATACTAATCTCATGGCGGAATTGGCTCCCGAATCGGTTAATGAGAGCTTTTCGAAATGGTTGAATGCTGAGGTGCCGCTGGCAGCAGCAGACCCAAAAACAGAATAGCCGCAAAAAGGCGCAAAAAACGCAAAAAAGAAGGCCGTCAGATTAACAGGGCCCAGCCTGGAGGGGAGCCGCTTTGTAGGTGGGCAATTCTATCGGTTGGCAGGAGGTGGTGGCTCCCGGGAACAATCCAGCGCGTTAATTTGTCCCAGACGTTTGGGATGGGCCCGTCATCCTTTTTTTTGCGTTTTTTGCGCCTTTTTGCGGCTATTTGTCTTCTTCTCCTTACTATGCGTGCGCTCATACTCGTCGCTATGTTCGCTGCCGCCCGGCTCTGGGCAGCTTCGCCGTCACCGTCTGAGTCACCTCCGTCCTTACCAGACGGGCTTTATGCGAAAATCACTACCCAACGTGGAACCATCGTAGCGCGTCTATTTTATCAAGACGCGCCCATGACGGTCACTAACTTCGTCGGTTTGGCCGAAGGAACGCTAGGACCTAACCCGGGCAAACCATTCTATGACGGATTGACGTTCCACCGGGTAGTTCCCGGGTTTGTCATTCAAGGTGGCGATCCGCTGGGCACGGGCAACGGCGACCCTGGCTACGAATTTCCCGACGAATTCTCACCCAAACTCCGTCATGACTCGGTCGGGGTATTATCGATGGCGAACTCCGGACCGGATACCAACGGCTGCCAATTCTTCATCACTTTAGACGCGGAAAACCAACTGAACTATCTGCACAGTGTTTTTGGTAAAGTTGTAAGCGGGCTCGATGTTTTGCCGCTGGTACAGAAAGGTGACAAAATGGAGGTCAAAATCTTGCGAGTGGGGTCCGCCGCGGAGGCGTTTCAGGCAAAACAGGTAGCATTCAATGAATTGATGGAGAGGGCGCCACGCGCTGCTTTCTCTCACTTCTCGGACGAGGACGGGATATTGCCGCCGGCGACACCGCCGCGAGAGAAGGGCTTCAATAATAAGCTGTCCAACTATGAACGCTTTACTGGCGTAAAGATTTATGCTCGGGCGTTTGAGGCATTTCAGCCCACGGCTCCCGGTCAAAGCCGAACCGAGTTGGCCAAGACGGTTGCCCGCCAACTTGGCGTTGAACGAACCGGAATCACCGCGTTGTACTTTGCCGATACAAGCGACTGGGAGTTTGTGGTAGGAGAGGAACCGCTGCGAACCATCGGCAAGGCCGGAGACGAACGGGGCCTGGCAGAGTGGGAGAAATCGTTGCAGTCTCAAGCTACAGAGACCAGCGAAAAATGGATCGCTTCAGCGGGACAAAGAGCGGATAAACCGGTGACCGACCCTCAAAAGAGCTACATGCGCATTGCCACCATGCTGGAGGAAATTGTCCAAGCTTTTTCGCCGAAGGCGACCCCATGATTTTCCGGACTCTGGCGATCACGTTTATTCGAACCGGAGTGCGTGACGAGGTCATGCCGCTTCATGCGGAGCGCCTATTGAAATCCGATGGGAGTCGCGAGAATAGCGAGGCTTGATTGCGCCAGGAGCATGGCAGAATTGTCCGGCAATTTGGTAGCGATTTCCTGTAGCTCTTTTAGTGCAGCTTTTGCTTTGGTTAGATCCGATTGAAATTGTTTCTTCAAATCGGAGACATTAGCGTCGTCACCAGCGTTTTCCGGAGCCGCTACCAGCTTCTTTAACGTGGTCTGACAGGATGCGAGCGCGATCGACACCGCTTTTCGCGCTTCCGGACTCGCACCGGAGCTCTGGCCGAGCTGCTTGGTCAAGCGATTTAGGGTTTCTGCCTGTACACAATCGACACCAACACCAGCAAGCGAAAGCATGGAGAAATAGCCGCCTCCGTTTGCGTTCACTGCCGAATCAAAACTGACCGGCGCTAAATCCGGCAACAATTGCTGGATCCGTTCCATGGTTTTCTTATCATCCGGCTTCAATTGAGTGATCAACGTGTCAGTCTGCTTGTTTAGGCAGCCAACGTAAGCGTCGGCAACAGAACGAACCCCGTGCGTACTCGTGTCGTTGATCTTTTGCGATACGTCGTCTACAACTTCGTGGTCCTGTCTCAGCAATTCATCGCAATCCAGGATAGGGTCGCCATCGGCATTCGTCTCCGGATTAACCGGAATATCGAGATCCACATGCAGGCTAACGCTATCAACTTTGCCGAGTTTGCCTTCAACGCTCTTTTTAGTTGTGCGGACGAGCGTGTCCATCTCGGCCGAAGTGACGGGAATATTGAAGCTAAGCATCCCAAGCGGACCTACCCCTTGCTTAGCCGGATATCCCGTCAGGGGTTGATTGGTTCGGGTATTGACCACGTTCACTTCGATCGTAGGGCGCGGCTGATTGGGAGTCTCCCTGACATAAATGCGAATCGGGAGCCGTCCTAAATCCCCTTCGATAACTCGGTGCTGTTTCGCCTGAAGGAGTGTGCTAGCGGGTAATTCGATGTCATCCGGCACGATACCGTAGGAATCGGAATGGAAACGGATCGTTGCCTTGATTTCAGGTAGTGCTGCATTTTGGGACCCTTCTTCGGCCGCTGATAGAAGACTCGGAAGAATTAGTCCCGCGACAAGGAGGGTGGTCCGCATAGGCGCTGCGCAAGTAAGACAATCAGGAATTGCGCATCTTGTCACGCCGATGCGAACATCTTCGGTAGGATGAGCTCCCGCTCACCCGCCGTATTCCCGCAGTTTCGCCGGTGCTTACTGGTTGACCACCGCTAAGCCGAATGGGTAACCGTTCCAGTCCAGGCGGATATGCCAATGTTTGGCCCGCGATTGGTCGGAGGGAGCATAAAAATTGGCAGCGGTGCCAGATTGAGCGCCTTTAAGTTCGCTGGCGCTAGCGCTGCTGGTGTTGTTCAATCGACCGCTCGGGAATCTGACGTCGCCGAATCCACCGCCCAGTGCGGCTGGTCCGATGGCCAACATTCCGGCTATGACCAGGCTGGCTATTCTCAGTATCTTCATGAGCCATTCTTTCTGTAACTATTTTGGTCACAGTTTGCCGGGAACAATAATCGAATCTCTCGATCATATATCAGCTGGCGTTATGGCAGCGGCGCCCGAGGACGAAAACGAAGAAATTGCCCTGGGAATCGAATGGTGCCTAGAGTGTTGATCGCGACCCACCAGGAGGTTCACCATGGCAAATATCGATCGACGGACTTTTCTGCGCGCTAGTACCGCGGTTGCAGCCGGAGCAATAGCGCCTGACTTAGCTCTGGCCACCGACAACAATAATAAAGAGCTTATGGCTTCGCCTTCTACAACGACTCCGGAAGTCACCAAAATCGTGGCCAGGTATGTTGTGTCGGCCCGATACGAAGACTTGCCGGCGAACGTACGGAAGGAAGGGATCCGCACGCTGCTTAATTGGGTGGGGGTGGCTGTGGGCGGGTCGCATCACGAGACCAATCAGCATCAGATTAAGGCCGATCAAATCGAGGCGATCAATCTTCGGGTGAATCCTTTGGTACTAGAGCTAACCGGTAAGAAAACGCCTACGGTAGGCTTGGAGGGCAAGTTCAGTATTTACCATGCCGTGGCCATTGCCATTGTGGAGGGCGCCGCTGGTGAAAGGCAATTTAGCGAGCGAGCGGTTCAAGACCCAACCATTGTCGCCCTTCGCAGTCGAGTGGTTCCAGTCGTTGATCCTGCGGTTAAGCCGGAGCAAGTCGAGATGAGTATCACCCTTAAGGACGGGCGACATTTGGATAAGTCGATCCAGCATGCCATTGGGAGCTTGGAAGCCCCGATGACGGATAGTGATCTAGAATCGAAGTTTACTAGTCTTGCTGAAGGAATTCTGACACCAGAGCAGATCCATGCGCTAATCAATCTCTGCTGGGACGTGGAAAAACTCTCCAATGCCGGTGCTATCGCCAAAGCGGCGGTTCCGACCACCGATTGATTCGGATCGGCTGCCATGGCCGGTCAAACTCGGGGTTCGCAGATATTTATCCGCAGATTACGCAGATTACGGTGTGGGGTTAGGTGTCGTCGCGTGATGTTTTGCGGGCGTTAGGGGTGGGAAACGAATGGGACTAATGGGTGAGTGGCAAGGACGCCCTTCAGAATACAAAACGAAATCTGCGTAATCCACCTCCGCAAAGCGACTCGACTGAGCTCGCCGAATGTCCTACGGCGCGACAGGTTCTATGTAATCTGCGGATGATTTCCTCTGTGGCGGACGCGGTCAGAAACTCACGGTGAGGCCGCCGTCGACGGTGGGACCGTAGTACTCGGTCTGAAGAGGGTGATTCGGGTTAGCTGCGTAAAAGCGTAATGCGCCGTTGTTCAAGTTATTGCCCTCGACAAAGACGGTAACGTAACGGTTGATGCTATAGGCAAGCTTAGCATCGAGTTGGAGGTAGCCGTCGAAGTAGGTATCAGCCGAGGCGGGAATTTGAGTTCCGTTCAGTGTCCGAGCGGGTGCGCCTACCGCGAGCAAATTATG
>Ga0209240_1000097_pt1 | contig 32325 bp, 30 predicted proteins | sample GraSoi_2013_80cm_FD_185828 | JGI IMG/M metagenome (GOLD analysis project Ga0209240, IMG submission 185828) | Grasslands soil microbial communities from the Angelo Coastal Reserve, California, USA - Sample 9_17_2013_80cm (SPAdes) (version 2) | ecosystem: Environmental > Terrestrial > Soil >...
GCTTTGGCGTTCAAGTCCGAGAGGACCTACAGGTGCGTGCCGAGATAGTCATTCAGCCGGAAGAAGGGCGCTGGGTGTTCACACCTAACGAACTCAGCGATCTCGCGGAGGGCCTCAGGTCCGTACCACTCAAGTCAAAGCCGGAAGGCGGATGGCCCTTCCGTCTGACGCTCAAGCAATACGTCGGCCTGTTCGATCACGCGATTCCAGACGGACACAGCTATTCTGAATAGAACGCTAACCCATTGATGGGATTATGGGTCGAATTTCGCTCTTTTTTCAGAATGAGCACTGAAAGCTCAGGCGAAATAGCTGGATTTTGATTCCGCCATTCGGAGGTTCGAGTCCTCCCGCCCCAGCCAGCCAATCCCGTCGCGCCCGTCCCACATTCTGGATCAGTGTCGCGTGCCGTGTTTATGGTTGTGCATTCGGATTTCGATCTTGATGCATGCCTGTGCGATCGAGAACTCGCCGGCAAGCGCTGCAACCAATCCAGAAGCCGTCTCAAACGAATCCACTATTTCTTCGCCCCAAGCGCTATCTTCCGGATTCAACTCGTTGGACAGCCTGACTTGAACCGTATAGCCGTCCTCTTCCTCGCTGATGCAGGCGAACAATCTCGTGTAGCGAGACTCGCTAGGTGATTCGACGAGAAACGGGCTGGCCTTCATGAGCCACAGTCATTCCCTGCGACTTTGTGACGTGAAAACGCCGCCGTTGCGACGCGTCTCGCATCAAAACACGCCCACAAGCACCGCACCAATGAAGGCGAGCGCAGCGAACGCCAGGATGACCTGCATACTCAAAGCAGGGGCGACCGTCATGTCGTAACCCCCTAGGGGTCTACCTGGAATGTGTGCTCGGCAAGCGCCAGGTCAGATGATCGATGCTCTAACGAAGGTAAAGCTGGAGACGGGCATCTCGCGCAGCGTCGGCCCATTACGAACCACGCGCGTCGCCGTGCATATGGGAACGACGCCGCGGATTACCAGTCCAGGTCGGCAAGAATCGAAGTACGTTCGCCGGAACGCGGCTGCGGGCAGCGGCCCATGTCGCCGTTGGAACGAAACAAGAAAGCGAACGTTGTCTTGCGCCTGCTCCAGAGAAGAGGCTACGCCGATTCGTGCATCGCTCGACCGGATGCCGCGTTTACGCTGGACCGATCGCTTCAGATAAAATTCGAGAGTACCGTGGTCGACCGCTGATCGACCAAGGTTCGACGAATGAATCGAGTGCTTCCTGAGCCAGCATGGTATAAATTACGTGTGCGGATACGTGGACGCTCTTAGGACGCCTTAGATTCCAAGACTCCTTATCTCAAGACGCCTTAGATTCTCTGTTCCCGTTTCGCGAGCGCCCCAATCTCCCGCGAACGTCTGCCGTTTGTGGTGGTGGAAGGCAATCGGTACCGCGTTGCGGCGCTCCGAAGTCGCGACGTTCTTGCGGTGTATGGCGATGCCGCCGCCGTAGCTGTCGACCGGGCGCGTCCGCTGGTCGTGGTCAGAGCGAGGTTTCAGCCCATGGCGATGGTCGAATTCAACTACAGGGTTTCGGCAGAACTGTTCCCTTCGCGAAATCGCAAATACACCCATCAATCACTTCGGTACAAGCGATTCGCGCGAGCTGCTGACGCCATTCGCTTTGCGATCGAAGAACTTCCGCCCGAGCTTCTTGTCGGCGCGTTTCTGGAAGTCGACGGCAAAAGATACGGCAGCGGATGGATTCGTCGCTTGTACGAGAGCTCCGATTATCCGCTCCCCCGACGCGCCGCAGTCTAGCTCCAATGATCGACCCCTACGCGTAATAATCTTGATTCCATCCCCATCGCATTCATGCGATGAAGGGGAGGGCCAACCCAGGGGCGCAACTATGACGGAAAAAACGATCGACTTGGATCAGCATCGCGGCATGGCCGCGCAGAAGGCGACCGACCTGCGCCGGCTGCTGGCAAGCGTGGAGGCCAATGAAAAAGCCTTGCGCCTTCGACAGGACGAATTGGAGGCGCGCTTGATTTCTGCGCCCGCGGCCAATTGGCAGGAAGCTGCCGAGAAGGCACGCTATCTTCTCAAGATTTTTGCCTCTTCCCTCCCCGCGCAAGATCCCCGCAGACAGAAACTCATTGCCGCCGTGCTGGATGATTTCGAGCGACTCGCGCGAGAATAGGCGCTGACGTTCGGCCAGGCCGTACGGCCGCTACATAGCGCTCGGATTGCGCATCAGGCCCCGGTCTGCGATCGAAAGCTATCCTTCGATGGACGACATTGTGGCAGGCAGCGCACGTGCGGGTTGAACTTGGAAGTGATCGGCTCACCACAATGGCGGGAGTTGCCCGCCATTGCCGGAGGCGGATGGAATTTCGGCGGCCTCTGGCATTGACCAGAAATGAGAGTGACTAAAGAGAAGTAGAGCGACACCAATGCTCACACAGAGCGCGAGTATCAGCGCAAAATTGTACAATCGATATATGCGTAAGCGAGCCATATAAACCCCTTCCTTTGAAACCTAGAGAGAACAACATCGCGATCAAAACGCCTCGACGAGCGATGAGGGAACTTCGAACCCCGCCAACCAGCTTGCGGCAGATAAGTGCCTAGAAGTCCGACCACAAATCACTTTATTGTGCGATGCAATAAAGAGAGAAACGATGCGTGCCACATTTCAAACACACTTTGATTTCGCCGAGCAAAAACCGGCCCCCTGCGCGAAACTAAGCACATCGCGATTTTCCAATTAGGACAGAGCCTGGAATTAGCAAGCGCCGCGAGGAGCCACGGGATACTCGGCGCTGATTTCACTCCTTTGCCTTCGGCCGATTGCGCCGAAGATCGTGGAACTCTTTCGGTCCCTTGATAAGCCGCCGCTTGCGGAGTTGCCGTTCTTCGTCGCTTGCCGACGGATCAACCAGGCGGTCGATTTCCTGACTTGCCATTTCTGCCGCTTTCGCAGCCTTCTCAGTACGCACGCCGGCCCGCAGGGCGATCGAAACCCCCAGCTCGACAAGCCGGCGGATCGCTTCGGGGCGCGATGGATCGTCCTTCTGCGACGCCGCCCAGCGATCGACCCGCGCGAGTAGTCCGGGCTCAAGACGCAGGGCGATCAGCGTGCCCTTGTCCGTCCGAGGTGCTGCCCTCTTCTTTTGCTGTGCCATTCACGGATCTTTTGCTGTGCCATCACGGATCTTTTGCTGTGCCATCACGGATCGACGTGCCATTTCCGGAATATTTCGCTTGAAAGAAAGCGCGCGTTGCGCCATGGCCGCGCGAACCCGGGACGGTCATCCGGTAAGGCGCCGAGTCGTTCCGGCCGAAGCCGCACATATGGCATTCTTGTCGAAATCCCAAGGGACTCGAAGCAATTCTGTCTCGCTAAGAGCCTCAGATCAACTTCGGTATGCCTGCAAATTTTACCGGACCGCCGTTTTCAGCTGCCGCTTATGCCCAGGGCAAGCAGAACCGCAGAATAATGGCAACTTGCGGCGATCAGCACGAAACCGTGCCAGATCGCATTGTGAAAGCGCAGGCCCTGCCAGACATGAAAGAGCGCGCCGACTGAATAAAGAATGCCGCCGATTGCGAGAAGCCATAGGCTTGCGCCCGGCAGCGCAGACGCAAACGAGTCGTAGACAATCACACCGCTCCAACCCAGCAGCAGGCAAAGAACGACCGCCAGGCGATCGAACCGCCCGGGAAGTGCGAGCTTCAGCGCCATCCCGATGGCGGCGCTCAACCATACGCCAACGCCAAGGCCTGCCGAAACCAGAACGCTCTTCATCTGCGCCAGGAACGGCGTGTAGGTTCCGGCGATCAGTAAATAAATCGCGGAATGGTCGAACCGGCGCAGAACCCACTTGGCAGGCGAGACCGGCCACATGTTATAGGCGGCCGAGAGCGCTAGCATCGTCAAGAGGCCGATGACGTAGACCACGATCGGCGCGACTTCAATGCGTTCGATCCTGACTGCGACCAGGACGATCGTGACGGCGCCGATGAGCCCCAGACACACGCCGATCGCATGCACGACGCCATCGGCGATGATTTCAGCGCGGTCGTAGTTCCAGGTGATTTGCCCTGGATATCTGTTGGCCGAAACAAGGCTCTCGCGCGAAGGATACATGGCCTACGGCAGCTCGATGATCTTGTTCACACTCTCGACGCCGTCATACACCACAACCTGAAGGATCGGACAATCTTCTTGATCCCTCGTCTCGCTTGCCTCTCTGAATCAGGTCAAAGGGCCTTGAAATCAACACATCCATGCCCCATATGCCCGGCGCGACCTCATCGGTCCTGGCGAGCTGCGTGTTCCCCGTCAAACGGTTTCCGGCTTGCCGCTTCACTTTCATTGACAGCCCAGGTCACGCGGGGCGTCTTGCACATCCGCGATATGGGCTGCGGGGCACTTGCTGCGGTTGCGCCCTCTCGCACAATAGAAAGCTTGTTCATTGACCACTTTTCATGATTTCGGCCTCGCCGAACCGATCACGCGCGCGCTCGCTGAAGAGAAATACGCCACGCCCACGCCGATTCAAGCGCAGACCATTCCCGTCGTTCTATCGCGCCGCGACGTGATCGGGATTGCGCAAACCGGCACCGGCAAAACCGCGGCGTTCGCGGTGCCGATCTTGCATCATCTCTGCACAAATAGACGGCGCCCAGCGCACAAGACCTGCCGTGTGCTGGTGCTGAGCCCGACACGCGAGCTGTCCGGCCAAATACTCGATAGCTTCCGCGCTTACGGCCGCCATGTCCGCACCACCGGGGCGCTGGTGATCGGCGGTGTGTCGATGGGCGCGCAGGTGCGCGCGGTGCAAAACGGCGTCGACGTGCTGGTCGCTACGCCCGGGCGCCTGCTCGACCTCGTGACGAGCAACGCGCTGCGTCTCGGTGAGGTAGAATTTCTCGTGCTCGATGAAGCCGACCGGATGCTCGACATGGGCTTTATCCACGATATTCGCAAAATCGTCGCGAAGCTTCCTGCGCAACGGCAGACGCTGTTGTTCTCCGCAACGATGCCGCGCGCCATCGCCGAACTCGCGGCTCACATGTTGCGCAACCCGGCCAGGGTTGCCGTCACGCCGGCCGCCTCGACGGTCGACCGCGTCGAGCAGCGCATCCTCCATGTCGATCGCGCCGCGAAGCCAGCGGTCCTCGCTGAAATTTTGCGGCGCGAATCGATTGACCGCGCTCTCATATTCACCCGCACCAAGCATGGCGCGGACAAGGTGGTGCGCGGCCTCGCCGCGGCCGGTATCTCGGCGCACGCGATCCACGGCAACAAGTCGCAGAACCAGCGCGAACGAGTGCTTGCCGCATTTCGCAAGGGGGAGGTGCTCACGCTGGTCGCCACCGACATAGCCGCGCGGGGTATCGATGTCGACGGCATCAGCCACGTCGTCAATTTCGATCTGCCGAACGTGCCGGAAACCTATGTGCATCGCATCGGCCGCACCGCGCGAGCCGGGGCGGCAGGTGTCGCGATCTCGCTCTGCGACTCCGAGGAGGCGGCGTACCTTCGCGATATCGAGAAGCTGATCCGCATGTCCATTCCGGCGACGGACCATCGGGGGGGTCCGCGACAGACTCGGCCATCGACGATCCAGAGCCGCATGGCGCGGCCGTCCGGGCACGCACCCGGCAAACGGCGACAGCGGAGTCGCAGCGACGCGCCGCACAAGCAAGATCGACACGAACAGCGGCGGAAGGCGCCAAGCGGGATTGCCGCCGTTGCGTTCCTGCATCGTAACGTCCGGTCAGGCCCCAACACCAATTCTCGCCGTCGCGAAGACGGCAATCCGAACGGATAAAAGATGGCCAAGGAAGAGCTCATCCAATTCGAAGGCCTTGTGATCGAGCTCTTGCCCGACGCGCGCTATCGCGTTCAGCTCGACGCCGGCTACGAGGTGGTGGCCTACACGGCGGGCAAGATGAAGAAAAACCGCATCAGGACTCTGGCCGGCGATCGTGTGACCATCGAAATGTCGCCCTACGATCTTCACAAGGGCCGCCTGATCTTCCGTCATAAGGACGAACATTCGGGCGCGAGCCGCCGTCCTCCGTTGCGCAATCAGTTTCGGCGTCGCTGACGCGCGACTATCAGCGGCGCCTCGTCCAGATATCCCAGCGAAACTCAGTGATTTCCGGGCGCATTTGCGTCGAAAATCGAAAGATTCTTCTGCAATGAAGTTTTAGGTAGGCGCAGCCGCCCCTTTAGGCTATCGGTTGCGCGCAAGACCGCGATCCGGCGCGGGCGGAGCGCCGGCTGGAGGCTCATGGCAAGCAACATCAAGGCGAGGCCGCCGGAGGACGAGGCGCCGGAGAAGCCGGCAGCTGAGACCGCGCCGGATAGCCCGCTGCTTGACCTATCGGATGCGGCGGTCAAGAAGCTCATCCGCTCCGCCAAGAAGCGCGGCTACGTCACCCATGACCAGATCAACTCGGTGTTGCACTCGGAAGAGGTCAATTCCGAGCAGATCGAGGACGTGCTGGCCATGTTCAGCGAGATGGGCGTGAACGTGGTCGAAACCGAGGACGCGAGCGAAGAAGGCGAAGAGGCGCGCGAAGAGGCCGACGAGGAGGCCGAGAGCGAGGGCGGCGAGCTGGTCGAGGTGCAGCAGAAAGTCCCGGCCAAGTCCGAGACCAAGCAGCCGGCCGAACGCACGGACGATCCAGTGCGCATGTATCTGCGCGAAATGGGTTCGGTTGAGCTGCTCTCGCGCGAAGGCGAGATCGCGATCGCCAAGCGCATCGAGGCCGGCCGCGAAGCGATGATCGCTAGCCTGTGCGAGAGCCCGCTGACCTTCCAGGCCATCATCATTTGGCGCGACGAGCTCAACGAGGGGAAGGTCCTCCTGCGCGACATCATCGACCTCGAGGCGACCTATGCCGGTCCCGACGCCAAGGCGATGCCGGCGCCGGTGATCGGCCCCGATGGACAGCCGTTCGTGACGGGCGGGGCGCAACCGACACCCGGCGCTTCCGTCCTGGCGCAGACCCCGGCGCCGCCGGCCGCGCCCGCCGGGGCCACCCCGTTCAAGGGAGCGCCCGAGCGTGCCAACGGCGAGGACGGCGAAGCCGGCGAGGCTGCGCCCGGCGAAGGCGATTTCGACGACGACGACGATATGGAGAACTCGCTTTCGCTTGCCGCCATCGAGGCCGAACTCAAGCCCAAAGTGGTCGAGACGTTCGACAATATCGCCGATGCCTACAAGCGGCTGCGCCGCCTGCAGGACCAGGACATCCAGAACAAGTTGCGCAACGATTCGCTCTCGCCCGCGCAGGAGCGCCGCTACAAGAAGCTCAAGGACGAGATCATCAGCGAGGTGAAGTCGCTGCGGCTCAATCAGGCGCGTATCGACGCGCTGGTCGAGCAGCTTTACGACATCAACAAGCGTCTTGTCGGTTACGAGGGCCGCCTGATGCGGCTCGCCGAGAGCCACGGGGTGGCACGCGAGGATTTTCTCAAGAATTACCAGGGCTCAGAGCTCGATCCGCTCTGGCTCAACCGCGTATCCAAACTGAGCGCGAAGGGCTGGAAGAGCCTCGTCGCTCGCGACAAGGACAAGGTCAAGCAGCACCGCCACGAGATCCAGGTGCTCGCCGGCGAGACAGGGCTCGAGATCGGCGAGTTCCGCAAGATCGTGCAGATGGTGCAAAAGGGCGAACGCGAGGCGTATCAGGCGAAGAAGGAGATGGTGGAGGCGAACCTGCGCCTCGTCATCTCGATCGCCAAGAAATACACCAACCGCGGCCTGCAGTTCCTCGACCTGATCCAGGAAGGCAATATCGGGCTGATGAAGGCGGTCGATAAGTTCGAGTATCGCCGCGGCTACAAGTTTTCGACCTATGCCACGTGGTGGATCCGGCAGGCGATCACGCGCTCGATCGCCGACCAGGCGCGCACCATCCGCATCCCCGTGCACATGATGGACGCAAGCTTCAAAGTCATGCGCACGTCGCGCCAGATGCTCAACGAGATCGGCCGCGAGCCCACGCCCGAGGAGCTTGCCGAGAAAATCGGCATGCCGCTCGAGAAGGTGCGCAAGGTGCTCAAGATCGCCAAGGAGCCGTTGTCCCTGGAAACGCCGGTCGGCGACGAGGAGGACTCGCACCTCGGCGATTTCATCGAGGACAGGAATGCGATCGCGCCGATTGACGCCGTCATCCAATCGAATCTGCGCGACACCACCACGCGCACGCTTGCCCTACTCTCGCCGCGTGAGGAGCGCGTGTTGCGCATGCGCTTCGGCATCGGCATGAACAAGGACCACACGCTCGAAGAGGTCGGCTTGCAGTTTTCCGTAACGCGCGAACGCATCCGCCAGATCGAGGCCAAGGCGCTCAGGAAGCTGAAGCACCCGAGCCGGTCAAGGATTCTCAGAAGCTTCCTCGACACTTGACGAAGCGCAGGCGACCTTCACCTGCTGATTTGCCGCGTATTGCGTCGTAACCTTCGCGTGGTTCCGCGCATCCTCCCGGTCCATCGCGGTCCGCATCCATTCGCGGGCGATGTCAAATAGCTTTTCACGAAGTTCGGGACTGTTGGCTTGCCTTGCCAGCATCACGCAGTCCCGAGCGAATTCTTCAAACTCCGGTCCCGACGACATGGGTGCGCCTCGGGTCAAGGTTCCATTCGTCGCGTTGAATAATGCGGTTCATTGCACCCAGTTCCGTTGTGGATTGCATCAGATCTTGGATTGAGATCGGCTGCCCAATCAGAAGGCGTCCGACCTTGGATCACTCAGAGAAGTTTCGTCGGAAGCCACTATTCCAGGAACCCGACACATGATGGCGCGTTATGGATGCGGATCGGGAGGACAGACGATGTGGTTCGCCCTTGCCGCCGTCACGCTAGCTGCCGCGATAGGATTTAACGTCCTCGCTTTGGCAGTTCAGGATCGCGAGCTGTAGTCAGTCAGTTCACTGGCTTTGGTCGGGCCGCCCTCGTAACTCGTGTCGCGAAGGGAACGGCCTATGCGAAACCCATCCGCACGTCCTGACCTCCTGAGCCGACAGCCGTTGCTCTCGGCACTCGGAAAAGTGCTCAGGGCCGAGTACAACGCTGTGCAAGAATCTTTGCCGGAACGTCTCGCCGGACTCGTCCGGAGGCTTGAAGGCGCGTCGCCAAAAAGAACCCGGCAACGCACTCCACCTCGCGGGCGTTCAGGGACCATCGCGAAATCTGGCGCGGATCGTCGTCCGAAGCGTTTTGCTTGATAACTAGCCGACATCCCCGTGGCGCTACTGGGCCAAGGATGATTCACGGCCCTTGCGCGGCAGGTCCGCCTGCCTCCAACCGCTATACAGACATCGCCAGTGCAGTTTCCTGTACCGAGATAATCGCCGGCTTCGCGCCGCGAAGCATGCGAGCGGCGCAAGCAGCGCACGGCGCGCCGTTAGTGACGCGAATGAGCTAACTCGGTAATGTCTGGGGCGGGACTTTTGCGGCTGACGTGGCCCTTTAGTATGAGCAATGCGGCTCGACTTCAGCAGCGATGGTGAAGAGCACGGGGCCAGCCCGCAAGGTCGACGGAGCGTGCGATGGAAACGCCAGGTGTTGATACCCAAACGCCAGTAGCTCCCGCCGCGCGCAACGAGGTGCCCGAGACGCGCGGCGATGCAGCAAAGCAGCGCAGCGAGCCGGTCAAGGAGCTGAGCGACACGGCCAGACGGCCGGCCCCGCCCAGCCGCCTTCCATCCATCATCGTCGGCCTGGTGATCGCCGTCGTCGCCGGCCTCTCGATCTGGTATCTGGTACGCCCCCAGCCGCTGCTGGTGCAGGGCGAAGTGGATGCGACGCGGTTCGACATCGCCGCGCGGGTCGACGGGCGGGTCGGCGAGATCCCGGTCGAGCGCGGGCAGGACGTGGCGGCGGGCGCCGTGCTGGTCAAGATCGACAACCCCGAGACCATCGCAAAGCACGAACAGGCACTGGCCGCCAAGATCGTCGCCGAGGCGCAGCTCGCCAACATCAATGTCGGCACGCGGGCGGAGGTCATCGCGGCGCGCAAGGCTGCGCTCGAGCGGGCGCAAGCGAGCGTGGTATTGGCGCAAAAGACCTATGACCGCATTAGCCAATTGGCCGAGCATGGGAATGCCCCGATTGCCCGGCTCGACCAGGCAACCGATTCCCTGCACGAAAGCCAGCGCGCCGTGGATCAGGCCCAATCGGCCTACGAGCAGGCCGTCAACGGTTACACGAAAGAGGAGCACGAGATTGCCGAGGCGAATGTCGGCAAGGCCATCGCCGACATCAAGGCCGTGCAATCGATCATCGACCAGATGGTTATTTACGCGCCGGTAGCCTCGCAGGTCTACCGGCAAAACGTGGAGCTCGGGGAATACGTTTCGCCCGGCGTGCCGCTGGTGACGTTGATCGATCTCAACGACATGTGGGTCCATTTCGACCTGCGCGAGGACCTGGTCAAGACGCTGAAGACCGGCGACCGTTTCGACGTACGCATTCCCGCCCTCAGCAACCGCCGTATCACCGTCGAGGTCAGGCTGATCGCGACCAAGGGCGAGTATGCGAGCTGGCGCGCGACGCGCGCCACCGGCGATTTCGACCTGCGCACGTTTTCGATCCGCGCCTACCCGGTCGAGAAGGTGCCGGAGCTGCGCCCCGGCATGAGCGCTTACGTGGACTGGCAGCAGCGCCGATGAGACCAGCGCCGAAGCCCGGATTCTGGCTCGTTGCCAGGCGTGAATGGCGATGGTTGTTGCACGATCGCGTGGCCGTCATACTGATCTTCGGCGTGCCACTATTCGCCTTGACGGTCCTGACGGCGGTGTTCAGTCACCCGGTGATCCGCGGGCTGGGGGTGGTCGTCGTCGACGCGGACCGATCGGACACCTCGCGTGCCTTCGTGGAAGAGGTGGCGGCGTCTCCCAATCTCAGCATCGTCGAACGCGCCGGGGACCTCGCATCGGCGGCGCGGGCGATACGATCCGGCGAGGCCATCGCCGCAGGCTACATCCCGGTCAATTTCGAGCGCGACCTCAAGGCCGGGCGGCGCCCGCAGGTCGTCGCCTTCTATAACGAGCAGTTCCTGACGGCCGCGGGCATCGCAGCGACGGGGCTGAGCGACAGCCTCACGGCGGCTGTCAGCCGCGCCGTGACCCCCGCGGCGCCAAAAGCGGCCCGCATCGGGGCGCTCGTCGCCGAGACGATCGTGCTGGTCAATCCGGAGACGAACTACGCACAATTCCTGCTGCGCGCGCTGCTGCCGATGGTCATCCATGTGGTCATCGGGCTCGCTGCCGGCTACGCGGTGGGCTCCGAATTTCGCCGGCGCAGCATGCGCACTTGGCTCGCCTGCGCGGGCGGCAACCCGCTCGTTGCGCTCGCAGGCAAGCTTGCGCCCCTGTTCGGGATTTTCTTCGTCATCATGCTCTCGATGCCGCTCTTATTGGAGGGCATGCTCGGGATTTCCTTCAAGGGCGACGTGCCGATGATGATCGTCGCGGCTTCACTGCTGATCGTCGGCTACTTGGCGCTGGGGGCGCTGCTGCAGCTTCTGGTGCGCGACCTCGCGACCGGACTCGGTCTTACCGGTCTCGTGGTCTCGCCTGCATTCGGCTATGCGGGCGTGGGATTTCCGATCCTGGGCATGAACGCGTTCGCACTCTTCTGGAGCGCGCTGCTGCCGCTGCGCTGGTACATGGCGGTGCTGATGGGGCAGGCGGCGCGCGGTCTGCCGCTCGCCGATTCAGCGCGCCCTTTCGGGGCGCTCGCCGCGCTGACCACGCTGTACACCCTGCTCACGTTCCTGCGCCTGCGCGCGATCGCCCGCAGCACGTTGCGCACAGCGCCAGCACCGGAACCGGCGCCGTCCGTTGCCGCGCCACCCAGCGTCGCCGGAGCTTTCGCCGACGAGTGGCGGCGCGTGCTCGCGATCCGCGGCGCCTTCATCCTGCTGGTGCTGGCGCCTTTCGTCTACGGCTTCTATTACCCGCAGCCGTATCTGAACCAGATTCTGCGCAAGATCCCGATCGCCGTCGTTGATAACGACTTGAGCGAGCTGAGCCGCGGCATCGTGCAAACGCTGGACGCGAGCGACGCAGTCAAGGTGGTGGTGCGCGCCGATACGCTCGCCGAGGCGCGCGCGGCGCTCGAGCGCGGCGAAGTCTTCGCCGTGGTCGGTATTCCGCCCGAAGCGGAGCGCGACCTGCTCAAAGGCACCACCGTGCCCCTTCCGATCTATGCCGATGCCACCTACTTTTTCCTGTTCAGGACGATGGGCACCGGCATCGCGCTCGCCATCAATACGCTATCGTTTGAGCTCGCTGCGGGCGGTGCCCGCCCCGACGGCAGCCTGGTCAAGGCGGCGCTCGCGAACTTGAGCCCGGCTGACGTTCTGCTGCAGCCGATCTTCAACCCGGTCGGCGGCTATGCAAGCTATGTCGTGCCGGGGGCATTCGTGCTGATCCTGCAGCAGATGCTGCTGATTGGCTCAGCGATGCTGACCGTCGTCGCGCTGCCGCAGATCGCCGGCGGCGCGTTCACGAGCGTGCTCGGCCGCGGTATCGCCCACCTCACCATCTATTTGCCCGCGCTCGCGCTCTACTTCGTCGTGCTACCGCGGTTCTACGGCTTCTCCACCCTCGGGCAACCGTTGCAATTGTTGGCGATGGCGTCGGTTTTCGTGCTGGCAACGAGCTTCCTGGGCCAGGCAGTAGGCGCCTGGTTCAAGCGTCCTGAGACGCCGACGCTCATCTTTCTCGGCACCAGCCTTCCGCAGTTCTTCCTGGCCGGCTTTTCCTGGCCGCGCGAAGCAATCCCCAAGCCAATTCTTGCCGCGAGTTACATATTCCCTTCGGATCTCGCCATCGACGGCATGGTCCGTATCGACCAGCTGGGCGCGAGCCTGTGGGAGGTGGCGCGCGATTGGCGCGGTCTCGGGGTCCTTGCCCTCGTCTACTTCACGCTTGCGGTGATTTCCGCGTTTGTCGTCAAGCGGAGGCAGGTGCATGGTTAATCGCCGGCCCGCACGCATCATCGCGCTCGGCGTTCTCATGGTCGCGGCGGGCGTCGGCGGATATTTTCTTTGGCGTTCTGGACCCGCACCGTCGGTCGTCGGCGTCGTGCGCGCGACCCAAATCCGCATAGCGCCCGAGGTCGGTGGCCAGCTGGCCGCGATCAAAGTCCACAAGGGAGATAGCGTCCGCGCTGGTGACGTGGTCGCCGAGCTTTCCGCGCTCGAGCTGAGCGCGGCAGTCGTCCAGGCGCGCGCGACCCTTGCCGCCGCGCAGGCCAACCGCGACCACGTCTATGCCGGTGTGCGCGACGAAGAGATCGCCGCGCTCGCGGCCGAGATCGCCAAGGCGAAGTCGCGGCTCGTCTATGCACAATCGCAGCTCGATCGCACGGCCTACCTGGCGCGCAGCGATACCGCCACGCAGCAGTCGCTAGACCAAGCCCAGAACGACCTCGCGAGCGCGAGCGCCGACGTGGCCGAGGCGGAGGCCAACCATGCCGCGGCGGTTGCCGGCCCGACCAAAGAGGAGCTCGCCATCGCCGATACGCAGGTCAAGGCCGCGGCGGCCGCGCTCGCCGTTCTGGAGCGGAGGCTGGACAAGACCATCCTGCGGGCGCCGGCCGACGGCGTCGTCAGCGTAATCGTCGCCGAGGTCGGTGAGAACATCGTTGCTGGCCAGCCGGTGCTGGCGATCGAGGAAACTGGAAAGCAATGGCTGTCGTTCAACGTGCGGGAAGATTTCCTGCACGGCATCAGGGTGGGAATGACGGTCGACGTGGGAAGGATGGGCACGAGCGAAACAACCCCGGCGCTCGTCACTGAGCTCCTGCGGCTGGGGCCATTTGCAACCTGGCAGGCCGAGCGCGCGGTCGGTGATTACGACCGCAATACGTTGCGCCTGCGCCTCGATCTCCAACGCGATGTGACCAAGTTTGAGCCCGGGATGACCGTTTGGCTCACACGCTGACCGGTCTTACCAAGCCAAGAGAAGGAGAACGCCATGATCAAGCTTGTCGGTATTGTATCAGCATTGATATTCGCCCTCGACGCGCTCCCAGCAGCCCGGGCGCAGGTCATGCTGGACGTGTCAAAGATCACATGTGACCAATTCGCCGGTTACAAAATTACCACTCCTCAAAACGTCGCCATCTGGTTGAGCGGCTATTATCACGGTAAGCGCGGTACCACAGTCGTCGATATGCAAAAGCTTCTCGCAGATACGAAAACGATGGAAAGATATTGTATTCAAAATCCTCAAACACTGGTCATGAATGCAGTTGAAACAGTGCTTGGCGTGGGTAAATAGGCGCTTGGAAGACGAACGGCGGCGAGATCATCACCATGTCGCCCGAGGAATCCAAACGCTACATCGATGCGGTGTCTCCGGTCGCGGCGTCGATCCTCTCGGTTAACCCAAAGGTTTAGGACGACTACGAGGCGCTGCTGGCGGCTGCGCAACGGTATCGGTAGGGCGATACACGCCGAGGCGGGATGCAGCAAGCGGCGGCCAAGCGAGAACTCGCGATGGGCATGCAGCTGACGGGAAGGCGGGACCGCGTTGAGCGCGAATGACCGGTGAGGCACTGTCCCGTCATGGTCAATGTGCGGTTGCGGCAACCTGAGCGCCGTAGGCCCGCCGCTTGCGGTCATTGTGAACCCACGGATTGCCGGATTTGCCGCGCAGAAATTGCCTCGTCGCCTTGAGCGCGACCGGACCGACATTGGCGAGGAACAGCTTTTCGTGATCGCGCGAGAGCATTTCGATTGCTTGTTTCAAGGAGAGCCACTTCACAGCCTTGATGTCGTCCATCGGCTCGCGCACAGGACCACCGCTGGCCCGCATATGCCAAAACTGTACGATCTTGATCCGGCCGTCTACCGAATAGAGCATCGAGCCAAGAAAACCGTGAACCGAGACCTCGTGTCCGGTCTCTTCCAGCACCTCTCGTTTGGCGCCGGCAAGCGCGCCTTCACCTGGATAGAGCTTCCCCTTCGGCAGCACCCACGACTTGTCCCTTCGCAATCGCACGATTGCGATGCGAGGTCTCGAGCCTTCGCGTAAAACAATTCCGCCCGCAGCCAGAACAGGCCGGGCAGTCTCCGTTAGATCGGTCATGTCAATGCTAGGCCGGAGCCCCCCAATCGCTTGGAACGATCGCCGCGCTTCCCTTGATCGGGAGCGCCGCGCATGCTCGCTCGGGTATACTTAACGCGAGGTTAACCTCCACCCCGATTGGCGCACACGGCTGTGCGGCTACCCGGCAACGTCGTGGCGCGCGTGCGCAGTCGAGCAAATTTACCGGGTAGTTACGGTGTCGCCGTTACAAGTGCCGATATGCATGGTCTTCTCAGAGCCCCGGACGCGGATTGTCCACGATGTCAACGGCGGATGGCCCCGATGGACCGTAAACCAATCGCCAGCACCGATTGCCTCGTCGACGTAACCTATGTCTGTGACTGGTGCGGCATGGAAGCAAAGCGCGCCGTGAGAGAGCAGCCAAAGTGTCCGACGCATCGCACGTTCGTCACGGCGTGATCTTGTCACGTAGTGACGGCGCGCCTCACGGAATTTTTTGACGACAAAGAGGTGAATTCTCGCGCTCCCAGCGCGTGGCTACCCTGTTTCGCGAGGAATGGGCAAAGAGGCGCTCCGGCCGAAGCGGAGAGTGTCAGATCCGTCCCGGCGCCACGGTCAGCATGCTGGTGAAATCCGCTTTTGGTCTCTCTCGCAAAAGCGTTTCGCCCTTGACCATGTAGTGAACGGCTTCGGCGATATTGGTCGCGTGGTCGCCCATGCGCTCCAGATTCTTTGTACAAAACATCAAGTGAGCGCCGTAGGACGTCGCGAGCGACTTTTCCATCATTTCAACGAGAAGCTCCTGAGATAGACTTGTGCAGAGCTGGTCAATTTCTTGATCCCGCGTCCAAACTTCGACCGCCTTGGCGACATCGCGACGCGCAAAGCTATCAAGGACGTCCCGCAACTGAGTCAGCATCAGAGTGGCCATGTGGTCGACGCCACCCATCAACATCCGTGGCGGTTCTTCATCATTGATGGCAATGATGCGCTTGCCGATGTTCTTTGCGAGATCGCCTATGCGCTCGATCTCGTTTGCAATCCGCAAGATCCCAACAATCTGCCGAAGGTCATCGGCGACCGGTTGACGCCGGGCGATGGTCTCAATGGCCCTTTCCTCAATATTACGCTGCATGGCATCGATCGTCGCATCGGCGGCGATTATGCGCTGTGCGCGAGCCCCGTCGCGCGTCGTCAGTGCCTCGATCGCCTCGGCAATTTGGCGCTCGGCCAATCCTCCCATCTCCGCGATTGCCCGCGCGAGTTCCTGCAGGTCAGAGTCGAAGACTTTGGTGGTATGAGCCATTGCGCTGCGATCGATCCAAGCTGCGCCACACGACGCGAAGGGCTCCTTTTATGATGTTTCAATGTCCGCGCGATGACAGTTCCGGTTGCTGATTTTCGGCCTGCGTGCACGGCACAGACCGGTTGCAATACTACGATTTGGCCGGCCTGTGCGGCGACGCTCGACGTTCGCGCGAGTTATCCACTGGCTTGGAATTTTCGCTGGACTCTTTTGGCGCCATAAAATCGAATCAGTCAGGAAGGTGACGCAGCAGACATACCGCCGTGCCCGGCACGCCCCAGCGCGCACGATCCTCTGCAAGGCAGAGGCGCGTGCGCAGATTCGCGCTTGGCGACCCGGCTGATCCTCTAGCCCGTTACCGAAGGGAGTCCGCCGTTGGCTGATATCTTCGTCCAGTGCCCCCGTACTGGTGCGCCAATCGCAACTGGTCTGAAGAGCGAGTGGGTGCTGCTCAAAAGCCTTCCTCGCGTCCCTATTCCGGTGCGGTGCCCAGCCTGCGGTCAAATTCACAAATGGATGCCGCAGGACGCATGGATGGGTCCACCATCGCCCGCTCCGAGACTATCCAGCGGTTCTCGCGCTGCATCTTAGAGTGTTTCACCCGGTAATCGGTCCAAGTAAGTAAAACAAAAGGATTTCGAGCGATTGCTCGGACCCGCTCGAGGTTTCGAATTACCCCGAGCCGGCGTCGCATATTAATGCTGTCTTCGCGCAAGCCTCGCGAGATACGGCAGAAACTGTCAATGGCTGTTCAAACCGACCCCTCTAGAAATGGCGAACGAAATCGGCGATCATCCAGATACCAATTTCAGCGTATTTTCCCATGTCGCCCGCGCGTGAGGTCGAGCTCAAGCTCGAAGTGCCCGCCGATAGCCTCTATAGGCTTGCTCGCAGCTCATTACTGCAGGCGGCGCGGAAGAGGCCGTCGAAACTCGCAACCCTCGTGTCGGTCTATTTCGACACCGATAAGTTGAGGCTCCGCGGCAAGGGATTATCGCTGCAAGTGCGGCGGATCGGTCGCCGCCACGTGCAGACGATCAAGCAGGAAAGCAACGGAAGCGCTGCCTTATTTGCCCGCAACGAATGGGAGCACCAAATCGGCGGGAGGCAGCCCGAACTCGACGTCACGAAAGACCCGGCGCTCAGACCGGTGTTCAACAAGAACGTGCGGCGCGGCTTGAAGCCGATTTTCGAGACGCGTGTGCGCCGCACGGTCTATCCGATCCGAAGTGGGGACAGCGAGATCGAGCTTACCCTCGACAGGGGAAAGATCGAGGCAGGTCGTCAGTCTACGCCGCTTTGCGAGCTGGAGCTGGAGCTCAAGCGGGGCGAATCTGCCGAGCTTTTCAAGCTCGCGCGCGTGCTCGCCGACGAAGTGCCGGTTCAGCTTGCGGTTAGGAGCGAGGCCGAGCGCGGCTACGCGCTCGTCGCCGGCGAGGAGCCCGAGGCAGTCAAGGCGGCACAGGTCGCGCTCACACCGGATTGGAGCCGGCAAACCGCATTCAAAGCCATTGCCATGGCGTGCCTGCGCCAGCTGGTGGCCAATAAACCAGCCACGCTACGCGGCGACCCGGAGGGGGTGCACCAGATGCGGGTCGCGCTTCGGCGCTTGCGCGCGGCAATCTCGTTGTTTGCCGACATGCTTCTTGATCCGCAGACGGAGGAGATGAAGAGCCAATTCAAGTGGATCACTCAGGAGCTGGGCCCAGCGCGCGAGCTTCATGTATTCATCAGTCGGGTTGTGAGGCCGATCGCACGCGGCAAACCCAATGGACCGGGAGTGGCGGTCCTCGCCAGGGACCTCCAGCAAAGACGCGAGGAAGCGTTTGCGCGCGCCTGCGCGGCCGTCGAATCCACACGCTTTCGTAGCCTTGTTCTCGATACCGCGTGCTGGATCGAAGCTGGCGACTGGACGCGCAACCCCGACGATCTCACACGCTTGGTGCGAGAACAGCCGATTGTCGGGGCTGCCGCCGACGAGCTGCGGCGACGCTGGAAGAAGTTTTTGAAAGCGGGTGCGCAGCTGCGCGAGCTCGACCCCGAGCGGCGGCATCGGATGCGTCTCCAAGCCAAGAAGCTGCGGTACGCCTCGGAATTCTTTGCCGGTGCCTTCCCCGGCAAGAAGGCTGGGCGGCGCCGGAACCGCTTCGTGGCCGGACTGGAGAAACTACAGGACGCCCTCGGGGAGTTGAACGACATCGCAGTGCATGCGGGGCTGACCGAACGGCTCGTCGATGGGCAGGACGCTCGCGGCAAGCAGCGCGAAGGGCCCGCCAAGAAAGCGTTTGCCGCGGGTCGCCTTTCTGGTCACGAGGAAGCGCGCATCGCGTCCGTGCTCAAGGATGCGGAGCGGGCCTACCGCGGCTTCGCTAAGGCGAAGCCATTTTGGTCCTGACTTAGCTGCCCAAGGCAACCACAAGGGAAGCCGGGCGGCCGTCAAACCAAGTTTCTGCCGATACGAGTGCTGAGTTGACGCACGCTGAAAGCGCTTGATTGGCTATCGCGGCGAAGTAAGGAGGCATGCATGCGTATCGCCATCATTGGCGCTGGGTCGGTCGGCGCCACACTGGGGCAAGCCTGGATCAGACATGGCGACGATGTGATCTGGGGATTACGCAATCCCGCGGACCCAAAATATGCGTCGTTACCCAAGGAGCGCGTCAAATCGCTGGCCGAAGCAGTCAAGGCCGCCGAGGTCGTGGTGATCGCGACGCCCTGGTCCGCGACCGAGGCAGCGATCAAGAGCCTGGGCAACCTCGCGGGCAAGATCGTGATCGACTGCACGAACCCATTGGGCATGGCGGCCGGCGGCTTGCAACTTGTGCTCGGTTTCAACACCTCTGCCGGCGAGCAGGTCGCGAGCTGGGCGCCGGGCGCGTTCGTCTTCAAGACGCTCAACACGACGGGAGCCGGCAATATGGCCAAGGCGGCCGACTATCCGATTCCGCCGGTCATGCTGGTTGCCGGCGACGATGCCGGCAAGAAACCAAAGGTCATGGAGCTCGTCGCCAAGCTCGGTTTCGAAGCAGCTGATGCCGGACCGTTGAAGAACGCGCGCCTATTGGAGCCGTTCGCCATGGTCTGGATCGATCAAGCGATGAAGCGCGGCCGCGGGCGCGATTTTGCCTTCGCGCTGGTGAGCATGAAGTGATGCCACGCGTCCTGCCCGTCGTGCCCGCTAGGCTGTGATCTATCCTTGCCGCGGCGGCTGTGGGTTGTGGGCCGGATCGGTATCGTATTTGAACATTTGAACGATGATGGGGCCGCCAACCAAAGGCTTCAGCTCGGCCTCTAACTTATCCGCTTTATCCCTCTCGTAAACTTCCTCGCCGCCGACATAAAGCGCAAACGACTTGGTGTATTTTGCCTTCTTGGCAGGATCCTCGATCGTTTTTTTCGTCCATTCATAGAGCGGAAAATTTTCGATGCCGTTGGCCTCGGCCTCGCTGACGTAATCGGCGAAAGCATCGAACTGGCATTTCATGACGGCGTCATGCCTGCTCAATATGTCGGCGAGCGCGGAAATGGACGCATCTCCCGGATTGTTCCGCGCCGCCTGCGCGAATTCGTCGCTCAACGTCAACCGTAATTGAAATTTCAAATCGTCGCTCACAGGTCATGCCTTTCCGCTACGGAGTGGCCATTTGCACTCGCACGCCCCCGGCCGGGGAAAAATCCGCACTGCTACGCGGCATGATAAGAGATTGGCAGGGGTCCCGGTTTCAGGCTTAATGAATGGATAGCTTTAGGGAGAAGGGCCATGAGAAGACATTCTGCCATTCTCTGCATCGGTGTGCTGGCAAGCTTTGCCCTGTTCGCTGCCGCAAAACCCGGCTTCGCGCAAGACAAGGTGATCAAGATCGGCGGGCTTTTCGCCATGTCGGGTCCGGGTTCCTATTTCGGAGTGCAGGACAAGCAGGGCATTGAGCTTGCGATCGAGCAACTCAACAAATCCGGGGTCAACGGCTACAGGCTCGAGGGTCAATACGAGGACTCAGCGTGCAGTCCCTTACCGGCAACGCAAGCGGCCAAGCGGCTGCTGGAGCAATACAAGCCGCATGTCGTGCTCGGCGAAGAGTGCTCGGACGCAACGCTGGCAATCATGCCGCTCATGGAGCAGGCGAAGGTGCCCTTGCTCAACGCGGGCTCGTCCTCGATCAAGATCACCGATCCCGGCAACCCATGGACGTTTCGCATCATGCCCAACGAGGTGATGCAGGGCGTCGACATCGCGACCAACGCCTATAAACGTTTGAACGCCCGCACGGCGGTGCTGCTCTACGAAAACACCAACGCGGGAATCGGCAATGCCAAGGTCTTCGCTGACACATTCAAGTCGCTCGGCGGAGAAATCCTCGCCGATATCGGCTTCGGCCGCGACGTGAACGACTTCACCGCGATCGCAACCCGCGTCGCCGGTCTCGGCAAGGTGGACGTGATCCCGACCTACACGCTCGAAGGCCAAGGGCTGCGCATCACCCAGGCGCTCGCTCAGGCCGGCGTCACGAAGGGCGGCGGAGGGCAGTCGATCCAGCTCGGCACCATCTGGCTTCCGTTCGGCTTTGAGCAGAAGGCGGGCAAGGCGGCGCTTGGCTACATCCGCATCGTGCAATTCGATCCGATCGACAAGCGCGAGGTTGTGCAGAACTTCATTCGCTCCTTCAAAGCCAAATACAATCAGGAACCGACGCATATCAACGCGCACGCTTTCGACCAGATTCTGGTCGTCGCCGACGTCATTCGCCGCGGTGGCAAGGACTCGCAGTCGATCCGCGATATCATGGCCATGACGAAGAACTTCTCAGGCGTGACCGGCAGTGTCGAATTCGACAAGAGCAACCAAAACGTCAAGATGGATACCATCCATTACATGGAGACCTTGCCGGATCTGTCATGGAAGGCGCTCGGCTGGAACTGAGCGGTCATGCTGACCGTCGCGCTCCAGCAGGGAATCAATGGCATAGTTTTCGGGAGCCTCTATGTCCTCGTGGCATTGGGGCTCACTCTTATCTACGGCGTTCTCGTCCAGATCAATTTCGCGCACGCGGACATTGTAACCATCGGCGCGTTCGCGGCGTATTTCTTTACCTTCGTATTCGGCGGCAATTACCTCGCGAGTATCGGCATCGCGCTCATGGTCGGTGCTGCGCTCGGTTGGCTCGTGAACGCAGCGATCTTCGCTCCGCTGCGCGAGCGCGGCAGCGAATTGCTGCCGTTGATCGCGACCATCGGCGTTTCCATTCTGCTGCAGAATGCGATGCTGCTCTGGTTTGGGCCGATCCCATATGCGTTCGATAGCCCGTACAGCAACAAAGTCATTCGGCTCTGGGGCGGCATGTTCATCACCTGGCAGAACCTGATCATCATCGTCGTATCCGCGCTGACCATCGCGCTCCTCTACGCATTCATGAAGTTCACCATGATGGGCAAGGCCCTGCGCGCGGTCGCGCAGGACCGCGAGACCGCGGGCCTCATGGGCATCAATCCCAATCAGCTCATCATGCTGACCTTCGTGATCGCGTCGGCGCTTGCTGGCATGGGTGGCGCCATGCTGGGGCCCATCCTCGTGCTCACCCCCTTTGCCGGCACGAGCGTCATCGTCAAGGCTTTTGCCATCGTCATCATCGGTGGATTCGGCAATGTAGAGGGGACAATTATCGCCGGCCTGGCGGTGGGTTTGATCGAAAGCTTCGCGACTCAGCTCGTGAATCCCGGGCTGACCGACATCGTCGTCTTCACGTTGCTTCTGCTGATGCTGGCAGTCCGTCCGACCGGGCTCATCGCCGAAGAGCGCGAAGAGAATGTCTAGCGACGCTCACTTGCTTGCCAGCCCATCCGGTAAGCGGCGCTGGTGGCTCCTCATCGCCGTAGTTGTCGTCGCGATCTTGCCCCTGGTATTTCAGGATTCCTATTGGCGTGCGAACCTGATCGTTTGCGCGATCAACGTCATGCTGGCCATGGGGCTCGATTTCATTCTCGGTTATGCCGGTCAGCTCAACCTCGGTCACTCGGCGTTCTACGGCATCGGTGCCTACGCCTCCACGTTGCTCATTATCAAGCTCGGCGTGCCATTCTGGATCGCGTTCGGTGCCGGAATGGCGCTGTCCGGCGCCGCCGGTATGGCGTTATCGCTGTTCGCGGTGCGGCTGCGGGGCCACTACCTCGCCATCGCTTCGCTGGGCTTTGCCGTCATCGTGCACCAGGTGCTGCTGAACTGGATCAGCCTCACGCAAGGACCGTTGGGCATCTACGCTATCAAGCCGCCGCCGGACATTGCCCTGCCGGGGCTCCCGGTCATCTCGTTCAGCAACCCGGCGAACATGTTCTATCTCGTCGCGGGCTTCGCATTTCTTTTCTATGTTCTCCTCGACCAGCTTGTCCGATCGCCCATCGGCGAAACGCTCGCGGCGATCAGAGAGGATGAGGTTTCGGCGGCGTCGTTCGGCATCAATTGCACGGCCTGGAAGGTTTTTGCCTTCGGCATGGGCTCGGCACTCGCGGGCGCGGCTGGGGCCTTCTATGCGAGCTTCGTCGGAACGCTGGTCCCGGATGCCTTTACCATTACGGAATCGTTCACCCTTCTCGGTATGGTGATCGTCGGCGGCATGGGAACGCTGATGGGCCCGGTCTGGGGCGCGATCTTGCTCACCGTCTTGCCCGAGCTCTTGCGCGGTTTCGGCGACCTGCGTCTCGTCGTCTATGGCGCGGCACTCACGCTCGTTGTGCTGTTCCTGCCAGGTGGAATCGTGCAAGCGGTGCGGATCGCGCGGGCGCGTCTGGGTTTCTTACCGGTCGCGACTGATGCAGGCGCGCGTCAATGACCGCGGCCTCGGCTGCTCCCGCCCTTAAGCCGCGTCCTGCGACCACGGCCGCTCTCTTTTGCGGCGAAGGTTTGCACAAGCGATTCGGCGGTGTGCAGGCGGTCCGTGAGATCTCACTCAATGTTCCGCAGGGCAGCGTGTTTGCCATCATCGGCCCGAACGGGGCCGGCAAATCGACGCTGCTCAACCTGATGAGCGGCCTTTATCAGCCGGACCGGGGCCGGATGATGTTCGACGGCATCCAGCTCGTCGGCGTGCCCGCCTACAAACGGGCGCGGCTCGGCCTTGCGCGCACATTCCAGAAGTTACGGGTCTTTAAGCACTTATCAGTGCTCGGTAACGTCATCGCCGCGTCTCACATCCATCACCGGATCCCGGCGTGGCAATACGTCATCCACGGGCCTGCATTCGCGCGCGATCATGGTCGCTGCCGCGCGGAGGCGCACGAGCTCCTGCGCTTCGTCGGGCTCGAAGCGCGGGCGTCGGCGCTCGCCGCGTCGCTCGCCTATGGCGAGCAGCGCATGCTCGAACTTGCCCGCGCGCTCGCGACCTCGCCCCGGCTGCTCATGCTCGACGAGCCCGCCGCCGGCCTCAATGCGGCGGAGGTGGAACGGCTGCTCGAGCGTATCCTGCGCCTTCGCGAGCGCGGCATAACCATCGTCGTGGTCGAGCACAATATGGATCTGGTGATGAAGATCGCAGATCGCGTGCTGGTGATGGATTACGGGCAGCATCTGTTCGAGGGAACGCCTGCCGAGGTCCAGGCCCATCCGACTGTTATTGCCGCCTATCTTGGAGCATGACGTGACTGCACTGCTCCGGGCTGAAGGACTTGAACTCGCCTACGGCGAGATCGCGGCCTGCCGCGGTATCAGTTTTCATATCGCGGAGGGCGAGATCGTCACTTTGATCGGCGCCAACGGTGCCGGCAAATCGACCACGTTGCGGGCGATCGCCGGCGCACTTCTTCCGCGCGCCGGCTCGATCCATTTGCGCGGGCAGGACATCACATACCTGCCTTCGTATGAGCGCACCCGACTCGGAATCTCGCTCGTTCCCGAGGGGCGGCGCGTCTTTCCGTTCCTCACCGTGCGCGAGAATCTCGAGCTCGGCGCCTTCAAGTACCGCAGGCAGATCGGGAAGATCCGAGATCTCATGGATAAGGTCTTCGACCTGTTTCCGCGGCTGCGCGACCGCGCGGGCCAAAATGCCGGAACGCTTTCCGGTGGCGAGCAACAGATGCTCGCACTTGGGCGCGCGATGATGTCCGAACCGGACCTCGTCTGTCTCGATGAACCGTCACTGGGACTCGCGCCGATGGTCGTCCAGGACATCTTCGGCACGATCAAGACGATCAATGCTGCCGGTACGAGTGTCCTCCTCGTCGAGCAGAATGCGCGCTATGCGCTCGAGACTGCGAGCCGCGGTTATGTGTTGCAGACGGGATCGATCATTGCAAGCGGCGCCTGTGTGGCCTTGCGCCACGATGATCGCGTACGCCAAGCCTATCTCGGCCGCAGCGCGGCCGAACAGGTGAAGCTTTGAAACGCACCATGTCGCCCGCGCATCAGCGATAGGACATCCGATTGTTTTTGTTTGCCGTCGTCCCCGCGAAAGCGGGGGACGCATATTCCGGCGGCGGTGATCCTGGGTCCCCGCGGGCGCGGGGACGACGCTCACATCAACCTGATCATGCTGATCCGATCTCATCTGCCCAATATTGCGTCTTTCATCGCACGCGGGTCACGACTGCGCCATGCGCCGGCATCGATCGCCCGTAAGAAATCGGCAAGGTGCTGGTTGAAGGCGGCCGGCTCCTCGAGGTTGATGGTGTGGCCTGCATTGGGCATCACCACCAGCGCTGCCGTCGGGATCGTCCGTTTCATGAGAAGCGCGGGTTCGAGGCACGGCCAGTCCTCGTCACCGGTCATGACGAGGGTTGGCACGGTGATCGCCTTCATCCTGTCGACGAGATCGAACAACGAGGGGCGTCGTTTTTGGACGCCGCGCAAGGTGCGGGCTGAACCTTCGCTCGAGTGCTCGGCGAGCTGATGGAGGAATTCCTGCCAGCCGCGCGGGTCCTTGTTCTGGAACTGGACCCGCGTCGGCCCGAGCGCATAGGCTTGGGCGGCCTTCGCCATGCCCTCCTCGAATTTCCGTGCCGCCGCCTCCGCTTCGTCTGCGAATTGCTGGCGCTGATTGGGCGCGGCGCCGTAGCCGCAGCCCGCCACGACCAGCGAGTGCGCGCGCTGCGGATAGGTGAAGCCGAAGTGGAGCGCGGCAAAACCGCCCATGGATAGGCCGACGATGTGAGCTTTGTCGATCTTCAGCGCGTCTAGCACGGCCCGAATGTCATCGCGGGCGCGGTCTTGCGAATAGCGCTCCCCGTCCGATGGCACGTCCGAAGGCGGATAGCCCCGCGCGTTGTAGGCGATGCACCGATAGCTGCGGGAAAAATGGCGAACTTGCGTCTCCCAGGAACGATAGTCGCCGGCAAATTCATGCACGAAGACGATCGGAACACCCGATCCGCTTTCCTCGTAATAGAGTTTGACGTTGTCGTCGGTGGTCAGATGCGGCACTGGTCACTCCTACGCTCGATTGCACTGCCGGCTATCCAAGGTCCGAGCAACTGCTATTCTGTCACCGCCATCTGTCACTGCTATCATTTCGCCTTGGGGAATTGAATGGCACGGCTAATCCGATTGGCAGCTGGTGCGATTGTGGTCGGCCTCAGCGTCGGGCCGGCGCTATCGCAGGACTGGCCCACCCGGCCAGTGACGATGGTCGTTCCGTTCGCTGCCGGTGGTCCGGCAGACACGGTCGGACGCATTCTGGCCCCCGGCCTTTCCGAGCAACTCGGCCAACAAGTCATCGTCGAGAATGTGGGCGGCTCTGGCGGCATGACCGGCGCTTCGCGCGTGGCGAAGGCGGCGCCTGACGGCTATCAGTTCGTGCTCGGCAATGTCGGCACCCATGCCGCAAATCAGACGTTCTATAAAACTCCGCTCTACAACGCCGCGACCGATTTCGCGCCCGTCATGCTGATCGCTCAGACGCCGCTGGTCCTGCTCGCGCGCAAGGATTTGCCTGCCGATAATCTGCGGGAATTCATCGCCTATGCGAAAGCGAATCAAACGAGCATGCAGTACGGCTCGGGCGGAGCGGGTTCGGCGAGCCATCTCGCTTGCGTGCTGTTGAATACGGCCGTCGGTATCAATGTCACACACGTTCCCTATCGCGGCGCCGCTCCGGCGATGCAGGACTTGATCGCTGGCCGGATCGATTACCAATGTCCTGACACGCCGATCGCGATTCCCCAGATTCAGAGCAAGATGGTCAAAGCGATCGCGATCCTTACGCGCGATCGCTCACCGAGCCTGCCCGCTCAGGCAACCGCGCACGAGCAAGGGTTGACCGATTTCGACGCATCCAACTGGTTTGCCGCCTTCTTTCCCAAAGGGACGCCTGCGGCGATTGTCGACAAGCTCCATGCTGCCACGCTCGCGACCATCAACACCCCCGCTGTGGAAATGCGCATGCGGGAGATCGGGGCCGATCTCGTCACCCGCGAGCGCAGCTCGCCCCATTATCTGCAAAAATTCGTCGCGACCGAGATTGAAAAATGGGCCGGGCCCATCAAGGCCAGCGGGGTCTCGATGGACTAAGCCGCCGACAGCTGCCGGTCGCGGGGATCCGAACCATCTCTTAGCATTGATCAATCCGCATCATGCCGATCAGGCTCGCTGAAAACTTTCGCGCCGTGTTCTACGCGCCGTTCTACGCCGCCCAGGTCCTCGGACTTTATGCAAGCGAAGGTGTGGACCTCGAATTGGTCAGTTCGTCCGTTCCAGGTGACGGCGTGTCGGCTCTCCTCAACGACACGATCGACATTACGTGGGGTGGGCCGATGCGGGTCATGAAAGCCCACGACCTACAGCCAAGCTCGCCGCTGGTTTGCTTTTGCGAAGTCGTCGCCCGCGACCCGTTCTTTCTTGTGGGCAGACATCGTCCTTCCGAATTTCAGCTCCGGGATTTGGCTTCGCTGCGATTTGCGGCGGTATCCGAAGTGCCGACGCCTTGGATGTGCCTTCAGCACGACCTGCGTGAGCACGGTATCGATCCATCTCGGCTCGCACGCGCGCCCGATCAGTCGATGAACGCCAATTTCGAAGCGCTGTGCAAGGGGCAGCTCGATGTGGTGCAGCTCTTCGAACCCTATGCATCCATGGCCGTGGCGTCCGGTGCGGGCGACATTCTCTATGCGGCCAGTACGCGGGGACCAACCGTCTATACGACGTTCATTGCCACGAAAAGCGCAGTTGCGCGCCACCGCGATGCATTTGCGGCCGTCTCGCGCGCGATCGAGCATATGCAGGGCTGGCTTGTCGCACACGGTGCGGAGGAATTGGCCGAAATCACCGCGCCTTTCTATCGCGACATCCCCCGCCCTATCCTGGTGAGTTCGCTACACCGCTACGCTGACGCCGGGATTTGGGCTCGCACGCCCGAGGTTTCGAGAGAGGGATTCAGACGGCTCGGCGAATGTCTCGCATCAGGCGGATTTGTCTCTCGGATGCCGTCATACGAGGACTGCGTGGCAGGCGAATGAGCGCTGGCGGGCGGCAGCGTGCGTCTTCCAGCGCTGCTCGCGCCCTAAAACGGGCAGGAGAGCTGATCCTCGGTCAAGGAGAAGCGCCCGTGCGCGTCGCTTCGACGAAGCGCTCGGTGGCATCGTCGACGTGGCGGCCGGATCGGCCTCGGGGCGCATGAATATAGAGGTGGGAGGCTTTCGCTGTCTGGCCATCCGTCGCCGATCGTGGCGGCAACGGCAACTCGTAATGGACCGGCCTCGCGTGATCCGCCAGCATCTTCTCGGCATTGCAGACCTTACTGTAGTTCATGATGCCACGCATGAAATTGGTCTGCCCTCGCACCAGATGGCGCGCGAGCACACCGGCAAACGCCGGTGCGGTCCACCAGGTCATGTGCTTGCGGTAGAGTACACGCTGGGTGTCCAAGAGCTCGCGATAGAACGTCGCAAGCGGCAACTTTGTCGGTAGCACTGCATGCTGGATGTCGAATAAGCGATAATCTCGCGTTTGCAGTCTCCGTTGCTCGGTAAGCCAGGTCTCGGTGCCCGGATAGGGCGTATTGATGCTGATGTTCACCACCTCCGGGACACCCATGCACCAATCACGCACGGTGCGGAATCGATCCTCATCCCAGTCCGGGTCGGCAATGATATTGATTGCCACACCAATGCCCAACGAGCGGGCGAACTCCAACGCCTCGAAGTTGCGCCCCAGCGGGATGCGTTTGCGAAATTTCCGCAACCCTTCCTCGTCGAGTGCCTCGATGCCGAGGAAGATGTAGGTGAGGCCGATCTTATTCCAGAACTGGAATACTTCCTTGTTTCGAAGCAGCACGTCCCCGCGCGTTTCCAAGTAGAATTGCTTGCGCATTCCCGTGCGGGCGATCGCTTCGCCGATTGCAAAGCCGTGCCGTTCGTGAATGAATGCGACATCGTCAACGATGAAAATGCCCGGCTCGCGGATGGAGGCTAGATCCTCGAGCACCCGTTCCGGGCTGAGCGGCCGGTAGCTGCGGCCATAGAACGTCCAGGCGCTGCAGAAAGAACAGTCCCATGGGCACCCGCGCGAGAATTCGACCGAGGCGCAGGGGTCGAGCACGCCGATGAAATATTTGCGGCGGTGGCGCACGAGATCGCGCGCGGGCCTGATTTCGTCGAGGTGCTCGACGAATCCCGGCCGAGGACCCTCGCCGTCCGCGGTGACGGCGCCGGGCACTTTAGCGATCGCGCCGCGGTCGCCCATGACGGCTTCAAGGAGCTTGACGATGGCCGGTTCGCCCTCGCCCTTGAGCACGCAATCGATGGCGCCCTCGCCGTGTTCCAAAATGGCCCGCGCCGTGAAGGAGGCGCTGTGGCCCCCCACGCAGATGAAAGAGCGTGGTAGAGCAAGCTTCGTAGCCTTCGCCAGATCGACAACCTCTGGGACATTGGCGAGATAGTTGCAGGAAAAGGCGATTAAATCCGGCCGCCACTCTGCGATCATACGGTGATAATCGGAGTGGCTCTCGACCTGCAAATCCACGAGACGGACTGAGTGCCCGGCGCGGCGGGCGGCCTCCGCCACTAATTCGAGGCCTAATGGTTCAAGCCGAAGGAAGACATTCGTGTAGAGCAAGGGGCCGGGATGAACGAATAGAATCTTCATCGGAGCCTCGGGAGCTGGCAAACGTCAGTCGCGGCACTCTCACAATCCGAGAGCGTGCTGGTCAAGGCCGTTGGAGGGGGCTTAGAGGCCGTCACCGCGATTGCCTCATCAGCCCTTTCTTTTCCTTTTGGTGGTCGCGCCCTCAGGGACTTAGGCGGAGTACCGGCAACCCTTCCGGTTGGCACCTGGAGCGCCAGCATACCGCTGCACCTCTCGCCAATCACTTGATCCCTGCTGCCAGTCGGAACTTCAAACATTACTTCCCAAGTAGATTCTCGGTTCGATCCCGCAATCTCTTGATCAAGGCCTCGGCACCGCCTGCCGCAATGATTGAGGCGAATTCGTCGCGCCGCGTTGCGAGATCACTGATGGTTCCGTTGAGATAGATGTCGATCACCCGCTCGCCGCGGACCAGGTAATTTATGTTGACGGTCCGACCATTTGGCTGCAGCAGCTTCGTTTTGACGATCTCGCCGCCGCCGCGCGATTCTGGCGTCGTCTGCGGATCGACGACGAAGCTTTCGCCGGAATAATCCTTTATCTGGCTTGCATAATCGGCAACGATGAACCGGGCGAAGGCCTCCCGGACCGCCGCCTGCTGTTCTGCAGAGAAGCTTTTCCAGGCCGGACCCACGGCCAGCCGCGTCATAGTCGGGATATCGAACACCGCGGCAAAGACAGGCGAAAAGCGTTTGTCGCGCTCGCGCACGCTGAGTCGCGCAGCCTGCTGGATCGTCGGCATCAGTTGCTGATAGTAGTTTTGGATTTTTGCGACGGCGGCGCTCGGCGTCTGGGCTCGCAATGGGAGGAGGCCCAGCAACGCCATCAGCACCACTGCCATTAACCAGGCCGTCGAGGGGCTCAGGCCGAGCTTGAAATCCTTTGGTGTAAATGTTTCCGCTCGTGCGGTGAGGTTTTCGCCGTGATGAGCCGCATTTAACATTTTATTCCGCAGTCGGCCGCAGGTCGTTTTGCAAAGCGTGTTTAGATTTTGGGCGGGATTACGGCAGCGTGATGGCGTGCGGGGACAAAAGTTGGCCTTCATCTTGCGGTCATGCTTGCAAGCGAGTGGCAGGGGGCCCCGCACCTCACCCTTTCACCGATCGGGCCGCCACATCGATACATGAATTCGTGAAGTGAAAAGTTTGCAAAGCGTTTTCAATCCTTTCAGGATGCGCGTATCGCCGGGCACTTTGGCTGCGGCAGCAGATGGCGCTGACAGAATTCCGATTCAAGCACGCAATGTAACCGTAGCCGCGATCACACGGCTGGTGCAGCTGTCGAGTCGGTACGCGTGGCCGACCATCCTGAGCTTCCTGCTCCTGGCGGTAGTCTCGGCGACCTATTTCACGCGGCATTTCGCCATTGTCACCGACAGCAAAGAACTTCTGTCGAGTTCGCTGCCATGGCGCCAACAGGAGAGGATGCTCCATAACGCCTTTCCGCAACGGATTGACCAGATCATTGCGGTAATAGATGCGAGCACACCGGAGGCCGCCGATGATGCCGCCGATGCGCTGGTTAATGGGCTTGCGTCTCGGTCGGACGTGATCCGCAGCGTCAGTCGTCCCGATGGCGGCGAGTTCTTTGAACGTGATGGCATCCTCTTGCTCGGTCTGGACGAGGTGCAGCACAGCACCGCGGACCTGATCTCTGCCCAACCCTTCCTCGGAACGCTGGCCGCCGATCCGACGCTGCGCGGTGTTTTTCGCGCCTTGTCTCAGTCGCTCGAGGGTGTGCGCCTGGGGAAAGCAAAGCTGGAGGATCTCAAGCCCGCCTTTGCTGCGCTCGCTGATTCACTCGAACGCCTGGCGAAAGGAAAGAGCCCTGCTTTCTCCTGGCGTGAACTGATCGCGGGCCGACCGCCGAAGCCCTCAGAGCTTCGTCGCTTCGTGAACATAGAGCCGGTCCTCGATTTCGGTAATCTGCAGCCGGGAGGCAAAGCAACGGCAGTGATACGCGAAGTAACGTCCAGGCTCGGGCCCACGGCCGAGCACGGAGTGCAGGTGCGTCTCACCGGGTCGGTCGTCCTTTCCGACGAGGAGTTTGCTACGGTCGCCGACGGCGCAGTCCTCAACGGCCTCATTACGTTGCTTCTTGTCGGCTTGGTGCTGTGGCTGGCGCTGAGGAACGCGCGCATCATCGTCGCTGTCCTTGTGAATCTCGTTTTCGGACTGATCTACACGGCCGCTATCGGTCTGTGGATGGTGGGAGCGCTGAACCTCATCTCGGTCGCATTCGCTGTTCTCTTTGTTGGCCTCGGCGTTGATTTCGGTATCCAGTTCTGCGTCCGCTATCGATCCGAGCGGCATGGATCCGGTGATCTCGATGAGGCACTCCTGGCGACGGCACGCGGGATGGCGGCGCCGCTCCTGCTCGCAGCAGCTTCGATCGCGGCCGCGTTCTACTCGTTCCTGCCGACCGCGTATCGCGGTCTTTCCGAGCTTGGCCTGATCGCCGGAATCGGCATCATCATTGCGCTCGCGACTACATTAACCCTGCTTCCGGCCTTGCTCACGGTGCTCAAACCACCCCCTGAGCAGAAGCCCATCGGCTTTGCCGCGCTGGCGTTTCTGGATCGCTTTCTGGAGAAGCGGCGCAACTGGATAGTCGGAACGACGCTAGCCGCTACCATTCTTGGTTTGCCGCTGCTCGCAGGTTTGCGCTTCGACTTCAATCCACTGAACCTGCGGGCACAGGATGCGGAATCGGTCGTCACATTGCTCGACTTGATGAAAGTTCCGGACACGAGCCCGAACACGATCGATGTGCTCAAAAGCGATCTCGCCCAGGCCGCGGCCACCGCCGAAGCGCTGCGCCGGGTGCCGGAGGCCGGCCGGGCGTTGACGCTGCAAAGCTTCGTTCCAGAAGATCAAGACGCCAAGCTCGCTCTGATCGAGGACGCGAGC
>Ga0209240_1000098_pt1 | contig 32297 bp, 22 predicted proteins | sample GraSoi_2013_80cm_FD_185828 | JGI IMG/M metagenome (GOLD analysis project Ga0209240, IMG submission 185828) | Grasslands soil microbial communities from the Angelo Coastal Reserve, California, USA - Sample 9_17_2013_80cm (SPAdes) (version 2) | ecosystem: Environmental > Terrestrial > Soil >...
CCTTCGAGCCGCATCCGCGCCGTTTCTTCCGACCCGAGGAGCCACTGTTCCGCCTCACCGACGAACGCGCGAAGCTGCGGCTCTTGGCGGGGACCGGACTTACGGGCGCGATTGTGCTGCGCTTCGATGCGGCGCTCGCCAGCCTTTCCGCGCAGGACTTCATTGAGCGCGTTCTGCTCGCGCGCTTTCGCGTCGCTGGCGTCGTGATCGGCTTCGATTTTCATTTTGGTCTCAATCGTGCGGGCTCCCCCGACTATCTCGCAGCGCAGGGCGCAAAGTTCGGCTTTGCAGTCGATATCGTGCCGCGCTTCGAGGCCGAGGGACGGCCGGTGCGTTCCGGCCCGATCCGCGCGGCGCTCGCTGCCGGGCGGATTGCGGAAGCAAACGCGCTGCTCGGCTATCCCTGGTTCGTCAGCGCCAAGGTCGTGCACGGCGACAAGCGCGGGCGCGAGCTAGGCTTTCCCACCGCCAATCTGCGGCTCGACCCTAGTTGCGGGCTCAAGCATGGCATCTACGCGGTGCGGGTGGGGGTGGGCGAGCGCCGCTATGATGGGGTAGCAAGCTTCGGACGGCGACCGATGTTCGATCAGGGCACGGTGCTGCTCGAACCCTCCCTGTTCGATTTTTCCGGCGACCTTTACGGCGAGGAGATCGACGTCGCCTTCGTCGATTGGATCAGGCCAGAGCTCAAGTTCGACCGCGTCGAGGACCTCGTGCGCCGCATGAACGAGGATGCGAAGCTCGCACGCGCCGCGCTCGCGGCTGTGCCGGACGCCTTCCCTCGCCTCGGACCGGTGTCCGGCTAATCTTCGGATGGCGCGCCGTCGTCGTCTCCCGACGCCTGTGCACGGCCGGACCACTCCTTGCTGACTCCGGCCGCGAGCACGGCGAGAGCGACGAGCGAGGCGAGCCGGCGCCAGCCGATCGCCTGCCCGATCTGCATCGCAACCGCCGCCAGCTTGGGGTCGAACAAGTTGCTGCGGCGCGCCGCGAGCTCGACGCGTGCGCGCTCCATGTTGCGGCGACGGGTCATGAGAGCGGCGAGCAACGCGATCAGCGCGATCAGCGCGAACGCGCAACCGATCACCACGCCGGCGATCACGCCGTCATAGAGGTCCGCGAGCCAGACGAAGAGCGCGACCAGGAGAAAGGTCGCCGCGCCGACGGCGGCGACTGCTGCGATAATGGCCGAGATCAGGACCGCGGCGCTGAGCCCGGTGCGAAGTTGGGCGTTCAGCGCGAAGTACCGCAGCCAACCGCGCATACGTTCCCCTCATCGACGCCGCAAGCGGCGAGGCACCGGCAGCCGAGCTACCTGCGCCACATCGCGCCGAACAGGAATCCGATGCCGAGCGCAACGGCGAGCGTCGTGTAAGGTCGCGTCCTGAGCGATTCGTCGATCGCATCGACCACCCTGTCGCCAGCCTCTTGCACTGCGTCGACCGCTTCTTGGCCCTTGGCGCTGACGTCGGAAACGACGTCCTCGACGTTGGACTTCGCGCGGGTCCAGGCCGCGGTGCCCTTGGCCGCGAAGATGTCGGTGATCTGCGAAGCAAGCCGCGTTACATCATCACGCAACGCTTGCAGATCCGCCTGGATGTCGCCGCTCGCAGCGGAGGCGGCTTTGCCGCTCTCGCGCGCCGCGTCCTTGGCGTCCCGCGCTGTCTCCCGAACCGTGTCCCTGATCGTGCTGGAAGGGCTCGACATTTACGTCCTCCACTCTCACCTGAGAAATATTCGCCGTGCCGCCAACCGGGCGCAAGGGAAAAAGTTCCGCCTCGGCGCGGGCTGGTCAGTCCGGCAGCTTACTCTCGTCCGGCGGAAAAAGATGCGTCATCGTGACCAGGATCACGATGGTCAACGGCACGGCGAGGAATGCCCCCATCGGACCCCACAGCCACGCCCAAAACGCGAGCGCCAGCAGGATTGCCAGCGGATTGAGCGTGAGCCGATGGCAACACGGTCGGACTGATAAATTGGCCTTCGATCGTCGCCGCCGACGAATGCCGCCGGCGGCACGAGCGCATAACCGAGCGAGGGAAAACTCACGAGCCCGACGCCGAGCAGGATCAGCGTCGTGCACGCGGCGCCGATGTAGGGGATATAATCGAGCGTCATGGCTATAAGCCCCAAGGCCCGCCCTGCCCTTGATTCCGTCGGCGGGACTTGCGCTCGCGTGTCCTTGTTGCCATCCAATTCCGGCTAGAGCGCCCATACGATCATGACCGACGCCGCCCGCGATTACAGCGAGACTCTATTTCTGCCCAAGACCGATTTTCCCATGCGCGCGGGGCTGCCGCAGAAGGAGCCCGAGATCCTGGCGCGCTGGCAGAAGCTCGACCTCTATCACCGCCTGCGCGCAGCTGCGCGCGGGCGCGCGAAATTCATCCTCCATGACGGGCCGCCCTACGCCAACGGGAACATCCACATCGGTCACGCCCTCAATAAGATCCTCAAGGACGTGGTGACGCGAAGCCAGCAGATGCTCGGTTTCGATTCGAATTACGTGCCGGGCTGGGACTGCCACGGCTTGCCGATCGAGTGGAAGATCGAAGAGGAAAATTACCGCTCCAAGAAAAAAGAGAAGCCGAACCTCTCGCATCCACAAGCGATGATCGAGTTCCGCAAGGAGTGCCGCGCCTACGCTCAGCACTGGCTCGAGGTGCAGCGCGAGGAATTCGAGCGGCTCGGCGTCGAGGGCGATTGGGATCATCCGTACACCACCATGGATTTTGCCGCCGAGGCACAGATCGCGCGCGAAATCATGAAATTCGCGCAGAACGGCACGCTCTATCGCGGCTCGAAACCGGTGATGTGGTCGGTGGTCGAGAAGACCGCGCTGGCCGAGGCAGAGATCGAGTACGAGGACTATGTCTCGGATCAGGTGTGGGTGAAATTTCCGGTGCGACGTTTCGCCATCACCGAAAAACCGGAGATCGATCGCAGGCTTAAGGCGGCTGCGGTCCTCATCTGGACGACGACCCCGTGGACGATACCCGGCAACCGGGCCATCAGCTTCTCGCCGAGAATCAGGTACGGCCTTTATGAAGTCACAGACGCGCCGCCGGACAATTGGGCCAAGGTCGGTGACACGTTCGTACTATCAGAAAAGCTTGCCGAGGAAGTGTTTCGACACGCCCGCGTGAAAACATTCAACCACATCGCCAACCTGCCGACTGAGGTCGTCAATACGATCCTCTGTTCACATCCTCTCAAGGGGTTTGGTGGCGGCTACGAGTTCGTCGTACCGCTGCTTGAAGGCGATCATGTCACTGAGGATGCAGGGACCGGGTTTGTCCATACCGCGCCAGGTCATGGCCGAGAAGACTTCGAAGTTTGGACGGAGAACCGAGGATTACTAGACGCCGGGCACATTAACACAACGGTGCCCTATACGGTCGACGAGAACGGTGCGTTCACCGATCACGCGCCGGGCTTTGCCGGCAAGCGCGTGATCACCGACGAGGGGGAGAAAGGCGACGCCAACGAGGCCGTGATCAAGGCGCTGATCGACGCCGGCATGCTGATCGCACGCGGCCGGCTCAAACACCAGTACCCGCATTCCTGGCGCTCGAAGAAGCCGGTGATCTTCCGCAACACGCCGCAATGGTTCATTGCGATGGACAAGCCCATTACACGCGAACTCATTAGGTGGTCGGAATATTCCGGTGTCGCTTCGCGCGACACGCTGCGCAATCGTGCGCTCGCCGCCATCGCGGTCACGCGCTGGGTGCCGGCCGCTGGCGAGAACCGCATCACCGGCATGGTCGAGAGCCGGCCGGACTGGGTCATCTCGCGCCAGCGCGCCTGGGGCGTTCCGATCACGATCTTCGTGCGCGAGAAGGGCGACGGCGACGTCGAGATCCTCAATGACGCGCGGGTCAACGCGCGCATTGCCGAGGCCTTCGAACGCGAAGGCGCCGACGCCTGGTATCAGCCGGGCGCGCGCGAGCGCTTCCTCGGCGAACGCGCCAACGAGGATTGGCAGAAGGTCGACGACATCCTCGACGTCTGGTTCGATTCGGGCTCGACCCACGCCTTCGTCTTGGAGGATCCCGCGCACTTCCCTTCACTTGCGGGAATCAACCGCAAGCGGGACGGCGGTCCCGACACCGTCATGTATCTCGAAGGCTCGGACCAACACCGCGGCTGGTTCCAGTCTTCGCTGCTCGAATCCTGCGGCACTCGCGCTCGCGCCCCCTTCGACGTGGTGCTCACGCACGGCTTCGTGCTCGACGAGGACGGGCGCAAGATGTCGAAATCGCTCGGCAACGTGACCGCGCCGCAAGACGTCATCAGGCAATCCGGGGCCGACATCCTGCGGCTGTGGGTTTGCGCGTCCGACTATGCCGACGATCTGCGCATTGGGCCGGAAATCCTCAAGACCACGGTCGAAACCTACCGCAAGCTGCGCAACACCATCCGTTGGATGCTCGGCTCGCTCACGCACTTGCGCGAAGAGGATCGCGTCGCGCTCGCACAAATGCCCGAGCTCGAGCGGCTCATGCTGCACCGGCTCGTCGAACTCGATCGCCTCGTGTGCCAGGCCTACGCCGATTTCGACTACAAGCGCATTTTCGCCGCTCTCAACGCCTTCATGACCAGCGAGCTCTCCGCTTTCTACTTCGACATCCGCAAGGACGCGCTCTATTGCGACCCGATCTCCTCGACCACGCGTAAGGCGTGCCTGACAGTGCTCGACCATCTATTCCGCGCCACCGTCACGTGGCTCGCGCCGATGCTGCCGTTCACCGCCGAGGAGGCGTGGCTTGCGCGACATCCCGCCGCGGAAGGCTCCGTGCACCTCGAGCGCTTCCCCGAGGTGCCGTCGGAGTGGCGCGATGACGCGCTGGCGGAGAGATGGCGGCGGGTGCGTAACGTGCGTCGCGTCGTCACCGGCGCGCTCGAGATCGAGCGCGCGCATAAGCGCATCGGCTCTTCCCTGGAGGCCGCGCCCGTCATCTTCGTTTCGGATGCCGACCTGTTCGCGGCGCTCGTCGATGTCGACCTGGCAGAGGTCGCGATCACCTCGGCGGCGACGCTGGTGCAGGGCGAGGGCCCGCCCGAGGCGTTCCGGCTCGAGGACGTCAAGGGCGTCGCCGTCGCAGTTCAGCTCGCGCAGGGAAAAAAGTGCGCGCGATCGTGGAAGATCCTGCCGAGCGTCGGCTCCGATCCCGCTTATCCCGACGTCTCCCCGCGCGACGCCCAGGCGTTGCGCGAGTGGGAGGCGATGCGCAAAGCGGCGGAGTGAAACGGTGATGGAACCCTTGGGCGCGCAGATGCAATCGCGCGGCTCCTTCGTGTGGGGGCCGCTTACCCGATTCGCGCTCGCCGTCGCCGCAGTCACGGCGGCTGTCGATCAGGCGGCCAAGATCTGGCTCCTCTTCGGCCTCGATCTGCCTGCGCGCGGCATCGTGCGGCTCACCCCGTTTCTCGATCTGGTGCTCACCTGGAATACCGGCATCAGCTATGGGCTGTTCCGGCAGCAGGGACCGTTCGGGCAAGGGGTGTTGCTGGCGCTCAAAGCAGTCGCGGTGGTTTTGCTGTGGATTTGGCTGGCGCGCACCTCTTCGCGGCTCGCGGCGCTCAGCCTCGGGCTCATCATCGGCGGGGCGATCGGCAACGCCATCGACCGCCTCGCCTATGGGGCGGTCGCCGATTTCGTGCTGTTTCACGTCACCACGGCGACTTTCAGCTTCAACTGGTACGTTTTTAACCTGGCGGACGTCGCGATCGTCGCCGGGGTGATCGGGCTCCTATTCGAGACCCTGATCGGCACCGGCGCCGCAAAAGCGCCCTGATCCTCGCCACAATGCCCCATGGGGAGACGGCACATTTCGCCGTCATTTGAAGGGGATAGCTATGCGGGAGCGACAATCGGGGAGGCTGCGGCGCGTTGCCGCCGCCGCGGCCATCACGCTGGCCATCGCAATCGCGTGGAGCGCAGGCTGCGCACGCGCGGCGGATGACGACGAGGAGGACGTTCCCCTCGACACCAAGCTCATTCGCCAGTTCATGAAGGATCTGGGCCTGCAAAGGGACGGCCGGGAAGGCATCGATTACCGCGAGCGCGCGCCGCTGGTGGTGCCACCCAGCCGCGATCTGCCGCCGCCGCGCAGCGAGGGGGAGGTCGCGGACAAAACCCCGGCCTGGCCAAAGGATCCGGACGTCAGACGCCGCAAGGAAGCAACCGCGGCCGAGAAGGCGCGGCTCAAGGGCAATTTCTCCGTGGAAGAGGACATGCGCGCGCTGCGGCCGGACGAACTCGACAAGCCGGGCCGCCCAGCGAAAGGGAGCAACGAGAAAGGCACCGTCGAGGAAGCCCAGCGTCCCATGATGCCCTCGGACCTGGGCACCAAAACCAAAAAGATGTGGGACTCGGTGCTCTCGACCTTCGGTTCAACGAAGCCGGAGGAGGCGCCGTTCACCGGCGAGCCTCCGCGCGAGGCGATGACTGCGCCGCCCACCGGCTATCAGACCCCCTCGCCGAATTACCCGTACGGGGTCGGCATCCAGGACAATCGCAAAGCCATGACGTTCGAGGACCGGCTCGTGGCCGGCAGTAAATAGCAACCTTCTTATAAAATCCTTGGCTCGTCATGCCCGGCCTTGTGCCGGGCATCCACGTCTTCTTTTTCCTGATGTGTCAAAGACGTGGATGGCCAGGACAGGTCCGGCCATGACGGCTTAGATAGGTCAACCTCAATGCGCGGTGGCACGAGACGTAACTTTCCGCGACAAGACGCCCCATCCACTTTTGGGCCAAGCCAGTCGAGGTTGGCTCTCGCGTTCCGTCGCCGGAACGTGCATCGTGGGGGCGACAATCCCACGAAAGCAAGCTCGTGCCCTATAGACTGATCCTGTCCATTGCCGCGCTCACCGCCGCAGTGCTCGCGCCTCCCGCGCAAGCCGGCATCGGCCCCCAGGTCACCCATTTCACGCTGTCGAACGGTCTCGAGGTCGTGGTGATTCCCGATCATCGCGCGCCGGTCGTCACGCACATGGTCTGGTACAAGGTCGGCTCGGCCGATGAGACGCCCGGCAAGTCGGGGCTTGCTCACTTCCTCGAACATCTCATGTTCAAGGGCACGGCCAAAAATCCCCTGGGACGCTTCTCGCAGGTCGTTGCCACGATCGGCGGGCAGGAGAACGCGTTCACCGCCGCCGACTATACCGGCTATTTCCAGCGCGTGCCGCGCGACCAGCTCAAGAGTATGATGGAGTTCGAGGCCGACCGCATGACCGGCTTGGTCCTCACCGACGACGTGGTGCGGCCCGAGCTCAACGTCGTGCTGGAAGAATGGAACATGCGGGTCGGCAACAATCCCGCCACGCGGCTCGGCGAACAGATGGACGCCGCGCTCTATCTCAACCATCCCTACGGCCGGCCGGTGATCGGCTGGCGGCAGGAAATCGAACAGCTCGACCGCGAGGGCGCTCTGGACTTCTATCGGCGCTTCTACACGCCCAACAACGCAACCGTCGTCATAGCCGGAGATGTGACGCCCGAGGACGCCCGCACGCTCGCGCAAGAGACCTTCGGCAAGGTCCCCCGCGTTGCCGAAGTGAAGCCGCGCATTCGTCCGCAGGAGCCTGTGCAGGAGGCCGCCCGCACCGTCACGCTCGCCGATCCGCGCGTCACCCAGCCGAGTCTGAGCCGCTATTACCTCGTTCCCTCGAGCACGAGCGCGCGGCCGGGCGAGAGCGAAGCCCTCGATGTGCTCACGCACATTCTCGGCCGCGGGGAGAACAGCCGTCTCTATCAGGCGCTGGTGATCGACAAGGGCCTCGCGGTCAACGCCGGCGCGGGCTACGACGGCATCGCCGTCGACAACACGCACCTGAGCATCTACGCAACGCCCAAACCCGAAGTGAGCCTGCCGCAGCTCGAACAGGCGATCGACGCGGTGCTCGCCGATGTCGTCGAGAACGGCGTCACCGCCGATGAGCTCGAGCGCTCCAAGAATCGGATGATCGCCGACGCGGTCTACGCCAACGACAACCAGCGGGCGCTGGCGCAGTGGTATGGCGCCGCGCTCGCGACCGGCGCGAGCGTCGAGCAAGTGCGCACCTGGCCCGACCGCATCCGGCTGGTCAGCGCACAGGCCGTGCACGATGCCGCCCGCCGCTGGCTCGACAAGCGCCGCTCGGTCACCGGCTTCCTCGTCAAGGACACCCACGCCCAGGAGAAGCGCTCGTGAATGCCTCCCTCCGCCGCGCGGCCGCGCGCGGCCTGGTCACGCTCGTGGCCGGTGCCGCCATCGCACTTGCCGCCCTGCCGGCGCGAGCGATGACCATCGAGCGCGTGGTCAGCCCGCTCGGCATCGAGGCTTGGTTGGTGAGCGACCGCACGCTGCCGCTGATCGCCGTCGAATTCGCCTTCCGCGGCAGCGCCGATCAAGACCCGCCGGACAAACCCGGCATTGCCAATATGGCGACGAGTTTGCTCGACGACGGCGCCGGGCCCTTCGATGCCAATGCCTTTCACGACCGGCTGGAGCGCAAGGCGATCGAGCTCAGCTTCCGCGCCGGACGCGACTATCTGCGCGGCACCTTGCGCACACTCGCCGAAAACCGCGACGAAGCCTTCGACGATCTGCGGCTCGCGCTCACCGAGCCGCGCTTCGACGCTGCGGCGGTCGAGCGCATGCGCGCGCAGGTCATCTCGCGGCTGCGGCGCGAGATACTCAGCCCCAACGACATGGCGAGCCGCAACTGGTGGGCAACGGCCTTCCCCGACCATCCCTACGGCCAGCCGGTGGACGGCACGTTCGAATCCGTGCCCAAGATCACCATCGACGACTTGAGATCCTACACCCGGCGCGCGTTCGCGCGCGACAATCTCAAGATCGCCGTCGTCGGCGACATCGATGCGGCGACCGCCGCTCAGCTCATCGACCGCACCTTCGGCGCGCTGCCGGCCAAGGCCGAGCTCAAGCCGGTCGCGCCGGTCGTCCCGCAAGAGCTGGGCCGCCGGATCGTCATCCATCTCGATGTGCCGCAAGCGGTAGTGAATTTCGGCGGGCCGGGGATAGCCCGCAGCGATCCCGATTTCATGGCCGCCTATATCGTCAATCACATTCTCGGCGGCGGCGCGTTCTCCTCGCGGCTTTATATCGAGGTCCGGGAGAAGCGCGGCCTCGCTTACGGCATCTCCGACAGCCTCCTCTGGCTCGACCGCACCGCGCTGTTGCTCGGCCATACCGCGACGCGGGCCGACGCGACGGGCGAAACCATCGAGCTCATCGAGCGCGAGATCAACCGGCTCGCCGAGGACGGCCCGACCGAAGCCGAATTCGTCAAGGCCAAGAGCTATCTCAAGGGGGCCTTTGCGCTCGGGCTCGATACCTCGAACCGGATTGCGAGCCAGCTCCTGCAGATGCAGCTCGACAATCTCGGCATCGACTATATGGAGCGCCGCGCCGGTCTCATCGATGCCGTCACGCTCGCTGACGCCAAGCGCGTGGCCAAACGGCTGCTCGCAGGCGGTCTCCTCATCACCGTCGTCGGCCGCCCGCAAGGCGTCAGCTCGAGCGAGAGCGCCGGCGGAGCATCGCAGCTCGCCAAGCCCCGGGAAACGCCCGCGGCGGGTCGGGAACCCGAACAGCGCTAGTGCACATCCCGAACAGGTCGAATCACTTCGCTCCGTCATGCCCGCGCTAGTCGCGGGCATCCACGTCTTTGTGTAGCCTCGGACGACGGCGTCGATATCCGGGGCAACCCTGGCCAAGAAAAAAGACGTGGATGCCCGGCACAAGGCCGGGCATGACGAGACGACGATATAAATCGATTCGTGGCGCGACAGCCCCAGCCATGATCCGCATCACCCCATCGATCAGCATCGGCGAGGGCGAGCTCGAGGAGCACTTCATCCGCGCCTCGGGGCCGGGCGGGCAGAACGTCAACAAGCTTGCGAGCGCGGTGCAGTTGCGCTTCGACGTGCGCCGTTCGCCGAGCCTGCCCGAGCCCGTGCGCGCGCGGCTCGAGCGGCTCGCCGGCCGGCGGCTCACCCGCGAGGGCGTGCTGGTGATCAACGCGCAACGCCATCGCACGCAGGAGCGCAACCGCGATGACGCGCGCGCGCGTCTGGTGGAGCTGATCCGGCGCGCCGCGGTCGCGCCTCGTCCGCGCCGCCCGACCAAGCCGAGCGCGCCCGCGCGCGAGCGCCGCCTGCAATCGAAGAAGCACCGCGCGGCGATCAAAGGCTTGCGCCGGACCGAGCCGCCGCTCGAGTAGGTGCCTCGGACGCGCTCGTAAGTCATATTCACTTTTCAAACAGCCCATCTCGTTCCCGCGGCGCGTTTTCTGCGCCCGGGTTTTTGTTTCTTCGCTTCACTCACCCCAATCGAGGGGTGGCGGAGCGCCGAGAGACGTACGGGTGCTCGGACACCCGGGGCCTGCACGTGACGCGGCAGGCCAGGCACCTACCGAGGCGCCTTGCGTCCCATAACGCGGGACGCCCGCCTCCCGGCGCTCTCACCGTGGCGATTTTGGGCTCCGGTCCCGCGCTTGCCTCACCGGACTTGCGTCCGGATCGGTGCGAGCTCCTCGCGGCCGGGTCGTAGTGCCCGGCTGGCGGGGTCCCGTGCCTCCCGGGACAGCGGTTCCAAGCCGCCGCCGCAGGACGCCACGCCTCGCTCCGTCCTCAGGATCGCCTCCGGAGACGCCCCTCGTTGAGCCAGGCTGGGAACGTATGTAGAACGATCTCATCTCGTCGTCAACGAGAAAATGCGCTTTGTATGGAAAATTTCTATGTAGTCATTTCAGAGCTCATATTGTATCCCGCGTATGTTCGGCGCTACTACTGCTAGCGGATGATGGGTTTCGCTGACGCTCAACCCATCGTGCGGAGTCCGCACTCCCTCCCCGCGCCATCGCCGGCTGAGTAGACTAGACGCGGAAATCGGCCGATTCGTCCGGACCAATCGATGCCCGTACGCCAACTCTCCGAAGCGATCGTCAACCGCATCGCGGCGGGCGAGGTGGTGGAGCGGCCGGCGAGCGTGGTCAAGGAATTGGTCGAGAACGCGCTCGATGCCGGCGCAACGCGCATCGAGATCGTCACCGACGGCGGCGGGCGGCGGCTGATCCGCGTGACCGACGACGGCGCCGGCATGACGCGCGCGGATCTCGCGCTTTCGGTCGAGCGCCACGCCACCTCGAAACTGCCCGATGATGACCTCCTCGACATCCGCACGCTAGGCTTCCGCGGCGAGGCTTTGCCCTCGATCGGGGCGGTCGCGCAGCTTGCCATCACGACGCGGCACGCAAGCGAGCCGCATGGCTGGGCGATCGCCGTCGATGCCGGCCGCAAGGGCGAGGTCAAGCCGGCCGCGCTCGGCGACGGCACGCGCGTCGAGGTGCGCGAGCTGTTCTATGCCACGCCGGCGCGGCTCAAATTTTTAAAGAGCGATCGCAGCGAGGGCGAAGCGATTCGCGAGGTGGTGCGGCGGCTGGCGATGAGCCGGCCCGACGTCGCCTTCACGCTCGCCGGGGAGGAGCGCGCGCCGGTCACCTGGGCCGCGGCGCTCCCTGGCGCAAGTGGCCGCTTGGCCCGGCTCGCCGATATTCTGGGCGCGGAGTTTCGCGCCAATGCGGTCGAGGTGCTCCGCGCAGGCGGCGCGGTTGCGGTGGAAGGCTTTGCCGCGCTGCCCACGCTTACTCGCGCCAATTCGCTCGGCCAATACCTCTTCGTCAACGGCCGAGCGGTGCGCGACAAGCTCCTCATCGGCGTCGTGCGCGCGGCTTATGCCGATTATCTGCCGCGCGACCGGCACCCCATCGTCGCGCTGTTCGTCACGCTCGATCCGCGCGAGGTCGACGTCAACGTGCATCCGGCCAAGGCCGAGGTGCGCTTTCGCGACGGCGGCTTGGTGCGCAGTCTCCTCATCCACGCGCTGCAGGAGGCGCTCGCGCGCGAAGGCCAGCGCGCCGCGACGACCGGCGGCAGCGCGACGGTGGCCGCCTTGCGTCCGGCCGCGCTGGGCCGGCGCGGCTGGGACTGGCGGCGCTCGCCGGCGCGGCCGATCGATCCGCGCGGTATGCCGGCGCGCGGGGGCGCCGCGGGAGGCTTCGCGCAGGCGGCGCAAGCGGCGTTCGACGTCGGCGCGCCTTCCGCCGACGCGCGCGTCACCGAGGCCGCCGAGCCCGACCTCATCGAGAAACCGCTCGGGGCCGCGCGCGCGCAGGTGCACGAGACCTATATCGTGGCGCAGACCCGCGATGGGATCGTGATCGTCGACCAGCACGCGGCGCACGAGCGCATCGTCTACGAGCGCTTGAAGGCGGCGCTCGCAACAACCGGTATCCCGCGCCAGATCCTGCTCATTCCGGAGATCGTCGAGCTCGACCCAGCCGACGTCGAGCGGCTCGTTGCGCGCGCCGACGAGCTCGCGCGCTACGGGCTTGCCATCGAGCCGTTCGGGCCCGGCGCGGTCGCCGTGCGCGAGACCCCCGCGCTCCTTGGCGAGATCGACCCCTGCGCACTCGTGCGCGATCTCGCCGAGCACATGGCGGAGTGGGACGAGGCGCTGCCGCTCGAGCGCCGCCTCATGCATGTGGCCGCCACCATGGCCTGCTACGGCTCGGTGCGCGCCGGGCGCAGGCTCAAGGGCGAGGAGATGAACGCGCTGCTGCGGGAAATGGAAGGAACGCCCAATTCCGGCCAATGCAACCACGGCCGTCCGACTTACGTGGAGCTGAAGCTCACCGACATCGAGCGTCTGTTCGGGCGGCGGTGAGGGCATATTCCTTTCTGCTTGGCGCATCATCGCGCCCGCGTACTCCGTGTGCGCCCCCGCCCCGCGAAGCCCTCGCTATTCTGATTACTAAGCCAAAAATAGGCTTCACTTGGTCCAAGATGGCGGATCAGCGTTTTTGACGCGGACATCGTCATGGTAAGAACCGTAAGAACCGCATTACTCTACTATTTGGTGCGGAGCGTTCGACGGAGCAACGCTCATTAGGCGAGGCGAGTTGCCCGAGTCTTAGGGACACCCCCTTCCGTCGCGCGCTGTGGAACTAATATCTAGCCCGCGCCATCGTTGCGGTATTCAGCGAATCACGGGCTCGCCTTTCGGCTTGCCGATATAACTCTCGAACCGCTTGCGCAGCTCCTCGGTGCGCTTCTCGTTAGTGATGAAGCCGCGAAACTCATTAGCAAGCTGATATTCGAAAATCGGCTTGAGACCTGAAGGTGGGGGAACATCCAGGCGCGTCGACCAAGTTCCGGTTCGGCTTTGCTGTTCTTTCGCCAGGAACCAGGTGATGTAGAGCTTGGCCGCGTTCGGGTGTGGGGCGTCTTTGAAAATCGCAGTCGTTTGTGGCCAGATCGGCAGCGGATCAACGGTGGAAAAAGCGGCGTCGGTTGGCTGATTGTTCTTCTTCAAGCCAAGCGTAACGTTGGTCATGGTGTCGAAGGTCGCCGCGGCTTGGCCGCTGGCCACGGCGCGAGCGGCTCCCAAGTGGCCGCGAACCCACTGGGGGTTGTTCGCCATGTACTTGTCCATAAACTCCCAGCCATATTTCTGAGCAATCGTATAAAATAGATAGAGCGTGACGTCGTCGTCGTTCGGATATGTCGTGATGACCTTGCCGTTGAATTCCGGCCTCAGGAAATCCCGGGCCGACGTGGGAACATCAGTCTTAGGAATAGCGCGAGTGTTGTAGGCGTAGGACAATGCATAAACCGCCACGCCGACATACTGGCCGTCAGGGTCCTTGAAACTTTGATGGATTTCATCCCAGCCTTCCGGCTTGAAAGACATCAGCACGCCCTGCTTCTTCCAGCGGTCGTAGTCCTGGAGCGTCTGAAATATTGTTAGATCAACGCTCAGTTTCTTTTCGGCAAACTCGCGATCGATGATCGAGGCGAGAATGTTGCTGAAATCTGCGGTCAACTTGACCTTGATGCCGGGAAAGCGCCGCTCAAACTCCTGGACCCACGGCTCATAAAGGCCGGCGGGGCCGCCGCCGTTCAAGGACAACGTGCCTTCCTTTTTTGCTGCCTGGTAGAGTTCGTCGATGGATTGAGCGTTAGCCTTGGCAGCGATGCCCGCCAGCGTAATCGCGAGGACTGACCGCGCAAAGAGTTTAAGTAGGCGCATTGGCTAGCTCTATTGTTCGGGCAACTCGCCCGCTCCGATGTAAGCTATATGGCTGTCGCAGTTCAGCCGTTTGTTGCGGATTTGCCTATTTGGCTCGACCCGCCGGCGACGCTCAAGAGCGGCAGCCGTCGGCGAACGACGTCACTCCGCAGCGATCGCTTGCGGCGCGAATTTGATGCCCAGCGCCTTGGCGATGCCAGCTCCGTATGCGGGGTCGGCCCTGTAGCAGTGGGTGATCTGCCGCGTGACGATCTCGACCGGCACGCCCTCCATCGCCGCCTTGTAGTTCTGGAACAGCTGCTCCTTCTGGGCTGGCGACATCAGGCGGAAGAGATCGCCGGGTTGGCGATAATCGTCGTTGCCGTCGCGGTGATCATAGCGATCGGCATCGCCGGAGATTTTGAGCGGCGGCTCGCGGAAGCGCCCGTCCTGCAACGGACCGTCGAACGAGTTCGGCTCGTAGTAGGCGTCCGGATTGGCGTTGCCGGCAAGCCGCATCGCGCCGTCCATGTGGTAGTGGTTGACCGGAGCGCGCGGCTTGTTGACCGCAAGTTGGTCCGCGTTGACGCCGACGCGGTAGCGATGCGCATCGGCATAGGAGAAGATGCGCGCTTGCAGCATTTTATCGGGCGAGAAGCTCACCCCCGGGACGATGTTGGAGGGGGCGAGCGTGGCCTGCTCGACCTCGGCGAAATAATTCTCCGGGTTGCGGTTGAGCTCGAGGATGCCGACCTCGATCAATGGATAGTCCTTGTGCGGCCATACTTTCGTGAGGTCGAATGGATTGTACCAGTGCTTGCCGATGTCGCCCTCCGGCATGATCTGCACGCAGAATCTCCACCTGGGGAAATCGGCGCGCTCGATCGCCTCGTAGAGGTCGCGCTGATGGGTTTCGCGGTCATGCGCCACTTTCTGGGCGGCTTCGGCGTTGGTCCAGTTCTTGATGCCCTGCAGGGTCTTGAAGTGGAACTTGACCCAGTGCCGCTCGTTCTTGGCGTTGATGAACGAATAGGTGTGCGACCCGAAGCCGTTGATGTGGCGATAGCTCTGGGGTAGGCCGCGATCCGACATGAGGATCGTCACCTGGTGCAGGCTCTCCGGCGACAGCGACCAGAAATCCCACATCGCGGTGTTGGAGCGCAGGTTCGTCCTGGGATGGCGCTTCTGCGTATGGATGAAGTCCGGGAATTTGAGCGGGTCGCGGACAAAGAATACCGGCGTGTTGTTGCCGACGATGTCCCAATTGCCCTCTTCGGTATAGAAACGCAGCGCAAACCCGCGCACGTCGCGCTCGGCGTCGGCGGCACCGCGCTCGCCGGCGACGGTGGAGAAGCGCAAGAACGCCTCGGTCTTCTTGCCGATGCGGGAGAGCGCCTTGACCTTAGTGTACCTCGTCACGTCCCCGCTGACGGTCAGCGTGCCAAAGGCGCCGGAGCCCTTCGCGTGAACGGTGCGTTCCGGGATGCGCTCGCGGTTCTGATGGGCGAGCTTCTCGAATAAGACAAAGTCCTGCATCAGCACCGGGCCGCTGGTGGTGGTCAGCGTGGGGCGCTTAGCCATGAAATTCCTCGTGTATGCAAGCGGTCGAGATCCCAACAGCGCGTCGCCCCTGAAGCTGCCGGACACGGGGCAGATGTATCGGTTTGCTTGGAAATGGCTTTGGCGGTTTTGCTGCGACTGGCCCTATCTTGCGGCGATGAGCTCGCATGCAGATTTGCAGGTGCAGTCTTCGCGACCTGGCTGCGCAATGGCGCAATGCGCTTTGCTTATTGCGCCCTAGGAGGGCCGTGCTGGCGGCTCGCCACCGGTACTCACCGCGCCTGGAAGCCGGATTCCTTGATCAAGCGCGCGGCGTTGGTTCGTTGCTCCTGCAAGTAGCGGGCAAAGTGCTCCGGCGTGTCGAAAACAGGTTGAATACCGATGTCGATCAGCCGCGCTTGACGGAACGATGGCTCGTTGCCGATGCGACTGATGTCCTCGTGCAGCTTCTCGATAATGGGCTTGGGCGTGCCGGCCGGGGCAACGAACCCGAAGTAAACCGGCGCGAGATTGGGAAAGCCGAGCTCGGCGAGCGTCGGCACGTCGGGAAAGAGCGGCGAGCGGGCGTCGGAATCCACGGCCAGCGCCTTGACCGCGCCGCTGCGGATGTGCGCGATGAAGTTGGGCAAGCCGACGATCGCCACCGGCGTCGTTCCAGTCAAAAGGCCGGTGACGATATCGCCGCCGCCGCGGGAGGGAACGCTGACGAGGTCGGCCCCGGTTTTCTCCTTCCATTTCTCAATGGTGATCTGCATGGGAATCGCCAGCGCACTGTAACTCAGCGTGCCGGGCTTGGCCTTGGACAGCGCCGCGAGCTCATCGAGCGAACCGACATTGAGCGCCGCGCTCACCACCAGCACCTGGGTATTGATGAAGGCGTTGGTGATGGACTCGAAATCCTTCACGGGATCAAAGGGAATCGACTTATAGGTGAATTGGTTCAGCGTCAGCGTTTCATTCGGCAAAATGCAGATCGTATAGCCGTCGCTTGGCGCGTCGGCACAGGCGCGACCGGCGATGTTCATCCCTCCCCCGGACCGATTCTCGATGATCACCGGCTGCGCCCAGCGCTTCTGCAGCTCGTCTCCCAGCGCGCGGACAAAAATGTCGCTGGTGCCGCCCGCGCTGTTGGCGGTGATGATCCGCACGGGCTTGGTCGGATAGGGTTGGGCCTCGGCCGGCGCCGCGATGAAGGCTCCCGCAACTATCATGACGAGCAGGACGATTGAAGATTTCATCGCGCTCTCCCTTGGGTCCCGGCACAGCGATCCCGGCGGTCCGCAAACAGTTCGAAGAATGCGTCGGCAGTCCTTGGTGGACAACCAGTTTGCGAAGTCCGTATCGATTTCGCCTGCCAAGAGGCAACATCGCAAACATCGAGCGAAATAGCCCTATCATTCCGCGACTATCTCGCCGACGATTTTCGCCATCAGGGCATTCGACAGGATCACCGGAAGGCCACACGCGTGCGCCAGTTGCCGGCGATGCGCTTCCACGAAACCGATGCAGTCGAGCAGCAGCGCTTGCGCGCCCCTGCGTGCAAGCGAAACGCCAGCCGCAGCGACGGCGTCCAGTGTGTCCGTATAGGGACTCGACGCCGCAAAGATGGGTGGGCGCTCGAGCGCTTTCCATTTGCCGCTCTCGGACGTGATCTGCGAGGCGACCGGAACGATGATGCCGAGCTGGCGATCGCGTATGAGACCGGCGACCGCCGGCGGGATGATCCGGTCGGGCTCGAGCAGAAAGCCGCGGCTGAGACGAAGCCCCTCGAATGCGCCAGTGCACAACAGCAGTACGATGTTGCAACCGTCTGCCTCGAGTGCGTCGAGTCTTCCTTGCAGGGCACAGTGGACCTTTTGGGCACTCAACTGCACCGAGCTTCCATCGCAAAGCCGCGTCACCAGCACGGCCGCTCCGGGCTTGGCGGCGTACGCGCCGGCAATCTCGTCGCGCGAGAGGCCGTCGAGCAACCCGCGGTGAATACGCTCGAGGCTCGGTGGAATATATCGATCGAGGATCGGCGTGACGTCGGGTCGCGGCGCTTGGCCGATGGTGAGCGTTCCAAGGATCGTGCCCGCCATCGCCGTTCACTCGGCGCGCGGAGCGCGATGGCGCAGGCGGTGCATCGAACCGTACAGCTCATTGAGCCGCGCGAACTCCTTGGCGTCGTAAAATTCCGCCGTCGCCCGACCGAATTCCTTCACGACCTCGACCGCAAACTTGACCGCGGCCGCAATATCGATCTCGTGGCTTGCGCCGGTTGCCGAGCCCGGCACCACCGTTTCGGCCGAGATCGCGACCCCGACGACCGGCGCGTCGGTTGCAATCGAGGGCTGCAGTATGCTGTTGAGGTGATAGATGTCGTTGCCGTAGGGGGTGATGTCCTGCATGGTGATCGGGAAGGTGACGGCAGGACGCCCGGTCGTGGTCTCCATGATCCGCACAAGATCGTCCGCCACGCGCAGAATGTAGCCTTCCTTCACGGTCGGCGAGATTGCAAATCCTCGGTGGTTGAGGATGCGATTGCCCTTCGTCGTATCTATGGAGAGGAGCGCATCCATCTCGGGAAAGACCTCGCGCGCGTTCATTTCCTCCATGCTGATCGGCGAGTCCATGAATTCGACCGGCTGGTGCGGGCGGATGGGCGCATCAGGACAGATATGGGTTGAGATGATCACGTCACCCGGAAGCGGGTCGCCTTCCGCCTGCATGCGGGCGAGTTTGAGCGCAATGGCGACCGCGGCGACCGCTCCGTCGCCGTCGGAGACGAGGCCGATGCGTCTGGGCCGCGCACCAAGGCCGCCGAGCTTCCCAACGATGCCGAGCGTGCGAGCGGTTCCACCCTGCAGGCGTCCTTGCGTGCCTGCGATAACGACCTTGACGAAGTCCGTCTTGCCTTTGCCGCCGCGGACTTCCTCGACCGATACGCTGACAGCAGGATAGCGCGCCAAGAGCTCCACGACCGTGCGTCCGCAGGCGCGCGCGCTGTCGAGCGCTTCGAAGGCTTCCAATGTTTGCTTGAGGGTCATGGCCTGGACCAGTCGACAGCGTCATCTGGCGATCGGTGGCTTTGTCCTGAGCACCGAGTCGAAGAAGCCGAAGAGGGCATCGCCGCCGATAAATCCGGCCGCCAGCACCTCCATGGGACCGGTGGCAGCATCTCCCTTCAGGCGCAACACGATGACCCGGATGGCAATACCGGCCAGCACGGCCCAGCCGGCGAGCGGATTGGGAATGAGCAGGCCGGTGGACAGCAGTACGCCGAGCTGGCGCTTCGGTCCGCCAAGAAACTGAATGAGGGCGCCCGGTATGGCCCACGCCAGGAGCTTCCAGGCGACATCGGCCGAGGCCCCAGCCTTGATTGCTGCGACATAGACCCGGTCAATAGGTGGGACGAGTCCCTGCGAGAAATAGATCGAATGGGCGAACCACACGGTCGGAATGGCGACGAGGAATGCCAGCATCGCCGCATAAAGCTGCTGGCGGCGGCCGTCGAGCTCGAAAGGGGGGCTGCGGCCGAAGCCGCGCAGGATATAGCCGGCTTTGAGATCGTATCCCATGTCGGCAAATGCCGGCCCTGTCGCCGCGCTGAAACCGACCAGGAGCCCAAGCGCGACTGGAGGGAAACCGATCAGGATGCCGATGATCAATGTGATCAGCGCGACCGCGAAGGCCGGAAACCAGCCCGAATGCATCGCCGCAATGCCGACCAGCAGTTCGTGGATGAAAGCCGCAAAGGCCGCGTAGATCACGAAACCAATGAGCACCGGCCATGAGAGTTCCGACGCCAGTCCGCCGATCCCCGCGATGAGGGCCGCGATGGCGACATAACCGATCGCGCCGATCTTGAGTGCTCCGCGAAGCTCCTCGTCGCTTCGGCTGCCCGCAGCTTTGTCTGCGTCCGCGCGCTGGCTGATCGTCATGATCACTTGCACCAGAGCGACGATGCCGGCACCCACCATGAAGCCGTGGGGCACGTAATATTGCGTGATGTCGATGCCCGTCACCGGCAGGGTGTATCCGCGGATCAGAAGGCCCACCCCGAACATGCTCAGCGCCGCGATATTGCCGATAAAGGCGACGCCGAAGGCCGACATCGGAATCTTGAGCCAGCTTCCGGCCATGCCGATCACGAGCCCAGCGACGAGCAGCAGCCCCTGCCGACCGCCCTGATCGCCGGCCTTGATCGCTTCCGCCGCTGCTACTCCCGGTGGCCATGTGCCCGACGCGGGAAAGACCTTGGTGTCGAACATTCGGTAGAGCAAGTAGGCGTCGAGCAGCATCGCCAGCGCTGCGCCGACCAGCATCGGTAAAATCAGGTCGCCGCGGCCAAGAAGAAGAGGGATACCGATTGGTACAAGGAGGCTGTTGGCCGCACCAAATGTTGCGGCCGAAATGTTGCTCTGTGCGAGGTTCTGAACGTGAACGGAGCGGTAGCGAGCAAAGAGCGTCAGCGGGACTCGCGCCAGGATCATCGCGACCAGCGCGCCGATGATCGACGTGTTCGGTGTCACCCCGAGCTGCAGAATCAATTGGATGCCAATAATCGCGCCGAAGATCGCGAGAACGATCAGCAGCACGAAGGTCGCGGGGGAGAATGTCGAGGGATGCGGCTGATCGGGCGGGTGGTCTTCGGATTTTGCCTTGACGTCGGTCATTTCCTACTCACGATGAGGCGACGCGCGCAGCATGGCTCGCCCGCAGAGAGCAAGGCCTGGAGCTTATCGGCTTTGCTCAGCTCATGCTATCCGTTGTCCGATTTCTGGCCGCAGCACGGGGAGCCGGATTCTCTGTCTCGGTGCTTGGCCCGACATCACACCCGCAGGCGTTCAAAACGTTCACCAAAGCCGCGCCGGCCAGCCATTCAGGGAGGAGCTTATGCCCGATGACATTTCTGCCGATCGCGTCACCGCCATCGCTACCGCGGCACGCGTGCCGCTCGCGCCGGCCGACGCGGAGCGCATCGCACGCGCGGTTTCACCTACGGTCGCGCGCTTCGCTCGCGCGAAGATCGACCTGTCGCTGGAAACCGAGCCGGCAACTTTTGTTGCCGTGCAGCGGCGGGAGATCGGGCGGTGACGGATCCTGCCGAGTTAACGCTTACCGAAATAGCAGCCGCGCTGCGCCGCCGCACATTCTCCTCCGCCGAGCTGACGCGATGGATGCTTGCCCGGATCGGGCGATGGCAGCCTATCATCAACGCATTCGTGCGCATCGAGGAGGACGAAGCTCTCGCTGCTGCCAAGAAAGCGGACCGCGCGCTTGCGCGCGGCAAGGCGAAAGGCGCCTTGTATGGCGTGCCGCTTGCGCACAAGGACATGTATTACATCAAAGGCAAGGTGTCGGAATGCGGCTCGAAGGTGCGCAAGGGGTGGATCGCACCGGCGACCGCAACCGTACTGACTCGGCTCGCCGCTGCCGGATCGTTTCCTATCGGCGCGCTGCACATGTCGGAGTTCGCTTATAGTCCGACCGGGCATAATTCGTATCTCGGGCCTGCCTGCAATGCGTGGGATGCGAAATGCATTACGGGCGGTTCGTCATCGGGTTCGGCCACGGCCGTGGCGGCACGCCTAGTGCCCGCCGCGCTCGGATCCGATACTGGCGGGTCGATCAGGCTGCCCGCCCATTTCTGCGGCGTGACCGGGTTCAAGCCGACCTATGGACGCGTCAGCCGCGCCAACGCGCTGCCGCTATCGTTCACCCTCGATACCGTCGGCCCGCTGGCGCTGAGCGCGGAGGATGCCGGCTTGATCATGGGCATCATTGCCGGGCCTGATCCGCTCGACCCAACGACGCTCGGCGCGCCTGCTTGGAACGCCAGAGCCGCGCGCGCCTCGTCCAAGGGATTGAGGATCGGGGTGCCGGCACGTTTCTACGTCGACGACCTGGAGTCGGACATTGCGAGCGCGCTCGATGCGACCATCGTTGTTCTGCGCAAGCTCGGCGCCAAGATCTCAAAAGTCGAGCTGCCCGACCAGGCTGTGGTCAGCGCAGCGGCCCTGATCGTACTCGCGGTCGAGGCCACCAGCGCGCACGCACCGTGGCTGCGCATACGCGGGGCAGGCTATGGTCCGCAGGTGCGCAATCGGCTGCAGAACGGGCTTGCCTATAGCGCGGTCGAGTACCTCGAGGCGCTGCGTTGGCGCGGACCCGCGCTCGCCGCGCATCTTGACGCCATCGGGGATGTCGATGTGATCATTGCCCCGGCGTCGCGCTCGGTCGCGCCGACGATCGCAGCGACCGATCTTGGCGGAATGCCTGAAGCGGAGGCAGCGATCCAGGCCATCACACGCTTCATGCGGCCGGTGAACTTTCTCGGCCTGCCGACCTTGGTGGTGCCAGCGGGGCAATCGAAATCGGGACTGCCGATCGGGATGCAGCTCATTGGCCGTCCGTTTGGCGACGAAACGTTGATTGCGCTCGGCCGGGCATTTCAAGCTGCGACCGATCATCACCGCCGGATTCCAGCGCTTCCATGACGTGGCGGCCCTCTACAGCCTATTCAAAGACGTAGAATCAGCACGAGCGGCAAACTCGGTCCTACCCTCCCCCTTGTGGGGAGGGTCGCGAGCGAAGCGAGCGGGGTGGGGGTCGTGCGGTGACGCACGAGCGGTGCCTCAAAACAATGACCCCCACCCCCAACCCCTCCCCACAAGGGGGAGGGGAGCACACCGCGCGCGCGGCGCAATCATGCACACAGCATAAATGAAAAATGCTCTAAAGATTGGTCGTCGGCAGATACGGTTGCCCGACGGGAAGTCAACTCAGGAGGAAGCGACATGTTGCGCTTCATAACAGCAGCGGTCTCTCTCGCCTTGGCAATGTTGGCGACGGCGGCCTCGGCGCAGACTTACCCGAGTGGTCCCGTCAAGTTGATCGTTCCGATTCCCGCGGGCGGAGTCACCGATGTGATGGCGCGCGTGATCGGTCAGCGGCTGCAGGAGATGTGGGGCCAAGCCGTTGTGGTAGAGAATCGGCCCGGCGGCAACTCCGCTGTCGGGGCCCAAGCGGTCGAGCGGGCTGCGGCCGACGGACTGACGCTGCTTGTCGCGCCGGATGCGACCTTCAGCGCAAATCCGGCCCTGTTCTCGAAGCTGACTTACGACCCGGACGGCTTCACGCCCATCTCGGTGCTCTGTCGCGGCACGCCAATGCTGATCGTGCATCCATCGCTGCCGGTGAAGACGGTGGCAGAACTGATTGCCTACGCGAAAGCCAATCCGGGCAAGCTGAGCTACGGCTCGTTCGGCATCGGCACGTATGCGCATCTGAGCATGGAAGACCTCAAGCAGCGAACCGGCATCGACTTGCAGCATGTGCCCTATCGCGGCGCGGCGCCGGCATTGAACGGTTTTCTGGGCAATGAGGTGTCGGTGATGCTCCTCAATCTGTCCAGCGTCGAGGAGCACGCAAAGGCTGGAAAAGCCCGCCTGGTGGCGGCCGCGACGGAGAAGCGGGTATCTCACCTGCCGGATCTGCCGACCATTTCCGAGACGGTTCCCGGCTTCAAGACATCGGTGTGGTTCGGGTTGTGGGGGCCGGCAAAAATGCCGCCCGATCTTCTTGCGAAGATTCACGCCGACGTTTCCAAGGCGCTGGATCATCCCGAGACCACGAAGTTCTTCAGCAATAACAGCTTCGAGCGGGTCGACCTCTCGCCGCAGGATGTGGGCAAGCTCATTCAAAGCGACCTCGAGCATTGGAGCGCGCTGATCAAAGCTGTCGGTGTCAAGATCGACTGAGGTTCACATGCAGCGCGCAGGGCGCAATAATCGAAACGCATTGCGCCATTCCGCTAGTCGGCACCTTTCCTAATCAAGCATTTTTCAATCTTGCCTTGGCTCCGACGAGGTCCGTAGTGTCAAAACCCTCGCTAAAACATCCGTAAATCTCGGCGAGTTGCGGACGATGCCTGCCGGCATTCTGCCGCAGCTCGTACAAGTCATAAATGCTCACGCCAAGTTTAAGCTCAAGCGATTTTGCCTTCTGTTCGCGCGCAACCTTAAGCCCCTTAGACAAATAACGCTCGGCCTGGTCCAGATCTTGGTCTGATCGCAGATATGCTTCTCCGAGCAAGCGGTATATTTCAGCCGCATAAAAGCGTTCGGAGTTCTCTTCATCGATCCTCAACTGCGCCTGGTTCAAAAAGTCCAACGCTTCCTCGTAACGTTCATTCTTCATGCATGCATCCGCCAGCAACCCCAAGATATACGACTCGTACAATAAGGCGCCAGTAGCCCGTTCTTTCTCCAAGCCTGCTTGAATCTCGGCAATACCTTTCTCGAATTCGCCTTGCTGGGCGCTTGCCCATCCGCGCAAAATCAAAGCCATGGCCAGATAATGGACAAACTCATGTTCTTCGCAGAATGCGATTGCCGCGTCAGCCTGGTCTGCGACAACGCCAGCCTCACCGCGAAACTGATGCACCCGCAGCGTTAGCGTTCGTGCCATGGCCTCGCTGAACGGATGTCGAGATCTGTCGGCGTAACGGCGGGCCTCTACGCAAATCCGCAGCGCCCGATCGGGATAGCCGAGCAACCACAGGACCATGCCGTCGTACAACCTTGCATGAACTCGCGGGTCTTGCGCTGACAGGTCAAGATAGGCCGCGGCCTTGCTGTCTTCACACAGGCCAATGCTGCGCTCGAGTTCCGCGTGGGCAGCGGCAAATTTCCCATGTGCGAATAAGGTGAAGCCCAGAGCCTCGTGGCCGAGAACCTTGCAAACCGCGTCGTCTAGATTCTCTGCTATATTCACCAAATGTTCGGCAAGGGCTTGAGCTTCACCAAGCGCTGTACGAACAAAATTCCAGGTCCACAAACCAAACACCGCAGGAAACGTATGTTCGTCGAACTCACTCTCCTTGCACAGCTGGAGCGCTCGCGTATACGCATGCTTCACACTATCAGTGCTCCAGCCCTCAATTGCCCGCAGCGAATGGCCAAGCGACGTTTGCAGCAGCAACTCCGACTTGTTGCGTCGGACCGGGTCGTCGATATTGGGAAGGAGCTGCAAACCACGAGCAAGATGGTTTAATGCCTCGGCATTAGCCGAGCGCCGTGCTGCGTGCTGTCCAGCCTTGAGCCAGTAATCGATGGCGGGCTCGACAAGGCCGGCTTCGGTGAAGTGGTGAGCCACGATTTCCGGCTGGCTCGCCGCAGTGTCGGCAAACCTCTCCTCAAGTGTGCGCGCAATCTGGCCGTGCAATTGCTGGCGGCGGCTCTTGAGCAGATTCTCGTACGCCGCGTCCCGCACCAGCGCGTGCTTGAAGCTGTAGATGGCTTCCGGCGGATCGCCGCGGCGGAGCACGAGCGCCGCCTGCTCAAGTTGGGCGAGTGCATGCCTCAATGTGCTCTCGTCCCCCCCGACCAACGCGCGCATCAAGGAAAAGGAGAACTCGCGTCCGATGGCGGCGCCAATTTGGGCGATCTCCCTCACCGGGGCCAGCCGGTCGAGCCGCGCCATCAAAGAGTCTCGAAGCGTCTCCGGAATGGCGAGCGGAGGCAGCGAGCGAGCGATCCGATAACCCTGGACATCCTCGACCAAGAGGCCAGCCTCCAGGACCGTCTTGGTGAGCTCTTCGACAAACAGCGGGTTCCCGTCGGTCTTGGCGACGATCTGTTTCATCACTTCAGGGGGCAGCACGCGGCCCCCGGTTACCCGCGTGACCATTCTCTCAACGTCGTCGCGGTCCAGACGACCGAGCGTCAAGGTGGCGACGTTGGGCAGATCAACCCAGGGCGGCTCGTACTCCGGCCGGAAGGTGAATAGTGCAAGGACTGGGAGTTGGCGCACCCGCTCGACCGTCAGATCGAGTAGCTCGAGGGAGGTGGCATCCGCCCACTGCATGTCCTCGAACGAGAGCAGGATCGGTTTCTGGCTGGCGAGACCCTCGAACTGGTCGAGCAACGCACCAAGCGTCCGGCGCCGCTGCCGCGCGGGGCTGAGTGCCAGCGGCGGATATCGCTCGCCGAACGGGATCGACAGAAGGGAGGCAAAAAGGGGTGCGGCGGCTCGAACCCGCGATCCGCCCATGGCGAGCAGTGCTTCCAACTTGTCGAGGCGTTGCTCGGACGTGTCGTCTACCTTGAACCCCGCCGCCCGCTCCAACTGGGCGATGAATGGACGAAGCGCGCTGTTGGTATGGTAGGGCGAGCATTGGTAGCGCAGGCGCGTGTGCGGCTCGCTGGCGATCCGCTCAGCGAGAGCCGCCGCAAGGTGGGACTTGCCGATCCCTGGCTCGCCCGAGATCAGCACGATCTGCCCTTCGCCGTTCCAGGCGAGGCGTTGGCGCTCGAGCAGGAAATTGATCTCGTCGTCGCGACCGATCAGAGCGGTCAGATTTGCCGCGCGGACCGCGTCGAAGCGGCTCTCGGAATCGGATAGGCCCTCGACCGCCCATACCGCGACCGGCTCGGCAATACCCTTGACCTCGTGCCGGCCGAGCTCGCGCAGCCGGAACAGATCGCCAAGCAGCCGGCGCGTGGAGGCGGCGACGACGATCGTCCCGGGCTCCGCCAGAGCCTGAAGGCGGGCCGCAAGATTCGGCGTCTCGCCGACCACGGCGTGCTCGCGCAATGCACCTTCGCGACTGAGGTCGCCGATCACCACCAAGCCGGTCGCGATGCCAATGCGCACCGCGAGCGGCTCCCCGGCGCGCGTCTCGAGCCGCGCGACGGCGGCAATGATATCGAGCCCCGCCCGCACGGTTCGTTCCGCATCGTCTTCGTGCGCGAGAGGATAGCCGAAATAAGCCAAGATCCCGTCGCCGCGGAACTCGGCGAGGAAACCGTCATAGTTTCGCGTGATGCGGGCGCAGGCCGCGTGATAGGCATCGATCACGGCGCCCATGTCCTCCGGATCGAGTCGGGCCGATAGCGCGGTCGAGCCCACCAGATCGCAGATCATCACGGTGAGGTGACGGCGCTCGGCCTCATCACGCAGCATCGCTTCGCCGGCTGTGTCATCACTGAGTGTAGGAGCAACCCCACCGGGCTCGGCGATCGCGCGCAGAATTTTGCGGCGGTGCCCCAGCAGAACGCCGAGGTCCTTGAGGTCCTGCTCCGTCAGATCGCGGAGAACCGACAGGTCAATGGCGTTCGCGGCGAAGCGTTGGGCGTACTCTTCCAGGCCGATCGATGCGAGCCACTCGGCGATGCCTCTCATGGCACTTCCCAAAAACGGACTGCCGAGAGATTGCCAATAATGGGCGGCCGGCAGGCTTGGTCAAGCTCAGGCTCAGCCTCGCCAAAAACAAGCCGGCAGGTCCCTGGGGCGGACGTGAGCGAGTTTGAATCTTGGTGCGCTGCTGGTCACTCCTGTGCTTGCGATCGAGGATAGCACACAGGGGGGTCGCCGCACCGCACGATTTCGGTCCTTTCCGCCAGACCCATATCGCCTGCGCCTCACAGCGCCGAAAGCGATTGCCGCGCGACGCCGGTGACGTCCGCAGCACCCTCGAAAGCGGCCGTAGAGCGGACATCGGTGGATGTCGCAAAAGTGTAGAGTCGAGATGTGGCGCGTTGGCTGTAGGCTGAACATATCTGTTGCCGCCTCTTTCGTCTGGCGGTGCCTTAGTGGTTCAGCCATGGCTCCGTTTCCACATCCCGCTCATCGAACCGGACAGGCAGATTTCCCGCATCCGGCTCTCGGACAAGACTTCACGCCTTCGCCCACGGCACGTCGTGCCCAAGCCGGCACAGGCGTACGAGCCCAAAGTGCCCGTAAAGGTGCGAGAGTGGATACGCTCCGCCCTTGCGTCGCCTGACCTTGTGCTTGAAGCGCAACCACCGGCGCAACCGCACAGCGGTGTAGTTGTCGATCGCCCGGTACGCCGTGGTGACGGTGCCTACTTCGAAGTAGTTCGCCCATCCGCGCAGCGTGCGGTTCACCTTCTTCACCAGCTCTGTGGTCTCTTGCCAAGTCCCCGATCGGGCAGTCTGCGCGTGGACCTTCTCGACCATGCGCTTGATGCTCTTCTTCGATGGCCGGTACCCCAGATACGCCTTGCCGGTTCTCGCTGAGTACATCCGCCCAAACGTGTGTCCCAGGAAGTCGAACTCGCCTTCCGGCACCTTGCAGATTCGTGTCTTCTCCTCGTTGACCGTGAGCTTCAGCTTGCCCATGATCTCGCGCAGTTGCGGCAACGCCTCTTCGGCCTTGCCTTTCCGGCACAGGATCACGAGGTCGTCGGCATAGGTCACGATGCGAGAGCCGAGGCTTCGCTCCAGCCCGAGCATCTTCCATCCCAGCACGAACCGGCGCATGTACAGATTCGCCAGCAATGGTGAGATAGGTGAGCCTTGCGGAATGCCGCGCCGGTTGTCCCGGGCCTCGGTCATGCGTGTCTTCCGTCCTCGATCGTCGGTTTCTTCCACGGGGCAATCCAGCCACATCTTGATCAGATGCAGCACGCGCCGATCAACAATTCGGCGCGCTACCGATTTTAGAAGTTCGGCGTGCGGAATGCTCCCGAAGTAGTCCGCGAGGTCGGCGTCGACGACTTCCGGGTGGCCATGGTCGAGCAGCGCTCCCACCTCGACCACCGCCTGTTGCGCATTGCGTCCAGGACGGTAGGCGTACTGCTCTGGCGGAAGATCGGCTTCAAAGATCGGCTCCAGCACCAGCATCGCTGCTGTCATGCAGACCCGATCCCGCAAGGTCGAAATGCCCAGCGGCCTGAGCTTGCCGTTGGCCTTCGGTATATACACTCTTCTGATAGGGTCCGGTCGGTAAGTCTCCTGCCTGAGCGCAAGCGCCAGTTCGCCAAGCCACCGTTGCAGCCCATACCCCTCGATGTCCGCGAAGTCTTGACCATCCACTCCCGGCGCGCCCTTGTTGGAGCGGCACTGGGCATAGGCATGAGCCAGGAGGTCTTTGCGGCTGATCTTGTCGTACAGGGCGTAGAAACGATAGCCGGCTTCTGCCTTCGCTTTCGCGTGCAACGCCTTCTGCAGTTTCTGAACACTCTTCGGAGTTGATAGGTTGCCCAATCTCCAGGTCCCTCACCGCGTATTGCGTTCGTCTTGAACTGAGGTCCCTTCCCTCCACCGGCATTGCCCGGCTTCAGCGGTACAACGAACCTCTCCGCCACCCCAGCGCGCCCGGCCTGTCCCTCGCGGGCCTCCGGTTGGTCATCGCTGACCCCCGCCTCGGGGCTTCCCGTGTTGCGTACGCTTTCCTTGTGTACATGCTGTCGCCAATACCCCGGCACAGCGATTTTGGGCGTACCACTTCGCTCAATTCGCCCAAATCGTCTCAGCCTTCCCCGATATGGCAGTCAGGTCGGCCTGTGCATTGTCCTTTTCGAGGCTTGCTCGGCGTTCACTCGCGTTACGGCCTGCACACTCGCGCTGTCACCGTATATCGTGACCCGCTATCCGAAGGCTTCAGCCACTTCGTTACCTCCATGACTGCTCCGGTTGCTTCCGGCTGGAGCGGTTGCCGGGTGGGGCTTGCACCCACTGGAAAGCGCCGCCTTTTCACGGCGCACGCCAAATGCGGACCTCGCCTTTACGGCGTAAGCCGAGCGCAAAGCGGCTACGAGCCAAAATCCGCCTACGGCATGACAGCTCAGACACAGGAGCATTTTGATGTCAGAAAAGAATTGGGACAGAGTGCCGATCGACGCGCAGAGCATCGACGCGCCTCTGTCGCGAGCAGCTGTCTTTCTTGTGGTGACCGTCGCAAGCGAACAGGCCGCTCTAGCAAAGGTGCGTTCAGCGCTCGTTGGGCTCGACGATCTCATCAAGACCGTTGGATTTCGTGACCTTCCCGCCCGGCTATCGTGCATCGTCGGAATCGGTCGCAACCTTTGGGATCGTCTTTACATTGACAGTCGACCCCAGGAGCTGAGACCGTTTGCGAGGATTGAGGGAACCGTCCATGCGGCGCCGTCAACACCGGGCGATCTTCTCTTCCACATCCGAGCCGAGCGCTCCGACCTGTGCTTTGAATTTGAACGCATTCTACTTGATAGTCTCGGTACCGGCGTAACTGTCGACGACGAAGTTTCAGGATTTCGCTATTTTGATGCGCGTGACCTTCTGGGCTTTATCGACGGTACGGCTAACCCGACCGGCCTCGATTTACCCGCTTCGGCGCTCGTCGGTGATGAAGATGCTACCTTCGCGGGCGGCAGCTACGTCGTGGTTCAGAAGTATCTACACGATCTCACTGCGTGGGCGCAGATTCCAACGCCCATCCAAGAAAAGATCATTGGTCGTACGAAAATAGACAATATTGAAATCGATGACGACGATGCGTCGCGCAAATCGCACAAGTCATTGGCCACGATCGTAGATGCCGGCGGCAATGAATATGATATTCTGCGCGACAATATGCCGTTTGGTCGCCCAGGGCACCGCGAGTTTGGCACCTATTTTATTGGCTATTCTCGATATCTTTGGGTGATCGAGAAGATGCTGCAACGAATGTATGTTGGCGACCCGCCTGGCGCTTACGATCGGTTGCTCGATTTCTCGACACCGTACACCGGCACAACATTCTTTGCGCCATCTCGCCCGACGCTGCAAAGACTTGCTCAGGCGGCGCCGGCCGGGTGAAGGTTATCTCAGTGTGACGTCCTTTGTGGGATCGCCCGGTTTCCGAGACGTCGCTGTTCCATCGTTGTCTGCTAGTGCGAAACGGCGTTCGCCGCGTCGCGGATCGCAGCCACGGTTACTTCCGGGTGCGCGATCATGCTTGGATGGTCGCCGCCGGGAACGTGGTAGATCTTCGACTTGGCGCGCGTCGCAAACTTGAGCTGGATGTCGGGCGGAATGACCTTGTCGGCGTCCCCTATGACGTACCAGGAGGGAATCGTCTTCCATCCCACAGCTTCCGGCGCTTTGTCCGTTGTGCAACGTTCTGCGAGCGGGCGCTGCGTAGCGGCTAACCGCGCCGCGACATCCGCCGGTTCCGCAGATGCAAACACCGTTCCGAAGTATTTGGAATTGACGTACAGGCCTGCTCCATTGCCGTTGGATGCCGTGAAGGGTACCGCAATCGTGAAATCCGACGGCGGCGGCGGAGCGCTCGCGAGTTCTGAGTGAATCGATTCCCCCGCGTCGGGCGCGAACGCATCGACGAACACCAACGCCTTCACGTTCGGGGCGTTGGCGGAAGCAACGCTTATCACCGAGCCGCCGTATGAGTGGCCTACCAGAACGACGGGTCCGGCGACGGATTTGAGATACGTTGAGATGACGGCAGCGTCTGCGGAGAGTCCGCGCAGAGTATTCGGTAGGGCTCGGACGGTGTAACCGTCTTTGAGCAGGAGATCGACGACGCCGTTCCAGCTTGAAGAATCCGCCCATGCGCCGTGGACGAGAAGAATCGTCGGCTTGGTTTGTTGCGCCCTGACGATTCCGGCCCATGTCAATCCGAACATGATCACTGCGATCAGAAGCTTGTGTTTCTTCATGTACGTCTCTCCTTGCGTCATCGAACGCCTGTCGGCCAGGGGCCTAACCAAACAGAAGCGTATGCTGATGGTATCGCGGGTCAATGTCCGCTTTGAGTCATCAGCGATCGATTTTGTCGAAGCCACACGAACGTGCATGTCCACTTCGCCCCGAAAGCGACCATCGCCGATCAAAATGTGATCCGCCGCTTAGTGCCATTAGCGACCGAATGCACTGCGGCAAATAGGCGTCATTCGATCACCTCGTCGGCGAGCGCGAGCAGCTTGTCCGGCACGGTGAGGCCGAGCATCCTGGCGGTCGAGGCGTTGATGACGAGCTCGAACTTGCTCGACTGCACGACTGGCAAATCCGCAGGCTTCGCGCCCTTGAGAATTTGGCCGGTGTAGACGCCGGCCTGACGCCACGCATCCTGAATGTTGGCACCGTAGCTCATCAGCCCGCCCACTTCGGCGATTTCGCGCGACGAATATGTCGCGGGAACCGCGTGACGCGATGCTAGGTTGGCAAGTTGCACCCGCCGGCTGACGAACAAGGCGTCGCTACCGACGAAGAGCGCGTCGGGCCGCTCGCGCACAAAAGTTGCGAAGGCCGCATCGATCTCGCGGATGGTGCTGGCGTTGACGACCTGGATTTGCAGTCCGATCGCGCGCGCAGCCGGTTCCACGTCTAGCAACGTCCTCTCCGCACTCGTGGCGGCGGTCGGATTGACGAGCAGTGCCACACGAGCCGCTCCGGGCACCAGTTCACGCAAGAGCTCCAGCCGTTTTGCCACCAACTCACCACTGAGAAAATTGATGCCCGTCGCGTTGCCGCCCGGCCGGGCGAGGCTGGCGACAAGACCGAGCCTGACCGGGTCTTCGTTGACGGTGAAGACGATGGGGATCGTCGAAGTTGCCGCCTTGGCCGCCAGCACCGACGCGGCACCTCCGGGCGCCGCAATCACCGCGACCCGTCGGCGAACCAAATCGGCCGCCAGCGCCGGCAGTCGATCGATTTGATTCTCTGCCCAGCGGTATTCAATCGCTACATTCTCACCCTCGACAATGCCTGTGTTTTTGAGACCCTGCCGGAATGCGCGCACACGCTCCGTCATCCCGTCAGGTGATCTGGGGTCGAGGAACCCGATCACCGGCATCGCCGGCTGCTGCGCCCGCGCCACGCGCGGCCACGCCGCCGCGCCGCCCAGGAGTGCGATGAAGTCGCGCCGTCTCATGCAAATTGCCCG
>Ga0209240_1000099_pt1 | contig 32284 bp, 28 predicted proteins | sample GraSoi_2013_80cm_FD_185828 | JGI IMG/M metagenome (GOLD analysis project Ga0209240, IMG submission 185828) | Grasslands soil microbial communities from the Angelo Coastal Reserve, California, USA - Sample 9_17_2013_80cm (SPAdes) (version 2) | ecosystem: Environmental > Terrestrial > Soil >...
ATTCGTAACCCGGCGACGCGCTCGACAGCGAAGTTATTCACAATCCGGGGTCGCTCACGCTCGAAAGCCGGACAAATTGCTTTCGTCCCCGGCTCGATGAATAACTTCGGACCGACTATAAGGACGACGACGAGGACGAGGACGATTACGAACCCCCCACCTAACGGTGGTTCGCCGTTATATGCAGCGCTCTCAAAGCCCGCACCCGATCAGGGACTGGAGGATGCGTGAACCGCAAACCGACCAGTAACGGATGAGGAGTAAGATTATGCAGAGTGTCTTTACTCAGCCGGATCAGAGCCTCTACCAGGGGAGACGAATCGCCGGTGGTTTCTGCCGCGAACCGATCGGCTTCATATTCGTGATGACGGCTCCATGCATACGTCAGGATGCCAAACACAATTCCTAGTGGTTGAATCAAAACGAAAAAGAGGGCTAGACCGACATAGTAAGAGGGATGCGTGACTCCGAAGGTAGCGAACAGGGCGGGCCAAGTAAGGCAAAAGGACGCGAGCCAAAACGCTAAGAACAAACTCACTTGAGCGAGGATGAACTGCTGAAGGACATGTTTCTTTTTGAAATGACCAACTTCATGGGCCAACACCGCAAGGAGTTCAGGCACCGGATGGTTGTTGATCAGGGTATCATAAAGGGCAACGCGCTTGTTCTGACCAAAGCCGGTGAAGAAAGCGTTCGCTTTACTGCTCCGCCGTGACCCGTCAATGACCAGCAAGTCACGAAGAGAAAAGTTCTGGTCCCGACAATAGTTGGTAACTGCATCTCTCAATTCACCGGGTGGCAACGGCTGAAACTTGAAGAAGAGGGGCAGAATAATAGTGGGAGCCAAATAAGTTAAGAGGATGGAAATGGCTGCGGTGACCAACCAGGCGACCGGCCAAACCTGTATCCCAAAGGCTTGTAACAGACCTAGCACGATGGCTAAGAAACCGAAGGTGATCGCACCGCCGATCGACCAATTCTTGAGATGGTCCAACGCGAATGTCTGCCAACTGGTGCGGTTGAAGCCGAACCGGGTTTCGACCACAAAAGTGCGATACAGTTCGAGCGGGAGTTCAAGCAACTCGCGCCCGGCCGCCAAAATGCCGATGTAGACCATGCCGGTCCAGAAGGGATGCCAACCAAATCCGCGTAGCCAGAGGTCCAGACGCTCAAATCCGTTCAATCCCCAGAATAGCAGCAGGGCGACCAACATGACGGTCGAGCTGACAATTTCTAGGTACGCCTTTGCCCGGGTATACTGCTGTGAACGCCGGTAATCCGAGCTGTCGTAGATACCCGCGAATTCCGGCGGAACTTCCTCCTTCAAGTAACGCAGGTTGAGGAAAAGCGCGACGGTATCGAGCAGGTAATAGGCAATCAAGACGCAAATAATTAGGCCGGCAATCATAACAGGCGAATCTGGTTCTATACCGCGAATGGACACGAATGTACGCGAAAAAATAGCCTGTCGGTAGGGATGAGCTCCCGCTCATCCGTTTTTGTTCGTCTCCATGGAGCGTGCCTCGCTTGCGAGGCCGAGATCGAGCGCGGGCTACGCCGAACCACGATGAGAACGATCTGGAAAGTTTGGACGATACGGATGATCTGCATCGAATTCGTGGACAGGTGTTGAGAGTCTTTGTCCCGAAGGGACGGAATGATCGTAGCCAGGCAATTTATTGCCTGGAGCGTGCCATACAAAGAACCCGTCCCGTAGGGAACGGTATGATTCGGTCGACAGGACGTTTTTCGATGGGCGGCGAATATGTCGTGTAGCCCAACTCACACCGTCCCTCTGGGACGGTTCGCTTTTTTGGGCGTATTCCAGGCAATAAATTGCCTGGCTACGATCATCCAGTCCCTCCGGGACAACTCTCGGGCCTTCCCAGGCAAATCCAAACCGTCAACACCTGTCCACATTTTCGAAGCCACATCACGGGGCCGCGCATCACTCTCTTTCGAGGACGAGGACGACGACGAGGACGATTTCATCTCGGGCGTGGCGATGGCTGCAGACCGACAGTGAAATTTCTCTACGAGCGCTCGTGTTAACGGATGAGCAGGAGCTCATCCCTACCGTTTTCACAAAGCGCTTGATCTTGACCGATCGGTTAAGTACTTTATTTGGTTCATGAGGCAGTGCGAGTCCAAGCTAAAGCTGTTGCGGACCGCTCACGAATTAATCTCCCAGCAAAGCTACGGTTCTGTGGGAGTAGACCAAATTTGCGAGCAGTCTGGCGTCAAAAAGGGAAGTTTTTATCATTTTTTCCGCTCTAAATCGGAGCTGACCGTCGCAGCGTACGAATATCATTGGGCGGGTCTGCTAGAGACGCTCGACCGAGTTTTCGCTGCCGAGAAACCTCCACTCGATCGCTTGGATGACTACTTCAATCACGTGCGGCAGAGCCAGACTGAGCGATTCCAGCGATTCGGCCGGCTTCTGGGATGTCCTTTTGTGTCGCTAGGGTGTGAGCTCAGTACCCAAGACGAGAGTATTCGTTTGATGGCGCAAAAGATCAGTGAAGGGAAGCGCGCCTACTTAGAAAATACGCTTCGGGAAGCGATCGAGCGCGGAGATATTTCTGGTTCTGATCCTAGAGCTTTGGCCGACGAACTGCACACCTACATTGTCGGGTTGGTTCAAGAGGCCAAGATCGCAAATGATGTCCGGGTACTGGATCGTTTAAAGCCCGGTGCTCATCGTTTGCTCGGTCTGCACACCATTCCGGCTGCAGTTTAGGGGTTGTTAGGTATCGCAAGTGCGCTAGCCTGATTCCTGAGGGAGTTAGGGGGATAGGAGGGAATTGCTTTCTCAATCAGATCGTAATCAAACAGGAATCGCACCATGTCATTTCAACCGTTATACACCGCCGTAGCCACCGTCTTTTCCGGACGCGAAGGATCTGGAGAAACGTCGGACGGGAATTTGAAACTGAATTTCGCGCCGCCTAAAGAGCTGGGAGGGGCAGGGAAACCGGGTACCACTAATCCGGAACAATTGTTTGCTTTGGGCTACGCGTCCTGTTTCGGTCAGGCGCTACGCGTGATCACGGCCCAAGAGCAACTCAAGGTGGGCGAGGTGAAAGTAACTTCCCAGGTTACACTTGGCAAAACTGACGCCGACGGGTTTAAATTGAGCGCCGAATTGCATTGCGAGTTACCGGGAGTTGATCAGGCCACGGCCGAGAAAATAGTGGAAGCAGCGCATCAGCTTTGCCCCTACTCAAACGCCACGCGCGGCAATATCGATGTAAAACTGGTGGTCGAGTAAAGACCATAACCGGGATAACCATCATGGACCTGCAGCTTGCCGGAAAGTCGGCTTTGGTCAGCGGTTCTACTGCCGGGATCGGCTTTGCTATTGCACAGGGACTGGCGCGCGAAGGCGCAGAAGTAGTCGTCAATGGCCGGACTCAGGAACGGGTCGATACGGCGGTCGCTAGGATAAAGAAGAAGTTTCCGGATTCATTGGTCCAAGGCTTCGCCGGCGATCTCGGCAAAACCGAAGTCGCCGACGAGCTGTTTAAGCGTTATCCGGAGATCGAGATTCTAATTAATAACCTCTCCATTTTCGAACCTAAGGAGTTTACGGCGATTACGGACGATGAGTGGAGGCGGTTCTTCGAGGTGAACGTCCTTAGCGGGGTTCGTCTCTCGCGATGGTATTTGCCCAGAATGTTAAAGAGTGATTGGGGCCGTATCGTTTTTATTTCAAGTGAATCGGCTCTTCAGATTCCGGCGGAAATGATCCACTACGGCATGACCAAAACGGCCCAGTTGGCGGTCGCTCGTGGCCTGGCAGAGTTGACCGTCGGTACCGGTGTAACCGTCAATAGCGTCCTGCCCGGACCTACGGCGTCAGAGGGAGTCACCGATTTTGTGACTAGTCTGGCCAAACAGCAAAATCAGTCGGTGGAAGAGTTTGAACAGCTATTCTTTGAAAAGATCCGGCCGACCAGTCTTCTAAAACGATTCGCGTCGACTGAGGAGGTAGCCAACATGGTGATCTACGTCTGTAGCCCGTTGGCCTCGGCTACTAACGGGTCGGCTTTACGAGTGGACGGAGGAGTCATTCGGGCGATTGTTTAGAGACGAGCGCATGCTCGTCTCTGAGGAGCCAGGATCCAGGAGCCAGGAGGTCGTGGGCCATCCAACCGCTGGAATTGGATTGGTCGGGATCATCATCCGGCAGCTGCCGCGCGGCCGCGGGATTGCCTGGATTGTGCGCAAATGGCGGCCCGTCCCGTAGGGGCTGTCGGACTTCGTCCCGGAGGGACTGAATGATGGTAGCCAGGCACTTTAGTGCCTGGAATGGGTTAGAAAAAGATCCGTCCCGTAGGGACGGTATGAGCTGCGCTACTCGATGTATTCACCGCCCAATGTAGAAAGAACGTCCTGCCCGATTTAATCACACCGTCCCTACAGGACGGTCTCCCTTTTTGGACACATCCCAGGCAATAAATTGCCTGGCTACCATCATCTGGTCCTTCCGGGACAAACACACCTGCGTCCTTATGTTGACGCGTATGGGCAGCTGCCCGATCCCTGTCCGCCGGTTTTTGACGGATCGATCCGGCGACACTAAAGCTGGAAAGCTCCCACGTCTGGATGGCCCAGGACCTCCTGACTCCTGGATTCTGGCTCCTTCTTCAGTCGACCCTGACCGTGGCTCGTGCAATTTGTGCTAAATGACTTGGGCGACCTCTCAAAAGCTGGCAGATGCCGGCATTTCAATTAGCCACACTTTCGAGCCCGGCGATCTTGGCCGATTGATCGAAATTCACGGGATCCAAAATTATCAGGATTACGGTTTCAGTCCGATTCATGAAGCTTACTGTGCGCAGATTGCGACCGAGTTTATGCTGAACCCCAATCCGGGACGCTCTAAGGCATGGCTGGCGAAAAAGGATGGGGCCGTTGTGGGATCGGTCCTCATTTGTGAGTTACCGGATAACATCGCTCAGCTTAGACTTTTGTTTGCGGACAAGTCGGTGCGAGGGTCCGGCCTTGGACGATGGCTAACCGAAGATTCGGTCCAATATTGTCGCGAGGCAGGCTTCAAAAAGGTGTTGCTTTGGACGGTAGCTGGACTTGAGCGCGCCATATCGATCTACCAGTCCCTTGGATTCAAACTGACGGAAGAGAAAACCCAATACGTTTGGGGACGCGAAAGCAGAGAGCTCAGGTTCGATCTGGAATTGACGCGATGAAAGCATTTGAAATTAAAACGTACGGCGATCCGGGTGGGCTTAGTCTCGCCGATCGCTCCAGTCCTAGCCCCGGCCCCGGGCAAGTGCTGGTGCGGATCCGCGCGGTTTCCCTCAACTATCGTGATTTGGTGGTGGTGCGGGGCCAGTACGACCGGAAACCGCAATTAGGCCGAATACCATGCTCGGATGGAGCCGGTGAAGTCGTGGCGATCGGCGCCGGCGTTTCTCAATTCAAACCGGGCGATCGCGTCGTAGGTTGTTTTTTTCAGGCGTGGATTGGGGGAAGGTTTAAAGCGGAGTATCATCGAAGCGCGCTAGGAGGCGCTATCGACGGCGTTCTGGCCGAGGAAGTCGTGTTTGAAGAAAACGGGTTGGTACGTCTCCCGGAAATCTATTCCTTTGAAGAGGCAGCAACTCTTCCGTGCGCGGCTTTAACGGCCTGGCAATCCTTATTTGTTCGTGGACGGCTGACGGCAGGCGAGTCGGTTTTATTGCTTGGGACTGGGGGTGTTTCGATCTTTGGGCTGCAATTAGCTAAGGCAGCTGGCGCCAAAGCGATCGTGACTTCGAGTAGTGCTGAGAAATTGAAACGAGCGCGTGACCTCGGCGCGGATGAGGTCATCAACTATCGTTTGACTCCTGAATGGGGCAAAGAAGCGGCGCGTTTGTCTGGCGTCGATGGGGTAGATCACGTGGTCGAAGTGGGGGGAGCCGGGACCTTTCAGCAATCCGTTCGGGCCTCTCGTTTTCATGGGAACATCGGCCTCATTGGCATCTTGTCCGGCATAGAGACCGCCACAGAGATCTTCTCCATCGTCCCGAAAGGGCTGAACGTGTTTGGGATTTATGTGGGGAGCCGCCTGATGTTCGAGGAAATGAACCGGGCATTGTTACAGAATCGGCTCAAGCCGGTGATTGATAGAGTCTTTCCCTTTGCAGAGGCGCCTGACGCTTTCAGGTATCTGGAGAGCGGGGCGCATTTTGGGAAAGTTGTGATCGCGGTTTAGGGGGAGGTAAGGGACATCAGGGGCAGCAAACGGATGGATCCGCCTTCGCCCGCGGCCGCGCATGCGCGTCAACATAAGGACGCAGATGTGTTTGTCCCGGAGGGACCAGATGATGGTAGCCAGGCAATTTATTGCCTGGTATCCACGCAAAAAGGGAACCGTCCCGTAGGGACGGTGTGATTAAATCGGGGAGGACGTTTTCTACATTTAGCGGTGAATACATCGAGTAGCGCGGCTCACACCGTCCCTACGGGACGGATCGTTTTCTAACGCATCCCAGGCACTAAAGTGCCTGGCTACGATCATTCAGTCCCTCCGGGACAGAGTCCGACAGCACCCTCACGGGACGGGCCACCATTTGCGCACAATCCAGGCAATCCCGCGGCCGCGTCGCCGGCGTGGGCCTACGGCGCGACAGGCTCTATGGGACTCATGGGACTAATGAGTCTGCCGGACGGTCATCACATAAGTCCCGTGTGTCCCATGAGTCGCATCCGTCGTTAGCACCCTCGACGAACTCTTTTTCAGAAAGGACAAAGTTGACACCGTTACGTTTCGCTATATATCGTACGATATATAGGAAGTTGTATCATGAGTATTAGAGATTTACGCGATTTCTTTGCTCACGGCCCCTTTAGGGCCGCTTTTGCCGGTGGACCTGCACGTCACTCTTATGAAAAGCGCCGTTGCCGGTCTCATTGTGAAGAAGAGCCTCGCGATTACACCCGAGGCCATTGGAAAGGTTGGCATCACTGGCGGGGTTGGGAGGAGGCCGGTCCTTGGTCTGGAATGCCTGGTGGCCCGCGTGCCCGTTTTTTTGAGTTTGGCGAAGTGCGGCTGGCGATTCTGTCGCTGCTTAAGGATTCGCCCAAGCACGGCTATCAGTTGATTAAGGAATTGACCGATCGCTCAGGCGGCGTTTACCGAGCCAGCGCAGGTACGGTTTACCCGACTCTGCAACAGCTCGAGGACGAAGGTCTTATCGTTTCTGAAGCTCAGGACGGTCGCAAAGTGTATCGCCTGACCCCGGAAGGCGCTCAGGAGCTGGAACGGGAAAAAGAGACGGTCGACCGGATTTGGGCGCGAGCCGACAGCTGGGGAGATTGGGGACAATGGATGGGCCCGGAAGCATTGACGTTTTTGCGGCCGTTGGGGTCGCTAATCAAAGCAACATTCCGCGCCGCCAGATGGGCAGACGGGGACCATGAACGCGAAGGAAAAGTTGCCGCTATTCTAGAGCGAGCAAAGCAAGAGCTGAAAGACCTTTACAAGTCTTCAGCGGAATAGGCGCGCACCGCTTGCCGTAACAAAAGTTAGAAAACAGTAGACTAGTCCCGCCGCTGCTGGACTAGTCTATTCGCGTTACCGGTCGGTCCAGCCGAACGAATCGAGGATCGAATCCCACTGGGGATTGTCAGTAGAGAGCGGAGGAAGCCAGTTCTCCTGGAATTCTCTTGTCCACCACACGCCGTCGGCGTTTCCCGGCGGGGCAAACGTGTACTTGTAGAGAACAGCCCGAATATAGCGTGGCGGATGATCCGGGAACGGATTGGATCGAAAGAACGACAAGGCCATGGGATCATTGTGGAGGAGCTTCCAGACCAAATGCAGGGTCCATGGATACTGGTTATACGAACCCATCGCTGCGAACCACATCTGCCAGTCAAGATGTGGTTGATAAGGCGCAACCTGAACCGGCATCTCATGAACGTCGACCGGTAGCGCCTGATAAAGGTAATCTTTCCATTCCACAGCGCCAAAAGTGCTATCTGAGTCGGTGCCTTGAAAAACGACGTTTAATCGTTCTCGTCCGATGGTCCCAAATGCCCCGTAAGTGTTTACTAAATCCAAAGGATCGAACGACGTGTTCATCATCTGGTGCGGAGAAAACAGATTCACGACCGGACTCCAACTGAGCCAAGCAACCAGGCAAGTGAGACCAATCGCTGCGGCTTGAACACCAATACTCTTCCGCCGGTTCTGCTCCGCCTTTCGGACCGGGGCTTTCAAAAATTTTGGGGATAGGCGCGCCCAGAATGAATCATCGAAACAGGCAAGAGCCGGAATAATCGTCAGCCAGTTGAGAAACGATAAATTTCCGCTGACGGCGATGCTCAGCAGAAAAAGAACGATGATCGAGCCCGCGATATGACGTGCGATACGCGGCCAGAACACAAACCAAGGTGCGATTAGCTCCGCCAGGAAATTCCACAAAACTCCGGCCTGCAAAACCGGGTGGGGCAAGAAGTGGAACCAGCGACTCAATGGGTTCGGGATCGGCTGGGTTTCGAAATAATAGAAGAGCGCGGTCAGGTCTCGCCAACAGGGATCACCGCGAAGCTTAATCAACGCGGACCCGATCATGATCCGGAAAATCAGCCAGCGGAAAAGCCAGATTACGAGGATCGGAGGGGCGACCTTGGGGAAGGGCCGAGGATCAAGCAACGGTACTAGAAAGATAGCCAGGAAACCGGTCTCCAGCAGCTGTGTCTCCCAGCCAAATCCATACCAATCCTGCCCGACGTGGACGATCGACAGATAGAGCGCCCACAGGATGATCATGATGATCGAATTAGAGAATCCGGCGATAACTACACAGGCCAAGGTAAACCCGACCCAAGGCAACACGGCCAGCATCGTGTCCGAATCGTTGAGCCAGAAAACGGAGGGTAAATTGCGGAAACCGTCCCAGGGTGAGCCGTAGTAGGCCTGGACTCGCGGTAGAAAATGGTCCAAAGGCAACAACCCGTGCGAACCGATCAGGGGTAAGAGCTGTTGAGCTGCTATTAGGAAGGCAACGGCGTAGACGATGCCAAGCAGCCGCAGAATAACGAAGCGGGTTAGCCAATAGGTTGGCTTTGTGTGTGCGGGGTTTTCTAAGCCGGGCTCGGCCTCCACGGAAAGAAGATTGTCAGCAAATCGTGCCGAGTTGCAAACGCTACCGGGCCGGCCATCACCTACATCTCATCGCTAGCGCCACCTCCGCCGGAATCACCGCCGCCACCAGAGAAGCCATCGTCCCCACCGCCCCCGCCGCCACGACTGGAGAAGCCACCGCCTCCTCCCGGGCCGCCCATAAAGAAGCCTCCGCCGGGACCGCCTCCGAAGAAGGCGCCGCGGCGTCGTATTACTCTGAACATAATGAACAGGAAGAGAATAATGAAGAAGACGACGGGAATCCAAGTATCCGCATCTTTCGTTTGAGCTTTCTGTTCCGCTACGGTTTTCCCACTGCCTTTGTATTCGCCTTTCGCGGCGGCCATGATAGCAGCCAAGCCCTGCTTCATCATTTCATCGTAATTCTTCTGGCGAAACTGCGGTGCAAATTCGTCACGGATGATGCGGATACAGAGGGCGTCTGGCAGTGCGCCTTCCAAGCCGCGCCCGGTATGAATCCTAATTTTCCCCTCCTTCGTCAAAAGTACCAAGACGCCGTTGTCTTTGCCTTGCTGTCCGATCTTAGCGGCCCGGTAAAGACTTTGGGCATAGTCATCGAAAACAAGATCGGCCGGCCAATCCGGGAAGATCACAACCACGATCTGGTTAGACGTCTCGCGCTCAAAATTTGCTAGCTCTGATTCCAGGGAGGCCGCTGTGGCGGGCTGCACCATCCGGGCGTAGTCGTTGAAGTAGCGCTTCGGCGGGTTCGCCAACAGCTCTTGCGGAGTTACCGCCAGTGCTGACGCAATCGGCGCCAAGACGAGCGCTAAGAACGCCAGTAGGGTTAGCGCTGTCTTAGAGCTTCGGCGGGAGGTAGTTAGGCTGCCGTCGGACCTCTCGCAACTTATCGAGCATTGACGCATGGAAATCGTATATTGGGTTCGCCGCTAGAGTAGGCTACGCCTAACGGTGACCCTTCCAAAGGCTTTTTCCCGTCAATCGTCACTTAGGCGTCGCTGACGGGCTGAAGGATGGGAAGGAGACACTCGGCGCTGCTTCCGCTCCCGCGACGGACTGGAAGAATGGTTTTGTCTGGAACCCAAACATCCCGGCGTACAACGCGGTAGGCAGCGAACGGACCTGAACGTTGTAACCTTGCGCCGCTTTATTGAAGTCCTGGCGAGCTACCGCAATGCGGTTTTCTGTTCCTTCAATCTGGACCTGGAGGTCGCGGAAGTTGCTGTTGGCTTTCAGCTCTGGATACCGCTCGCTCACGGCAAGCAGCCGGCCGAGGCTACTCGACAAACTATCTTGAAGTTTCTGAAATTGAGCCAGTTGCTGCGGGTCAGAGGGAGCCTTGGAAGGATCAATCGTGATTTTCGTTGCGCTGGCCCGCGCGTTAACTACGTCAGTCAGCGTCGACTTTTCAAAGTTCGCTGCCCCTTCGACGGTATGCACGAGGTTCGGGATCAAGTCTGCCCGGCGTTGATACTGGGTTTGTACTTGGGCCCAGGCGGTATCTACGCTTGCGGATGAGCGCACCAACGAATTGTACCCGGTGACAAGAAACAAGGCTATGATTCCTCCGACCACCGCAAGTGCGGCTAAACAGCCGCATCCAATCGCTACAGTTCTATTCATAAATTAATCGGGACAGACTCTCTCGTACCACTATTACCCGAGATCAAATGCCTAAGTTTCGGTCTCCGGGCAAATTGGTACAGAAATTTAGATTCTAAACAAGCTGCAATGACGTGGTAGAGGCTCCCGAGCAGTGACTGATATTCGCGAAGCGGTTGCATCGAACGTTGGCCCCTCATTGGTTACGCCGGAAGACTGCCGAGCCGTTGTTCTATCGTGTGCCACCAACCCCCGAGTCCTTGGGCGTGGCTGCGGTAGACCCGCGGCTCGGCAGTTCCCAGACCTAACCGCGCCACAAAGCGTTAACCGCGTATTCGCGTTGCGAGAATCAGGAAGCGTTCAGGAGCCTCTACCAAGCATGTCACTCATTGTTCGGTGCCTGGCTCCCAGAAAGGGATACGATGACGAGTAATCAAAGATTGCCTCGAATTGCGGCGGGCCTGTCTGCCGCTTCTGGCCAGCCTTTCCACGCTGGGAGCCTCGCCGCGGTCGCTTTCGATTTTAAAAAATCGGATAAGATTTTATGGGTTGATCGATTGACGGTGGCGTTAACACCGGGTAGTATCACGGCCTCACAAACACCCGCAAAGAAGAGAATTTTATGCCTGAAGTAATTGTCCGCAAGGGAGAGCCCATTGATCGCGCTCTCAAGCGTTTGAAGAACAAGCTTGATGCCGAAGGAATCATGGAAGAAGTGCGTCGCCTTCGGGCATTCGAAACGCCGTCCCAGAAATTGCGTCGTAAGGCAAAATTGGCCGCTAAGCGTGGTAAATTGAAGTTCCGGTTTAATCCCTAGGTCGAAGTTCACATTTTGGGTCCGAAACTCCGCTCTTTAGCGGAGTTTTTTCTTTTTAGCCGGTAGGACTTCGGCGAGCTCAGTCGAGCCGGACGAGCTCCCGGTGGCCAGGGTGCAAATACGTTGTGGGGAAGCCGGGAGTCTGGGAAGAAATACGGAAGGGACACATGGGACTTATGAGTCGCACCGCTGAGCGCTGTTCCTCACGCCGATACGCCCAAACGCCGACACGCCGAGACGTTCCTCTACCTGCCTAAGAGTCCCACGATTGCCTCGACCAGACCGTCGATATCGTGTTGGGTCGCTTCTGCATCTACCTGCAGGCCAGCATCTTTCATGGTGCCGGACGTAATCGGACCAATACTGGCTGTTTTGATTCCCTTGGGCCAGGGGAGCTTCATAGCGAGAAAATTCTCTACCGTGGATGAGCTGGTGAAAGTAATCAGGTCTGCCCCTTCATCGATAAAACGCTTCCGGGCTCCGGTAATGTCGTCGGTTTCTGGGACAGTCCGATAGGCAATCGCTTCATCGACGATCGCTCCCATTTGAGCCAGACGTTTAGGCAATACGTCACGGGCATTTGCCGCCCTAACCAGGAGAAACTTGAGGTTCTCGACGCTTTCATGACGTTGGAATGCCTCCACTAAACGCTCTGCGACGGCCTCCTCGGGTTGCAGATCGACCGCCAGATGAAAATCTTTCACTCGTTTCGCAGTTCCGGGTCCGATCGCGGCAATACGAGCACTCCCTAGGGCCCGGGCGTCGTCGTAGAGCTTGAAAAAGAGCTCAAAAAAGGCCGTCACGCCGTTGGGACTCGTGAAAACCACCCAGTCATACTGGAACGAATCGCGGACCAGTTCCCCGAATTCCATCAGGTTTTCGGGCGGGACAATTTTGATGGTAGGTAGCTCTGTCACGTCTGCCCCAAGTGAACGTAGAAGGACGCTAAGCGCTCCGGCTTGTTGACGGGTTCGCGTCACCACGATACGACGTCCGAACAAAGGCCGGTCCTCAAACCATTTGAGGCGTTGGCGGTAGGAGACAACATCACCAAACACTGCTACCACCGGCGGTTCGATATCCAGGGCGACTTCTTCAATGTTATCCAATTTCCCCACAACCGTCTCTTGGCGTCCCGTTGTTCCCCAGCGAACCAGCGCCACGGGCGTGGTGGGACTTGCTCCGTGAGCGCGAAGTTCAGCGACCACCTTGGACAGGCGCGCTGCACCCATCAGCATTACCAAAGTACCGCGACCCTGAACCAGGGCTGAGTAGTCGATAGACGATTCTTCCTTGGCGGGATCCTCGTGCCCGGTAAAGACGGTGAATGACGAAGTAACGTCACGATGAGTGACTGGAATCCCCGCGTAGGAAGGAACCGCGACCGCGGAACTAATTCCTGGAGCGATCTCGAACGGAATCCCGGCTTCGAAGAGTACTTCGGCTTCTTCGGCGCCGCGGCCAAACACAAACGGATCGCCCCCCTTCAAGCGTACGACCAACTTACTCTCTTTAGCCCGACGCACGATCAGGTCATTGATTTCGGTCTGGGAAAGAGTATGGGCGGCAGCTTGTTTACCCGCGTACACGATCTCGGCGTCCGGGCGCGCCCAGTTCAATACTTCCGGATTACAAAGGTAGTCATAGATGACCACGTCAGCCTGTTCTACCGCTTCCTTGGTTCGTAACGTCACCAATCCGATATCTCCGGGCCCGGCCCCCGCTAGAATGCATTTACCTATCTTCGGCATAAATCTCCCGAAACAATGTTTTGGCGGCATCCAAGGGCGACTTAGAAGGCGCCGTAACAGAAGCCTGTCGCACCTTTCCCGCTTCTTCAAAAACGATGGCAGTCAGTGTCATCGTATCGCCGATTACTTTAGCATAGACGCCGATCGGCACATTGCAGCCCCCGCCAACTAGACGAAGAAACTCTCGTTCGGCTCGAACGCAATCCCAGGAAACTGGATCGTTAACCCGACTGAGGATCGAGCGAACTATGGTGTCTTTGGCTCGGCATTGCAACGCAATGGCTCCCTGGCCCGCCGCCGGGAGCATCTCCCGAAGATCAGTTACGAATAAGTCGGAATTCAAAAAGCTTAAACGCTCCTGCTCTGGCATCAGGTTAAGGCGCCGCAACCCGGCTCGAGCCAGAATGATGCCTGACCAGTCCTGGGTGCGAACGAGCTTTTCCAGCCGCGTAGGGACATTCCCGCGGACCGCACAGACTTGGACGTCCGGCCGGAGATGAGTGACTTGCTGGGCTCGACGAGGGCTACTGGTGGCAATTAATGAGCCTTTGGGCAAACCATCCAGCCCGTGAGGGAATTTAGAGACCAGGATGTCCACCGGATCTTCACGAGGCAAGACTGCGTCGATGATCAGGTTCTCGACCGCTTCGGTGGGTAAGTCCTTCAGAGAATGCACTGCCAGATCGATTTCGCCGTTCAACAGGGCTTGTTCTAATTCCTTGGTGAATAGGCCCTTGTCGAAGCTTTTCCCGGAATCATCCAGGCGGAGATCCAGGCGTTGATCTCCGGTAGTCTTAATGACGCGCAGATCCACCATCTCTACTAAGCCGGAGCTTAACAGCGCTTGCTTGGCGATTTCTGCTTGAGCCAGCGCCAGCCGGCTCCCTCTAGTACCAAGGGCGATCTTCATGTCCTTTTCGTTCCGGCGCGCTCCATGATCTGGAGCCAGGCGCAGAAGCGACCGCCGGAGTGTGACCCGTGATGGCGGGGAGCATTGGAAAAGACGTTCACTGAATCAAGACGGAGGCAGCTCCATTGCCACAGGACCGATCATCGGCGGGACCGATCTTTCTATCCAAGTTTGAAATTCGACCACGTGCTTTGCGATCAGGCGATCACAGCCGGCGGCCTCTTGCTTGCGCGCTTCCATCGAACGTTCTGCCATCGACTGGAGTGCGTCGAGGTCGTAGACATAAACGCCGTCCAGCCGGTGCACGTTCGGATCGATATCCCGGGGTACCGCCACGTCGATCATGAACAATGGACGATCGCCTCGGTGTCTGAGGACCGGAGCAATCTTGTCGACGGTAACAATTGCGTGCGGAGCCGAAGTGGAGGCCACGAGGATATCCAGATCCGCAAACTCGCGCTCCCATTCTTCGAAGTGCAGGGCGCGGCCGCCGGTTTCCTGAGCCAGTACCTGCGCTCGTTCAAACGAGCGATTTGAAACGAATATCTGGCGAGCACCCCGGGCTTTAAAACTGCGCGCCATCTTCTCGCTAGTATCGCCTGCGCCCAGCACCATGATTTTGCAGCCATCAAGTTTGCCGAAGATCTGCTCAGCTAAGTCCACCGCAACTGAAGCCACCGAGATACTGCCCCGACCGACAGCGGTGGCGGAGCGAACCTGTTTGCCGACGTGGAAAGATTTCTGAAAAAGCTTGTTCAGCCGGCGACCGGTCGCTTTCTCGCGGATGGCGGTCTCATAGGCTCGTTTTACTTGACCAAAAATTTCAGTCTCGCCGATCACCATTGATTCTAAGCCAGAGACGACCCGGAAAAGGTGGTGCACACAGTGGTCAGCCCACAGGCCAAAGAAGTGGGGCTCGTCACCGGTCCGCAAGCCGTTATAGAACTCAGCAAAGAAACGGGCGGCGGGCAGCTGCGAAATCGCGCCGGCTACGTAAAACTCAGTTCGGTTACAGGTAGAAACGATTAGACCTTCTTCGACGCCATCGATCGCTCTCAGCCGTAATAACGCTTCCGGGAGAGCTGAATCTGCTATGGCAAACCGTTCCCGTATTTCAACGCTCGCGGTCTGATGGCTTAATCCGAAACAGGAAATGTTCATCTGACCGGCGGCACGTCTGAAATGAAACGAATGCCCCAAAACATGCTTAACAGGAGACCAAAGACGATGATGGACAATGTCGCCACCCACCTGGCTGCCATCGTCCGCCGAACCCGGGCCAGCAAAATACCGCCATAAAGAGCCCAGACCACCAGCGACCACGCTACTTTCCGCCAGTCGACATCTTGGCCGATCATGAACCCAGTCGCTAAACCGATGGTAAACAGGCCAAAACCGAGCCAGAGCAACCGGGAATTCGCCACGACCAGCGTTCGGATGGGCGGCAATCGAAAGAAAACCGAGGAGGGTCGCCGCGTTTTCAGTTGGCGTTCCTGAATCAGATACATCAGGCCGGCGAGACCAGCGAGTGCGAACGCCCCGCAAGCAACAATTGAAAAGGAAGTATGCGCTTCCAACCACGGATTCACCGGGTGCTTAACGGGTACGGCGCTGGGTTCCGGCAGAAACAACGCCCAGACGCTCAATAAACTGGCAAACGGCGTTGTGAAAACACCTAGGAGCGAGAGCCGATAAGAAGAGCCGATCACCAAGTAGATTAAAATCATCGACCAGCTCAAAAAGGTCAGCAATTCGCAGAAATTGGTGATGGGGCACCGTCCAACCTCATGACCACGGACGCCTAGGAAAACCGTTTGGCAGATGAACCCGGCTACTACTAATCCGAAGGTTAAGCGCGGCGCCATGAACTTGCCGCTAAACAAGCTGTAGGCGGAATACGCCGAAGCCAGAATGAAGCAATAGGTCGCCAACCAGATCCAAACCCGATCTGCTACGAAAATGAATGATCCGACAAAATCCAGATGCATCTACAAAATCGACCTGCTACGCTCGACCATTCATGAGTGGAGTCAATCTCGAACAAATCCGGTGTGCGATTCGCACGATTCCTGATTTCCCGCAACCAGGAATCCTGTTCAGAGACATTACTCCGATCTTGGCGGATTCAGAGCTGTTTCGACAAGTGATTGACCTTCTGGCCGATAAAACCGTGAGTTACGGGGCCGAGAAGGTGGTTGGTATCGACGCTCGTGGATTTCTTTTTGGGGCAGCGGTCGCTTACAAGCTGGGGTTAGGTTTTGTGCCGATCCGAAAAAAAGGAAAGCTACCATACAAGACCATCCATTATTCGTATGTCCTCGAGTACGGCAAAGCGGATATGGAGATTCATGTCGACGCCGTGCGTGAAGGCGAAAAAGTTGTTTTGGTCGATGACCTGTTAGCGACTGGCGGCACTTCTGCTGCCGCGGTGCATCTGGTGCAGGAACTCGGCGCCAAGGTGGAAGCAGCACTGTTTTTTATCGAGCTAGCCGACCTCAATGGCCGGAAACATCTTGGCGATGTGCCGGTCGAGACGCTGGTGCAGTTCTGATCGACGAGCGCCTGCTCGTCTGAAGGAGCCAGGAGCTAGAATCCAGGAGCCAGGAGGTCCAACAGCAGGGAGAAAAGTTGAATTCAGCGCTGCTTTTTATTCTATCTGTCGGCAGTGTGTTGATGTCGTAAACCTCCTGGCTCCTGGTTCCTTTAGAAGAGCAGGCGTTCGCACTCGCGCCATGCTTCCCAACTCCATAACACCTCTAATCGAAGCTCTGAAAACCGTACCGGGGATCCGCGCAATTGTGGTCGGCGGGTCGCGGGCCCGTGGCAATGAGGACGCTGTCTCTGATACCGATCTTGGCTTGTACTATGACGCCGAAAAGCCGTTAGCGGTTGAGGCTCTGGATCGAGTTGTGGCCGAACATGATGATAGGAAACAATCGGGTTTGGTCACTGCGATTGGTGGTTGGGGACCATGGATTAATGGTGGCGGTTGGCTTCAAATCGACGGAGCGGCAGTAGATCTCCTTTATCGCGAGACAACCCAGGTGGAAGCCGTGATCAGCCATTCCATTGCTGGGCATTTCGAAATGGTTTATCGACCGGGACATCCTCTCGGGTTTCTCTCGTCTATCTATGCGGGCGAAATCGCCATTTGTGAGCCGATTTGGGATCCGCTTGGCCGGGTGGCGAATAATAAGAGGCGGCTGGTCGAATATCCGGAGGCACTTCGTCGAGAGCTGGTGAGACATTTCGGGTTTGACGCCAGGTTCAGCATTTTGATCGCCGAAAAACCGGCCAAACGTTCCGATATCAGTTACGTAGCCGGCTGCCTCTTCCAAGTCGTTGGCGCTCTTCTGATGGTCCTTTTCGCTTTAAACCGGGTCTATTGGTTGAACGAAAAAGGAGCGCTGAGGTTTACTGATCGATTCCAAATCGTTCCAGCCCGATTTCGGGAGCGGGTTGAGCGGATGTGGGAATCGGTTCGCCAGGATCCGGATTCGCTGGGAAGCGCGTTAGGGATTGCTCGGGAGCTGAATGAACAGGTAGTAGCGCTGGTTGAACAGGAAGGGTTTTCGGCGTGACGGGTTCAACCAATTCTGCCGGCCTTACCGCGAAGCGGTTATACAAAATAGCCCAGGGCTTTAGCCACGGGTTATGAATCAAATCGCCCTGAAAGCAGTCCCAACCCCGCGGAAGCGGGGTGCAATTCGGACAAGGCGCAATACTCCAGTACTCCAACACTCCGCTCGCCAGAATTCGAGCACGAGCACGAGCACGAACGCCGAACGCCGAACGCGAAGCGCCTTCCGAGCAGGCATGTTGACGCGAATCAGCAGCTACACCATATGAGGTTTTCTAAGGACTTGGGGCGCCAAGTCCGGACGACCCCGCGTTATTGTTAACCGTGCATACAGAACAGAAAAGCCGCCCTCGTCCTCGGTCCAAATGGGGCCTCATTCTGGTGTTCGCACTATTGGTGCTGTGCGTCCTGGGTGTTGCCGCCTACTGGGGGCTTCATCAAAGGTATGTCCCTCCGGATGCGATTGCCGCAGCGGAACGCTTTCTCTCCCTCGTCAAAGCAGGAAATTTCGCAGAAGCGTATTCATTGACGACTCAAGACGCACTGCCGGGACGAACCCTCGAGCAATTCGAGTCCAATCTTCGCCATCGGGTGGCGGTTGATGCGTTAACGGCCAAGGCAGAATGGCGCGGAGTTCGCGGTGGATTTCAAACCTACGGGAATCGCCTCCGGCGCTGGCTCGCAGGCAGGAAGCTCGACCCAGATAGTATCGGTCTTGAATTCGAGGCCGGCTCCCCCGTTGAGATCCGGCTGCTGTCGTCACCGGATGGAAAGTGGCGAGTCACCTATTTCCAGACCCACGCGGGGTAGCCCACAATGATTATTGAGGGCCGCTGGATTCTGGTTCCTAAATCTGTAACGTTGTAGTTCTATGGAATATCGTCAGCTTGGACAGTCGGGCCTCCGTGTCTCTGTGCTTAGTCTAGGGACCATGACCTTCGGAGGAGAGAGCGTCTTCAGCAAAGTCGGCGCTACGGACGTGAAGGGGGCACGTCGTCAGGTCGACCTTTGTATCGAAGCCGGTGTCAATCTGTTCGACACCGCAAACATCTACTCTCACGGCTTATCGGAAGAGATTCTCGGCCAAGTTTTAGAGGGCCGGCGCGATGAAGTGTTGATCGCCACCAAATTCAGGATGGTCATGCGCGACGGTCCGAACGAAGGCGGCGCGTCTCGGTATCATATTATCCGGGAATGTGAAGACAGCCTGCGCCGCCTGCGTACCGATCATATCGATCTGTATCAGATCCATGAATGGGATGGCGAAACGCCGCTCGACGAGACCCTGGAAGCGCTCGATGCCCTCGTGCGTTCCGGAAAGGTCCGGTACATCGGTTGTTCCAACTATTCCGGCTGGCACCTGATGAAGGCGCTGGCGATTGCGGACCGGCGCAATTACGTCCGGTACGTTAGCCAGCAGATCTATTATTCATTGCAGGCGCGAGATGCTGAATACGAGCTCGTACCGATCACGTTGGATCAAGGACTCGGCATTTTGGTTTGGAGCCCGTTGGCAGGCGGTCTGCTTTCCGGAAAATATCGTCGCGGCCAGTCAGGTCCCGAAGGTTCACGCCATTTGAATAATTGGGGCGAACCACCGATTCACGATGAAGACCAGCTCTACAACATCATCGATGCGCTGGTTGAAATCGGTGGCAACCACAAGGTCTCAGCGGCGCAAATTGCGTTGGCGTATCTGCTTGGCCGGCCTGGAGTCACATCGCTGGTTATTGGAGCGAGGAGTGAGGAGCAATTGAAAGACAACTTAGCGGCCGCTGATGTTAAACTGACCGCCGAGGAACGAACTCGTCTGGACAAGGTCAGCCAACCGCGGTTGCTCTATCCTTACTGGCATCAAGCCAAGACCTCTAAAGAACGTCTGAACGCCGCGGATCTGGCGTTGCTGCGACCATTTATCGAGTAACGAGCAGATGCTCGTTGGGGGAGCTAGGAGGGGCGGCGCGTCGAAACCCCTGATCGGTGGGGCGAAAAACTCGGCGCGCCGACGATATAGCTAACCGATTAGACTGTCCCGCGCCGGTTTTGAGCCGCGCCGTACAGGTGGCAAAGCCTTTCATTGCGGAATGTCCGGGTCGGCGAAGGTCACGGTGAATTCAGGTACACCAGGGAGATGCCACACGCACGGAACGGCTCAAAACCGGCGCGGATTAGTCTAACAAGATGAATAGACCCTCGGCGCGCCGAGTTCTTCGCCCCACCGGCATTGCCCCGTAGCGGCTCGTCCGGCCTCATTTTTGACATAACCCCGCGACACATCGAGAATCACGATCTTGATCAAAACTCCCAAACTCGATCGCGTCGCTCCCAACTTGCGATCGCGAGATGACGTTCTGCGCCGGCCGCTCGGAGAATGGCTCCTATTGCTGATGCTGGCGGCGCTTCAATTTACAGTTGCCGTCGATTTCGTTATCATGATGCCGCTTGGTCCGCAGCTCATGCGGATCTTCGACATCAATACTCCTGCCTTCAACCTGGCGGTGTCTGCCTATGCCGGGGCCGCCGGGATATCAGGGATCTGCGCCGCGCTTTTCCTGGATCGGTTTGACCGGAAAATGGCTCTTTTAACGATCTACGGCGGGTTCACGATCGGAACTTTGTTTTGTGGGCTAGCACCCACTTACGTGACTTTAGTGTTGGCGCGAGCACTGGCTGGATGCTTTGGAGGGATTGTCGGGGGAATTAGTCTTGCCATGGTCGGCGATTTAGTACCGGAGGCTCGCCGAGCTTCTGCTATGGGAACCGTGATGTCGGCTTTCTCGGTTGCTCAGGTAGCTGGAGTCCCTTTGGGACTTTACCTTGCAGATAAGCTGAGCTGGCATGTCCCCTTCGTTGCTTTGGCAGGAGTAAGCGCAATAATCTGGGTTTTTGCGCTTATCCGGCTACCCAGGGTACGCGCTCATCTGGCGCACAGTCGAGCTGAGACAGCCCTTCGCCGGTTCGCCGCCATTTTGTTTAATGGCGATTACCTGCGGGCATTGGCTTTGATGGCTGTCGTCACCATGGGCGGGTTCATGATTATTCCTGATCTTGCCAACTACTTGGTGAACAATGTGGGCTTGAATGCCGAAGAGCTTCGCTGGGTCTATCTCGCTGGCGGAGCTGCGACGCTCTTCACTATGAACGGTATCGGCCGGTTAGCCGATCAGTTCGGCCGCATGAGAATGTTTGGCATTATGATGGTGTGTTCGATGGGTGCAGCATTTCTGATCACCCATTTACCCGTCGTCCCAGCGGTAGCCGCGGTCGCAGTGAGCACTCTTTTCATGATCTGCATAACGGGCCGATTCGTACCAGCGATCACCATGATTACCAGCAGTGTCAGACCCGAGCATCGTGGCGGGTTCATGAGTATTAACTCATCGGTAGCTCAATTCAGCAGTGCAGTCGCCGCGGCTATCGCCGGCTTGATCATTCATGACAACTCCGCCCATCAACTAGTCGGCTTTGGGCTAGTTGGTTGGGCCTATCTCGGCTGGGCTATCGTTGGATTGTGGTTAGGAGGTCGCGTGCGAACGGCAACGGGTACGCAGCCAGAATTGCCAGTGGCGGAAGCGGCTTGACGAGCGGAAGCTCGTGGGGAGGAGCCAGGAGCCAGGAGCCAGAAGGTCTGGGACATTTATTCGTTTCAAGAGCTGGTGAACCTATTTCAGAGAAGGTTACTACCCGGAACCAAGGCATCGAAGACCTCGGGCCTCCTGGCTCCTGGATTCTGACTCCTGGCTCCTCTTCCCGCTCACTCGCTCAGAGATCCAGCAGAACCTCGACTGTCGGCGGGCCTTCCCGCAGCGACTGAGATTCCTCGCCCAGTCGTATGAAATGAGGGGTCTCAAAATGAGCCACCAGAGCGCCGAAGTCTTGCCAAGCTTCAAGCAAAACGAATTGCAAAGGGTCCTGCGCATCCCAGAAGAACCGATAGAAGATATGGCCAGGCTCTTTCTGCGTTCCTGCTTGCGCGCGACGCGCTGCCTCGATGTATGCGGTCCTTTTGCCTTCGATAACCTTTCCCCGAACCAACAAGCCAAATGGAACCGTCTCATTTGGCAATTGCCCACGAATCTGTGCCAGCAGAGGATTCATGTGCTTCCTTCAGCCAAAGAGAACAGAATAGCAAGTTCAGGAGTTCAGGAGTTCAGGAGTTCAGGAGTTCAGGGGTTCAGGGGTTCAGGGGTTCAGGGGTTCAGGGGTTCAGGGGTTCAGGGGTTCAGGGGTTCAGGGGTTCAGGGGTTCAGGGGTTCAGGGGTTCAGGGTGGCGCGAGAAGGAACATTGCAAGAAAAAAGCGCTTCTGTGACACGCATCCGAGACTTACCTGGCGCTATCGGAGCGGGCTCCTGAACTCCTGTAACTCCTTGAACTCCTGAACTCCTTTCCCCATTGTCTTCCTGCCCGTGAAATTACCGAAGCTTCTATTTGGCGTTGCCACAGCGGACCATCAAGCCGAGGCGTTTGACCCTGACCTTCCGGATTTCCGAGATGAATGGGAACGGCTGACCGGCCAAACTCCGCGAGAAAAAGCGACCGATTTTTGGAATCGCTATCCGGAAGATATCAACCTCGCTCGCGATCTTGGATGCAAAATCTTTCGATTCTCCATTGCCTGGTCTAGAGTCGAACCGGAGCCGGGCCGATTCGACTCTGCCGCGCTAGAGCATTATCGGCAGGTTGCCTCTACCATTCGCGAGGCGAGAATGTTGCCGCTGGTAACGCTCCATCATTTTACCTGGCCGATACATGTTCAGGAACGCGGGGGAATGACGGCGCAAAACTTTCCGACTTGGTACCGGGCATACGTCGAACGAGTGGCGGAGGCGATCGGCGATCTAGTGCCTTATTGGATCACGTTCAACGAGCCGAACTTGCTGATATACGGATATGTGAAGCCCTGGTGGCAGGAAACCTATTTGGTGCCACCTGGGGGCGGACCCGAGATTCCACTCTCCACGCAATTGGATCGAGCAGCGCAATTGATCCGCAACATCTTTGTGTCGCACCGTTTGGCGAGAGAAACGATTCGGAAAAAGAATCCGGAGGCCAAGGTCGGTGCTAATCCCTTTATGCTCGGTCTGCCATCGGCGTTGCAATGGTTTATCGATTTCCTGGCGACCCGCACCCGTTCCAAAAAACAATTTCACCAGCGTTCAAGACTAGTGGCCGAACCACCGGTGCCGCCGCTCACTTCAGTTGATCTCGTGATTGCACAGTTTGCACCAACACAAGAACGAGCGGCCAAGGTCGCTTTTTCGAGGTCGTACGATGAGAGCACTGAGCGCTTAGTGGTAAAGAAAGGCAGCGGTTTTACGGAGCTCGCCGATTTGAATGGCCATCGTGTCGGTTATGTAAGGGGTTCGGTGTCGAATCGCACGCTAGCTCGGGTAGCGCCCAATTCTTTGCCCCGCCCGTTTGCCACCCATCATAACGGGTTGGAAGCCTTGGAAGCTGGCTGGATCGACGGTTTCATCGCTGACGAAGTAAGGATTGCGCATGTGGGGTTGCTGCCGTCGTTGGAGATGCTGGCCGATACATTAGAGCAAAGGAAATGCGCTGCCGCTGTCCCGCGAGGTAGTCCGGATCTGCTGAACCTGGTCAACGCAGTGGTAACCGGTAACCTGCCGGCGGCAACGACGGTTCACGGCCGATCAATCGAAGCCATCCGGCGCCGGGGCCATTTGCGGGTAGGTGTCACTTTCGATCCAAATGCTGAGTTGCCCGAGCGATTGAAGAAGGAGATTGAGATAGCCGAGCAGGTGGGAGAACGCATTTTTGGGCAACGAGGTTTTGTCCAATTCGAGCTTCTGCGCATGGACCAACGCGTGAATTCTCTTCGTTCCTGGCTTCATTTCTTCGAACCCGTGCTTAGGGCGGCCAGCGTCGTCGGCACCATCCTGAACAGTAATTGGTGGCATCTCGGGATGGCGGGAAAACTTCCGGAACTTTTCTGTCCTAAGGATTGCGTGGGCCAACAAGACTTTGTGGGTCTCGATTATTATTGGGGGATCGATAGCGTCGAGTTGCATCGGATGCACCAGTTAATCGATGCGTCGATGAGCCGGTTCGATGATGCGCCGGTAGATTCTCCAGGGTTACTACGAGCGTTATCGCGGTTGCACCGCTGGTTTCCGGATAAAGAGATTCTGATCATTGAGAATGGGTGTATCGAGAAAGCAGACAATCTAACGCGGGAAGAGTACTTGCGTGCGCATATCCGGGAAGTCACTCGCGCCCGGGCGACGGGGATACCGGTCGCCGGTTATATTTGTTGGAGTATCACCTCCAATCGAGAATGGGGGTTAGCCTTTGGCCCGGGCAGCGATTTTGGGCTGTATTATATCGACCTCGATAACGATCCGCAGCTTACAAGGGTTTTGACCGATAGCGCAAAAATGTATCAGAGGGTGATTAGAGAAGAAAGCGAGGGGGAGGAGCTCGAAGCAAGGAGTTAGATCTAGAATCGAGGAGCTAGAAGGGCGCGAAGCGCCTTCCTGCCCGGAAGGGGAGGGATTGACTTTTCCAGCCGCCGCGTGGATTGAATCCTTGGTTCATGGAGGTCCATTATGAAATCGTTGTTCGTTACGTCTCTGTTGTCGGCTGGATTGGTATTCGGTGCTCTCGGTGCATCTGAACAGCAAACCAATGGTAAACTCAAATTAGGGGATCCGATCCCGGCAGTCGCCGCCAAAGATCAGGATGGCAAAGCCATCGATCTAGGTGAATCCAAGACCGGCTACACGTTGGTTTATTTCTATCCAAAAGCCATGACCGCAGGTTGTACCGCGCAAGCCTGCAGTTTGCGCGACTCCTACACCCAGCTTCAAGAAAAGGGAGTGAAGATATTCGGGGTCAGCGTCGATACGGTCGATGCTCAGAAGGAATTTGCCGACAAAGATCATCTTCCGTTCGAATTGCTGTCAGATCCGGATAAGAAAGTGATCGCCGCTTTTGGTGTACCTTTGTTCAAGAACACCTACGCTAGCCGGCAAGCTTACCTGTTCAAAGACGGAAAGTTGATCTGGTTCGATACCAACGCGAGCACCGATGCGCAGGCAGCCGACGTCCTGAAGGTTTTGGCCAGGCCGTCTTAGCAGACGAGCGCATGCTCGTTTGGAGGAGCTAGGAGGTAAGAGGACGTCGCGTCGGAACCCCTGATCGGTGAGGCGAAAAACTTCGGTGGGGCGAAGAACTCGGCGCGCCGAAGATGTATTTATCTTACTAGACTAATCCGCGCCGGTTTTGAGCCGCTCCGTGCGCGTGACATCGCCGGGCATTTATCAAATCATCGGAATCGCTAATCTAACCGGCCGTTCGAAATCGATGGGCGATGCCACCTACACGGAACGGCTCAAAACCGGCGCGGGACAGTTTAAGCGGTTAGCCGAATCTTGGGCGCGCCGAGTTCTTCGCCCCACCGATCAGGGGTTCCGATGCGCCTCCTCCTAGTAAAAATTAATCTTCTGAATACACGGACTTACGGGCTTTTCTTACAGAAGGTAACGAAGGCAACGAAGGGGGTACGGACTCAGGCACCACAACCAGGGGGACGGATCACCTTCGTTAACTTCGTTATCTTCTGTAAAATTAGTCTCCTAGCTCCTGGCTTCTTCCGCCAATCTCGCGATCATCTGCTTCGCCAACTTTGGGCCGATTCCGCTCTCTTCGTGTTTAAAGTAAATATACGTTTGTTTCCATTGGTCCTGTTGCGCCTGGGAAAATTTCGCCCAGCGGTCGATATCGGCCTCTTGATAATCTTCGCGCCGTAACCGGAGATAACCAAAATTGGCGGTCGCAATCTGGGGAGCGGCGAATTCACTGCTTTCGTTGAGACAAAGGGAAACGTTGTGCTTCTTCAATAGCGCAAAAATGTTGTCATCGAACCAACTCTCGTGACGAAATTCGAAGGCTCCCTGGATGCTTTCGGGAAAGGGAGCCAGGAAATCCGTGAGCAGGGCAAGATCCATCTTAAGGGTGGGAGGTAGTTGGAACAGAATCGGCCCGAGCTTAGGACCCAGATCTGCGATAACACCCAGAAAATAATTTAGATTATCCGCACAATCCTTGAGTTTTGCCCAGTGGGTAATTTTCTGCGGAGCTTTCAAACCGAACCGAAAACCGTCCGGTGTCGACTGGTACCAACTTTCGATGGTTTTCGGACTCGGGATTCGGTGGAACGAGTAATTGACTTCAGTGGTACGGAACTGATCCGCGTAAAACGACAACATCTTTGCCGTCGCCAATTTCTCTGGATAGAAAGTGCCTCGCCAGGCGGGGTATTGATAACCAGAAGTTCCAACAAAGCTGTTCATGTTTTGCAGGAATAAACGTCAGGCATTCGGGCTTTGCAGCCCGGCGACCTTTCTACTTAGCCGCTGAATCCAAAGGTACATGGCGACGATCACAATCACAAACGCAAGACTGCCCAGGATCACCGCTACCGAGGAGAAGCTATCGCCAACCACCGCGAGCGGCGTTTCGCGGCCGCTGCCAACGATCAGCGCAGCCAGCAGGACCCCGAATAGGCTTTCTCCAACGATCAACCCGGATGCGAGGAGGACGCCCAGGCGTTTTGCGACTGACCCGTATGGCTTCTCTGAGACCCAGCGCTCGTAGAGCCAACCGATCACCGCTCCGAGAACGATCGGTGTCGTTGTCGTGAGTGGTAAATATATTCCGATACCGATAGATAAGGGCGGTAAACGCAACTTGCCGGCCAAACCCAGCATTTCGTCGATAACCACCAAGAACACACCAACTATCGCACCGGTTCCAATAAGCCCCCAATCTAATCGTCCGTCCAAGACCCCTTTTGCCAGCGTGGAGATTAACGTTGCTTGAGGGGCAGGCAGCTGGGATGGCGCTCCGCCAAATCCATAGGCTCGGTTGAGTAAATCGAGGATCGGCGGAATCACGAGGGCACCGGCTAAAACGCCAACCACCAATGAAGCTTGTTGCCGCCAAGGTGTGGCGTTGACGAGTTGGCCAGTCTTCAGGTCTTGCAGGTTGTCGTTTGATATGGTGGCGACAGAGAAAACGATGGCCGTCACGAACAACGAGAAAGCGACTAGAGCAGACGAACCTTCCGATCCGCGCTCAACCTGAGCGACCAACATCATCACGAACGATGCGCCAATGACCGCCAAAATGCCCACTCCCGAGAGGGGACTATTGGAGGAACCGATGAGGCCCGCCATATAGCCGCAAATTGCTGCCACCAGGAATCCGACAACCACAACGTAAATCACACCGGCAACCGTTAGCGGGATCAACTTGTCATGCAGTGGAGTTCCGGAAAGAAAGCCAATGACCAGGATAGTGATAGGCAATACCGCGATGAGACAAATCGCTGCGACTAACGTAATCGGGATGTCTTGATCGGTTCGCGAAAGCGGACCGGTGGCGGCCCGGGAATGTAATGCCTGTCTAAAGGCTGATAACAGACCGAACCAGATCGGTTTTACCATTTTAGCCAGCGTCCAGATAGCGGCGACCCCAATTGCACCGGCGCCAATTAAGCGGACCTGAGTTTTCCAGACAGTGAGACCCACTTCTGCGGCGGAGCCGTTCGCAGGATGGAGCCAGGTGAGGATGGGAGTGGCAATTCCCCAAGCGATCACTATACCCACCAGAATGGCTAGTCCAACGGAGAGCCCCACCAAATGACCTACACCGAATAGAGCCAGGGATAGTGAGCTGCCACAGCCGGTCGCGGCGGCTCCGATCCGAAAAAATAGGACCAATTGTTCCGCAAACAGTCGTATAGCGATGACCAGCGAGAAGCCAAAGGAGAGCAACGAACCGCCGATAACGGAAAGCAATCCGGCGTGGGATTCTTCTTTCGTTCCGATACTGGTTCCGGCGCCAACTTTAAGTACTTCGGCGGCAGCGACCCCTTCTGGATACGGCAGTGGTGACTCGACTACCATCGCCCGCCGGAGCGGAACGGTATACATCACCCCGAGGATGCCGCCGACTGCACAGATGCCGAAGGAAGTCCAAAAAGGGAAACCTGTCCACCAGCCGACCATGACCAGACCCGGCAACACAAAAATGATCGAAGAGAGTGTTCCTGCGGCGGAAGCAACGGTTTGAACAATGTTGTTTTCTTCGATAGTCGATTCCTTCATGGAGAGCCCGAGGAACCGCGACACCCGGGGGAGAAGTCGGAGCACGGCCATCGAGATGACGGCCGCGGGAATGGATGAAGCGAAGGTAAGCCCGACTTTGAGACCCAGGTAAACGTTTGCCGCCGTAAACACAAGCGTGATAGCGCAGCCTAAAATCAGGCCGCGAATCGTGAGCTCGACCGGCCGGTCGTTGCGAGGCGTTGTTTGGGCCATCTGGCACAACTGCCGAAAATCGGGGCGGGAAGTAAAGGAAAAAGGAGTACAAGGAGTACAAGGAGTACGAGGAGTACAAGGAGTCCGGGAGTTTGGAGGCTTAAAGGATGGTGGATTTTGTGCGTGCCCTGGGTGCAAGTTCCAACGACGGCGGGGTCGAGCGATAGCGTTATCTTAGCGCTGCATTTCTTTCGACGGCTCGGGCGTAGGCGATCAGAAGGCGGGAAACGTCGTCCAGGAGAGGCTCCAGAGCCAGGCAATCACCGTAACCAAGATCTTGACTGAGTATTAGGTAGTACCGGCACTCTTCGAGCGATCCTTGGGAGGTATTAAAAAACCGATTCTTATCCGCCGGACCTCGCTTCCTGAACCCTTCAGCTACGTTCGCCGGAATCGAAATGGCTGCCCGCCTGATCTGAGGGATCAGACAAAACCGTTCTTCCGACGGAAACTGCTTGGTAAGACCATATGTCTTGAGCACGAATTCATGAGCCTTCTGCCACACGATAAGATCGCGAAATGATTTTGCCGGTTTATTCATGGAATATTCTATACATAAGATAATAACGTAATCAAGTTATGTTTTGATTATTTGGGGCTGGCGCCCTTCATGAGGGTAAGTGGTCGTGTCTCCCCGGAGGCTCAATCTCCTTGAGCTCCTCGTACTCCTTGTACTCCTTGTACTCCTTGCGCTATCAGTAGCGCTATGCTGAACGGCTTCGAATCCCATTTAAACGAGCAAATCAGTTCAATTCGTTCCCAAGGGCTTTATAAGAGAGAACGGTTTCTAAGCACGCCGCAACGGGCTCACATCGGAACGAGCGACGGGCGCGACGTTCTCAATCTGTGTGCGAACAACTATCTCGGCTTGGCTGATCATCCTGAAGTGATTGAGGCCGCAAAAGAAGCGCTGGACCGATGGGGGTTCGGCCTGGCATCAGTACGATTTATCTGTGGTACGCAGGAGATCCACAAAGAACTCGAGGAAGCGCTAACCCGATTTCATGGTACCGGCGATACAATCCTGTATGGGAGCTGCTTCGACGCCAACGGTGGTCTTTTTGAAACGTTGCTCGGGGCTGAGGACGCAGTGATTAGCGATAAGCTAAATCACGCTTCCATCATTGACGGCATCCGGTTGTGCAAAGCCCAGCGGTTTCGTTATGAGCACAATGACATGGCCGATCTAGAAGCTAAGCTGGTCGAGGCCAAGGCGGCCCGTTTTCGGTTGATCGCGACAGACGGCGTTTTTTCGATGGATGGCACTATCGCGAATCTCGGCACCATTTGTGATCTGGCAGAACGGTACAACGCACTAGTGATGGTGGACGAATGTCATGCCGCGGGGTTCCTCGGTAAAACCGGTCGAGGAACGCCTGAACACTGCGGAGTTGAGGGCCGAGTGGATATCATTACGGGAACTTTGGGAAAGGCGTTGGGAGGTGGTAGCGGCGGGTACACAACCGGGCGTAAAGCGATCGTCGAGTTGCTGCGACAGCGTTCGAGGCCATACCTGTTTTCGAACAGTGTAACCCCCAGCATCGTAGCTGCTTCGATCAAGGCAATCGAAATCGTTACGCGATCGACCGAGTTGCGCGATCGTTTGGAGAACAGCACCCAGTTCTTCCGGAAAGCTCTCACCGAGCACGGGTTAACGATTCGTCCCGGACAACACCCGATAGTGCCGGTTATGATCGGTGAGGCTGCGCTGGCTCAAAAAGTCGCTGATCACCTGCTGGAACTTGGGTTGTATGTGATCGGATTCTTTTACCCAGTGGTACCGCAAGGCACCGCGCGAATTCGGACCCAAGTTTCAGCTGCTCACACCCAGGATGACCTCCAATTCGCGGTCGACTGTTTTGCGAAGGCGAAGTCTGAATTCGGGCTGTAAGGAGGCAGATTGGTGGGGCGAGGCTCCCGAACGTCCGAGCGGGTTTCGCAACGCCTATGGTTTTGTACGGACTGATCATGGTGCAACGCCGATATGCGCGCCGAGCCGTTGGTCCCAGGACGTCGCAGTTTCGAGACGGGCGGCCGGAATGAAAACAATTGATAGGGGCTTCGGATTGACCTTAGGAACTAATATGTGCTAGGGCCTAATCGCGGCTCCGACTCCGCAACCTCAATGGGAAAGGAACTCAGCACGCACTAAGCTACGTCGGACAAGTCGGCAGGCGTTTTGGCGTTTCCCACGATTAGTCAAGACGCATCAAGTCCCCTGGCGAACCCGCTTAGGCCGTTCGGGAGCCTCGCCCCATCAATCTGACAGCGTCGTCCGTTATTCCTCGTATGCGATCTGGACGATGGTTTGATTTTCGCTTGGCGAAGAGATGTTGATTTTGGCGTTTTTGCTGGAGCTAGTGACCACTAACACGTGGGCTACGCCGCTGTTTACGGATTGAATATGAAGACCCTGTTCAGATAGCTGTTGTTGGTAGAAATCGACGACTTCACTAGCCGGCTGGTCGACAGTAAACACCACTTGTTTGTGGATACCGGTGCTCGTGTATGTCACTCCTTTTGCTCCTGCCGGTACCGGCAACCATTCAGGTGTCGGCGGAGATTGTTTTTTCGACTCAGGGGTGGTTTCCGAGGTGCTTTCTTCTGCTGAGTTAGAGTCTTTTGAAAAAGATACCCCGTCGCCGCCTACGGTTATCTGTTTTCCGTTGCTCTGCAGCTTAATCCCGTTGGCACCCAAGATGGCATCCAGTCCACCGCTACCCGCGCTTTCTTTCTTTTTCTTGGTTGGGTTGGCTGGCGGAGCCGGCGTTGGAGTCGCCTCGGCTATGTTATTCGATGGGGCTTGATAGCTTTTTGCACTCCTCGAGTCCTGATACTGCACTTGGACCTCGCGGGTGGTGCTATCCGCAGGGAGATTTGAGGTATACGAAATCAGATACTGGCCGGCGAGTTCGAGGCCGATCTGGTCGTATAAATTTTTCAACTCAGAGGCATTAGGAGTCAGAAAATAGCGTCCTCCGGTCGACTGAGAGAATCCGGAGAGTAACGCCTCGTCGATCTCCGTGCCGATTCCGATCGCGTAAATGGGTACATTCACGTGCTTAGCAAACTGCAGAACGTCTTGCACCGAGTGCTTACTCAATTGCTTGCCGACGCCGTTGTCGTCGACGCCATCACTTAATAGCACCACTGCCTTCCGGCCCGGTCGATCTTTCAGGAGTTCAACCGAGGTGAACAGCGCGTCATACAGAGCGGTATTGCCGCGTGCCGAGGTCAAGGCAATGGCTTTACCGGCGGCGGCTCGGTTGGATGACATCGGACCCAACACTTTCACTTGTTGGGCGAAACCGACAATTTGGACACTGTCCGCTGGAGCCAATAAATTCACAAAGCTCTTAGCCGCCTCCCGGGTCTCATTTAACCGTGGCCGCATCGACCCGCTATTGTCGATGGCGATGACGACTGATAGCGGCGGAAGCTGAGATTCCACCGTAATGGGCTGTTGATCGACCTCGTCCTCCCGGACTCGGAAATCGGCAGCCGCTAAGCCGGATTGTGGTTTACCGTCTTTTAAGACGGTGACAAAAACGTGAACGGAAGGGAACTGATCCATGGCGATCTGGTTCAGCACGATTTCTGTTCCGGCAGCATTGCCCTGGCCCTTAATTTGTACCGAGGAGACTGGCTTTTGATCTTCGGAATGTGCGAGAGCAGCTGCGAAGAAGAGCGAACAACAGAGCAGTCGAATTTTCATGTGAGGGGATTCTGGTCTCGGATTGATTGGAAACTGGCGCGAAGGGGCGGAGCTTGCAAGGCCGGGAGCGGGGATGGTGAATAGCAGATAGCAGATAGCAGATAGCAGATAGCAGATAGCAGATAGCAGATAGCAAATGCAGCCAGGAGCTAGGAGCTAGGAGGAGGCACGACGGAACCCCTGATCGGTGGGGCGAAGAACTCGGCGCGCCCAAGATTCGGCTAACTGCTTAAACTGTCCCGCGCCGGTTTTGAGCCGTGCCGTGTAGGTGGCATCGCCCATCGATTTCGAACAGCCGGTTAGACTGGCGATTTCGATGCTTTGATAAATGCCCGGCGATGTCACGCTCACGGAACGGCTCAAAACCGGCGCGGATTAGTCTAATGAGATGAATACATCTTGGGCGCGCCGAGTTCTTCGCCCCACCGATCTCCTAACTCCTAGCTC
>Ga0209240_1000101_pt1 | contig 32063 bp, 21 predicted proteins | sample GraSoi_2013_80cm_FD_185828 | JGI IMG/M metagenome (GOLD analysis project Ga0209240, IMG submission 185828) | Grasslands soil microbial communities from the Angelo Coastal Reserve, California, USA - Sample 9_17_2013_80cm (SPAdes) (version 2) | ecosystem: Environmental > Terrestrial > Soil >...
CGATTAGCGAGCAACCTATTCGACTGTTACTTGCAGCGACTGGGTCTTGGTATTTCCCGAAGAGTCGCTGACCGTCAGTGTGTAGGTGGTGTTCTTAGCGGGTGAGACGCTGACACAGCGCGCGTAGGAAGGCCAGACCGCATTCGGCTGGGGCTCGAGTTTCACAGATTTGGCGTTGGCTACGCCATAGCAGAGTTGGGCGCTGTCTCCCTTGTGGATGGCTCCGGGACTTGCATAGAAACTCTGAATGGCAAGGTCCTTGCCACCGAACTGTTCCAAGGCGACGCGATCGTTTTCCAATTGTTTCTGGGATCTTTCTTCGCGCGTTCGGCGTTCAATCGAGAGGTTCTCCCGCCAGCGGGAAAACAAAATCCAACCCACTACGAGGAGTGCGATGCCCACGAGGAGCGAAGAATAAAGCAAGGGGTTCTTGAAGATGGTTCTGGTTTTCGGGGGAGGTAGGGGTTTTTGGTCAGCGAGCATGCTTGCCTGTCTGGACGATTGGAAAGATTAACATTTGATTTGCTTCGCTTTCTGAGATGGATTTGCTGCCGATCAAAGTTTCGTATGGCCCGACCCGACGCGTGGAGCAAGCTAGTCGGTCAAGATTTCGCAAATGTCCAACGGGTGACGGCATCCGTGAAATTTTCTGCGTGCTCGTCTTGGCCGAAGACGGTTTGCGGGGTAACGCGATACACAGAGCCGCCGGAAGATTCCAGCAGGGGTCCGACGTCGCCACCGTACTTGCGATTATAGACTGCGACTAGTTGCTTCCAAACGACACGATCGGTCACTTCTTGCACGATACCTTCGACAATCACAGCCTCGTCTGCCTTTTCCGTGCCGACGGCGCAGCGGGGGTTGCTGGCGAGATTTTTTGCTTTGCGAGTGCGAGGTCCGGTGCTGAACCAGAAAGCATCCTCCCACCAAAGGCCCCAGACCAGCATGAGGTGGGGCCGCCCATCGGGCCGAGAGGTGGCGATCCAGTAGTTGTGAGATTGCTCGAGGCGTTCAAGTGCCCAGGACCAGGGCTTGAGGCCGGAGTTAGCGCCGCTGGGCTTCTCCAGCGCATCTGGCCAGTAGGGATGACTTACTTTTGGTTCAAGCATGGCGGCCCTGCCGAGGTCGTGGAATCGGGCACATTCTAGCAAGCGGACCGAGGAATATGAATTCGTTTTGCGACTCCGGCGAGAAAAAGCCAAGCCGGTTCGTCAGTCTGCCTGCGCAGGATTCACGAAACGAAGGAACAACCAACGCGGAGGCTGCCCTGCATGGTGCGTTGAAACCAAACTGGCTTGAGGCTTACACGGACAGGCGGAAGAATGGGGACGTGCAAGACGGCCAAGATGTTTTCCGGAAGATCTTCCTGGGTATCGAGCTCGATGGCGACGCCCCCGAAACCGAGGTCGATAACGCGGGCGCGTCGCGCGCCTTGTTCGCCGAGCGTGGCGTAAGCGTTGGTGCCCGCCATCGAAACGCGCTCGGCCTTGCGCTGAACTGTGTACGCGCGGGGAGGCGGAGGCTGGGAAGGAGCGGACGCTTCCTGCGGAGCGGAGGACGTAGCTTCCGGTTTGGGCTCGGAGCGCTCCGGGGTACGTCCCGATTCAATGGAAATCGGCGGCGGTGGCGTTGCAGGGCGCTCTGGAGTTGAAGGTGGCTCTGCCGGAGCGGAGTCGGACGGCATACGCGTTCCGCCGTTTGCGGACCTGCCGTGATTGGCCTGCTTGAGACGATAGAGGCGTTCGTCGGCCACGCGGATTAGTTGGTCGGCCTGCTCGCCATCTTGCGGAAAGGTGGCAACACCATGATCCATGCTCACACCGACGCTCAACTGTAGGGCTGGCACCATTTCCAGAAAAACGGTTTCCACACGGCGACTAAGCGCCAACGCCTGTTCTGCATCTGTTTGCGGCAAGAGAAGAGCAAACTCATCCCCACCGATGCGGAATGCAAAATCGGAAGTACGTAGGGCTTTTTTTAGGGTAGCCGCCGCGGCGCGCAAAACTTCGTCGCCGCGCGGATGGCCATGCTTGTCGTTTACTTCCTTGAAGCGATGCAGATCGAGAACAACAAGGCCCAACGGCGAACCGTATCGGCGGCCACGATTGAGCTCTCTTTCAAATGTTTCACTGAAGAGGCGGCGGTTGTAGAGACCGGTGAGCGGATCCGTGACTGCATTTAATTGCAGCGTTTTCAGGTCGTCGTATTCGATGACAATCGGGACGCGGAAGAGTCCCGCGGAAGCGAGGACGTCCATCAGCGCAGTCTTGAGAGCGACGGGGCGACCGAGATTTTCACTCAGTTCCCGGCGGCGCTGAAGCATTTCATCCCACAACTGGATGCACTGAGTTTCGCGGAGATCCAAGTGCGTGATAGCGCGAATGTAGCGTTGCAGGAATTGTCCGCGTGCGGGCAGATCAAGACTTTCGAGCGTGTCCGCAAGAAGCTCGAGATAGGAATCCTCGACTGGCAGACGAGGGGGCACAGGAGCGCCGGGGCTGGGCATAGCTGGGTAGTTACCTGATCTCTGCCTATCCCCGCGGGGTGTGGGGAGAGAACGAAAGCTTCTCTGTAACAGGGAGCAAGGAGCAAGTGGCGGACCATCCGTACCATGACGGCGCCGCAGGACCCGTCCCACAATCTACAAAGGCACGAGTTCGAGCATTGATGCTATCGTAAAGGAAACAATAAAGATAGCCAATAGTTTAGACAGGAATGAGCCTTCGGAGCGACGGTGAGGCACCGACGTAACAAATCTACCCAACGTAGACAGCTAGGGCAAAAGAGCAGTTAATTACTCAAGTGGCCTTAGAAATTCCAACCCGAATAGACGAACATCGCCGACAACGAACTGCCGGAGGATCTTGGCGGCGATAGGGGGCGTTTCGTTAGGTAAGACGCTGGAGGAAGCGTGCGGTGAGGGAGCCGGCACAGTAATGCTGACAACTTGGTCGGGGCGGAAGAAATGAGTCGAGGCGATACACGCGCCCGTAGCGCTGATATTAAGGGTTTTCGTGAGTTCAATGAACTCGACACCAGAGGTATCGACGCCGCGAAGAAAGACGGGTACCTGGAGGCGAATGCGTGGCGAGCGGCGGCGTTGAGCGGGGTCCAAGCGCTCACCCTTCCTGTCGATTTGGATTTCCAAACTTCCCCCGTAGTACCCGCGAACTAGTACGATTGTGCATATTCAATGCCAAGAAAACAGGCTCGTGCGTGCGCCCGTAAGTAGCTATTAAAGCATGAGTTAAAGACAGGCGTGGGGAAGGCGGGCGTCAAGATAGTCGACCAAGGTTACGCTGGGGGCCAAGGCGCTTCCTCAAATGTGCAAATGGAACGCTTTTCCCATTGACAGGTGGATAGGTGTTTGGGAGTATGGCGAGCACCGTCAAAGAGGAAAATGTTTTCCCACAGCGAATGGGTGAGTCCAAACACTTATTATGAGTGGAACAATCGCAAATCCGCCGCGAGTCGATTCGCGTGGCGTAGCAGGATTCTCAAGAGGGCTGGTTGTCGGGCTTCTTGACACGGTGGAAACTGCGCTGGTGGTCGCGGAGCGCAGTGGACGAATTGTGTTTATGAACGCGCGAGCGCGCAAGTCCCTGGGCCTTGAAGTCAGTGCGGAGCCGGGAATCAACGTGTTTACCGAATTGTTACAGACGGACGCCAAGCAAATTTTCCGAGAGATCGAAAGCGGTCGGCATGAACTACGGTTCGAGGCGGCACGTGGCGATGAGAAATTCGTTGCCACACTGCAGTGGATGCCCGAGCCGGATTGGGTTGTGGTGCAATTCCAACGGCACCAAGACGTACAGCAAGCTCCCGATCCGGCAACGCAGATTACGGTGCAGGAGCTCCTGCAAGAACGCGAAATAACTTACCGCAATCTGCTTGCGGCGTATCTGAAGCTGCAGGAAGTGAACCGGCAGAAAACGGTTTTTCTGGCCTCCGCAGCGCACGAGTTGAAGACGCCGCTGGCGGTGATCAAGGGCTATTACGATTTGATGCTGACCGGTTCACTCGGAAAATTGTCGGACAAGCAAAAGGACATACTGGAAGAGTCCAAGGAAAGCTGCGAGAGGCTCGTCCGGTTGGTGTCGATGTTCTTGAATTATTCGGCGCTGGAAAGCGGAAAGCTGGTGCTGCAGCTTCGCGAAAATGACTTGCGCGATTGCCTAGATGAGGTTGCCAAGCGATGGTCAGAAGCATTTCAGCGCAAGGGAGTGAAGCTGGAAGCTGCATTCGATCCTTCGATACCGAATTTCCGATTTGACTATCAGAAGGTGCAACAGGCAGCCGCAAATCTGCTGGACAACGCATTGAAGCACACTCCGGCTGGCGGCACAGTGACGCTCCATGCGGGGCCGCACTTTTGGGAGCGGCGCGTGGCGGAAGTTGCGCCGATCCAGGAGCGGAGGCGGTTTCGCTTGCCGCGGCCCAATAGCGTCGAGGTTTCGGTGGCGGATAGCGGCCCGGGGATTCCGGCGGAACATCACCAGGAAATCTTTGAGGATTTTGTGCGCGTGGACCGCAACACCACGGGAATGGGCTTGGGGCTGGCGATTGCGAAGCGGTTGATCCAGGCGCATCGCGGAAAAATATGGGTGGAAAGCGAGCCGGCGGGCGGTAGCACGTTTACGTTTCTGTTGCCCATGGATCAGAGTTGAACGGCCGCAGTTGTTTGGAATTCGAATGACGGGGAGTGAAGGAGAATTTCGATGGCTGTGAAAGAAAAGATCTTGGTAGTCGATGATGAACCGAGCATCAGGAAGTACCTGCAGACGCTGCTCGAGGTGGACGGCTTCGATGTGGAGACGGTGAGCTCCGGCAAAGAAGCGCTTGGGAAGGTGAACGCCGGGGGACGCCCGGATTTCATTATTCTGGACGTTTTGATGCCGGAGATGAATGGGCTGGACACGCTTAAGGAGTTGATGCAGTTGGACCGGAGCCTCAACGTAATCATGTTGAGCTGCTCGAATGAAGTTGGCACGGTGGTGGAGGCGATTCGTATCGGCGCGCACGATTACCTGACCAAGCCTTTCGAGAAAAGCGAGCTAGATGCGGCGATGCTGAAGTCGCGACAAAAAAACCAACTAACGCAGGAAAATCAGGCATTGCGCGACTATTGCGACCAGGTGACGGAGGATTTAAGTTTCCTGGCGGCGAGTCCGCAGATGGTACGAATCCGGCAGCAAATTTTGCAGATCGCGCCGGTGGACGTGCCGGTGTTTATCTGCGGAGAAAGCGGCGTTGGAAAAGAAGTTGTTTCGCGCATGATTCACTTGCGATCCAAACGGCGCAATCAGCCATTTGTGAAGGTGAACTGCGCGGCACTGCCGGGCGAGTTGCTGGAGTCGGAGCTTTTTGGGTTTGAGCAAGGAGCGTTCACCGGGGCGGTCCGCGCCAAACCCGGGAAATTCGAATTGGCCAACAAGGGCACGATCTTCCTGGATGAAATTGCGGAGATGAGCACGCATCTGCAGGCAAAGCTCTTACACGTGCTGCAGGACCATCAATATTCGCGGCTCGGCGGACGGCACATGATCGACACGGATGTGCGAGTGCTTGCAGCCACGAACGTTGATGTGCAAGAGGCTATGAAGACCGGGCGCTTTCGAGAGGATCTGTACTACCGGTTGAATGTGCTCTCCATACTGGTACCGCCGCTTCGCGAAAGGACGGCGGAGATACCGCTGCTGTTCCGCCATTTCCTTGAAAAGTACAGCGAGAAGTTCGGAAAGCCATTACACGGACCGTCGAAACACTTGCTGGATGCGGCCCTGAATTACCCGTGGCCAGGGAACTTGCGGGAACTGGAAAATTTCGTGAAACGCTACGTGATCCTTGAGGATGACGAAGGCAGCCTGCGCGAATTGGTGGAGATGTCGTCGGCTCGGCAGCGAATGTCCCCGCGACAGGAGACAACCCCTCCGCGAGAGCAGGGTTTGAAGGCTTTGGTGCGCGGTCTGAAGGACGAGGCAGAAATGGAAGCGATCGCCGACGCACTGGAAAAGACGCGCTGGTGCCGCAAGGACGCGGCAAAAATGCTCGGCATCAGTTACAAGGCGCTGCTCTACAAGATGCGGCAATTTAACCTAGACACGCCGAGAACGCGACGGACTGCGCCCGCGGCGGTTGAAGAAACGGCACCAGTGGGCGCCATTCGGAACGAATAGGCGTCGAACTGCTACATATACACTGGCGCCCGGCGCCAATTGGGAAGGACCGTGAGGCCTGTAGGTACCGGGCCAATTTTCCCATAGCACAAAAGACCTGATTCCGGTATTGTCACCGAATGTTTAAACGAATTCGGGAGTAAGAACTCGGCCCGCACGGGCGCACTTACCGAGTAAAACGATTAAAGAAAGGGGCACGAGGGGACCACGTGCCCGCAGCGAGGTATGCAGGAGGATGGGGGCAATGACGGAACGCCGCATCGCACGACGTTACGACTTATCGTTGCCCGTTATTATTCGTGTGCCGGCGGAGCGCGTCGCAGAAAGCCAAAAAGGCAAGACGCGTGACGTGTCGACGCGAGGCGTTTACTTCGTGTTGGATCAGGATTTGGAACCGGGTTCAGAGCTGGACATTACCCTGACCCTTCCCGCTGAGATTACGCATGGCTCGGATGTTTTCGTGCGGGCGCTGGGGAAAGTCGTGCGCGTCGAGAAACGCATGGAAGACGGAAGCTCGCGGATGGGTGTGGCGGCGGTGATCGAGCGGTATGACATCATCCGCGGCGAGAATGGGAAGGCGTAGTTTGGCGATGTCGTCTCCCTGGAAACGGTATTGGCCTCCGTTCATTAGAAGGTAACTTCACCAATCCTAGCCTCAGTTCCGGAAGCTTCGGCTTGGGCCGGTTCCCCGTTTGAATGTGGTTGGGAGGGCCAATCCGAGGCATCAAGAGAAATTGTGGTTGGAACTTCGGAGACTTTTTTCTTGTTTTCACCACGTCCTGTCAATGGGATCGTTCTAGTACCCTAAAGCTGCTACTCCTCGTAAGTCGTTGTTTTATAGTAGCTTAGCTCCATGCTGCTCAGCCGCTCGCGATACGTCCTGCAACGTCCCGTTGGGCCTGTAGATGCACCGTCGCAGGCGTCAACCATTGCGCCGACATGCCACCGGCTACCAAAACCAAGTCTGCCTTACTGGGCGGCTCCAGCCATGTGCCCCCCGATGATATTGTATTTGGCCGTTCCGCGGCGATGTCGGTTGTCCACAAGCGCGTGGAAAAGATCTGCCATACCAATGTGCCGGTTCTGTTCTGCGGAGACGCCGGTACGGGAAAAGAGATGGTCGCCCGATGGATGCACTGCCGCTCGCCCCATAAAGAAGGTCAATTTGTGAAGGTGAATTGCGCAGCGATTCCGGGCTCATTGCTGGAAAGCGAGCTATTCGGGTACGAGAAGGGCGCGTTCACGGGAGCGCACGCCTCAAAACCTGGGCGCGTCGAGCTCGCGGACAAGGGCACGCTGTTTCTGGACGAAATCGCTGACCTGGACATGGGTCTGCAGAGCAAGTTACTTCAGTTCGTGCAGGATGGAACGTTCTCGCGGATTGGCGGGGAATCAGAGAAGTTTGTGGAGGCTCGAATTATCTGCTCCACAAACCGCGATTTGGAGCGGGAGATAGCGGCGGGTAGATTCCGCGCGGATTTGTACTATCGGATCAGCGTATTCCAGATAAGGCTGCCGAGGCTGAGCGAACGCAGAGAAGACGTGCCTGCGATGGCGCAGTATTTTCGCGCATTGTATCAGAGGCAGTTTGCAAAGGAGTGCGATCCGCTGGGGCCGGAAATGCTGAATTACCTCGAAAAGTTGAATTGGCCAGGGAATGTCCGAGAGTTGTCGAACTGTATTGCTCGGTTTGTGTTGATCGGACAGGACGCATTCGTCTCACAAGATCTGCCGCAAAAGCGCAAAACGTTCTATGCGGGTAGTCCCGTGTCCAACGGGAATTTGGCTCTCAGGGGCATCGCCAAAGAGGCGATTCGCGAGATGGAGCGAAACATCATATTGGAGGCGCTGCAGAGCAATCAGTGGAACCGTCGCAAAACCGCGGAAGCGCTTAAAATTAGTTACCGTGCGCTGATTTACAAGATTCGGGACGCGGGGCTGGCACCCAGGCGTGGAGCCTCCGTGCAGTCCCCTAGTCACCTTCATCCCGTTGGGGACGCCTCCCCAGCTGATTGATCCGTTGCTTTCATTCGAGTTTTCTTCCGCTTTTACCGTAGAGGTTCCTGCAATGCCTCAGGTGGGAGGAAACTCTCGACATTTCCGACCGGGCAGGGTGCAAGCGGGAGCAGGAGGCTATGGCAGGCTCCTCGAACTGCTTCGCGTTTACTAAACTTAACAGGTTCCGAACTCGCGGCGAGGCGGCGAAAAACCGACTGGACGGAAAGTCCGGCCGCGATTAGGATATGGCGCGGGCAAGACGCCACGAAGCGTTTTTGCCAGATAAGTGTTCGCCGTTGCAGTGTTGAAGCTGAACCGCAAAGGTACCAAGACCTACCGTGACGCATTTGATTGATGGAGCGGCAATGAAGAATTAGCCGCAAACTATACATCCTAAAGCGCTTTTCACAAAGGCAATAAGCCGTTTAGCGGAACCAGCCAGCCGTAACCGCAACCCTACGTACAGTATCACTACCTGTACTTAATCTAGACGTTCAACCAGTGTACGGAATCCGAGTCGAGGTTCTACCCTGTTGCCGGGGCATTAGGTCTCTGGAGAGCTCGCTTATGACGATTGTACCGGCTAAGACAGGGGCCACTACATCGATAAGTAAAGTGCGTTCAGGTGTGAGTGGCCTTGCCTGGACGGTGCTCTTCGTCTTGTTGGCCCTAACGTGGGGCTGTTCCGGGATAGTTAGCGGCAAAAGTGCCCAAACAACTGCGCCTTTAGGACAAACATTTGGCATTTCCGGAGCGATCAGTCCCGCCGCCGGCGGGGGTGGAGCAACTGTGATCCTGAGCGGGGCGGGTAGTGCGACGGCAACCGCCGACGGCGCTGGCAACTATAGTTTTAGCGGATTAGCGAATGGGGTTTACACGATTGCTCCTAGCCATGCGGGCTACGGCTTTACCCCGGGAACGCAGAATGTCACCGTTAACGGGGCCAGCGTCGTTGGAATCAATTTCACTGCCACGTCACAAGGTCAGACTTTCAGTGTTTCGGGGACGATTAGTCCCGCGGCCGGGGGTAGCGGTGCAACCGTAACGCTGAGCGGGGCGGCGAGTGCCACAACGACGGCAAACAGCTTAGGAAGTTACACGTTCACTGGTTTGGCGAATGGCCTTTATGCGATCACGCCAAGCCATACTGGCTACGCTTTTTCTCCCGGGACGCAGAGCGTTACGGTTAACGGGGCCAATGTCACGGGAATTAATTTCACCGCAACAGCACAACAGACATTTAGCATTTCTGGGACGATCAGCCCGACAACGGGGGGAGCGGGTGCGACCGTCACGCTAAGCGGAGCAGCTGCCGCTGTGACGACGAGCGACGGCGCGGGTGCCTACACCTTCGCGGGATTGACGAACGGAAGCTACACGGTCACTCCAACAAGCCAAGGCTTCGGGTACACTCCAGCAAGCCAGAATGTAACCGTGAGCGCTGCAAACGTCACAGGAGTGAGTTTCACGGCAACGCCGCAAGCGACACACACGGTTGCGCTGACGTGGACTGCCAGCCCAACGACAACGGTGACTGGCTACAATGTGTATCGGGGTACCTCGAGCGGAATATACGCGAGAGTCAACGGCACGCCTGTCCCTGGGTTGACCTATAACGACTCGACGGTACAGAACGGCGCCACATATTACTACGTGACGACGGCCATCGATCCCAACGGCGAGAGCATTTTCTCCAACCCGGTTTCAGCTGTGATTCCCTAGGTTCAAAAGCAACTTTCTGTGGATGAGTCCGACGACGAGGAGCGCTCTACGGGTGTAAATAGATCAAGCGACACCCGAGAGCTCTCCTAAGACACGCGAAGCCTTGTCGGCTGAGGGTGCCTTGGGGTCGAGATTGATCGATTTTTCCAATTCTTTGCGTGCGCGCTTTGGGTCATTCAGTTTCTGGTAAGTAACTCCCAAATGATAGTGATATGTCGCGTTGGACGGTGCGCCTTTCACTGCTTCTTCGAGCTGTTGAGCAGCCATCGAGTATGCGCCATTGTGGAAGTAGGCCCACCCGAGCGTATCGGCGGAGTTGGGCACATTGGGGAGTCCACGACGTGCCGTTCGTGCCAAAGTGAGGGCCACGTTGACGTTGCCATCATGCTCCAGCATTAGATACGCGAGGTTATTCGCCGCAAGCGGTTCTTCTGGCTGGATGGCTAAAGCTCGCTGATACGCCCCTTGGGCCCCCTGCCAATTTCCCTGGGCTTCGAAGCTAGCACCCAATGTTGCGTACAGATCGGCGTTTTTGGGGGCGAGTGCAATGGCGTGTTGATAGTTGGTGATGGCCTCGGAAGTTTTACCCAGAGCTTGCTCCACACGGCCCAGCAGGGCAAAACCAGCAGCATTTTGCTGGTCAATTTGTACGCAGAGAGAGAGAGAATGTTCAGCCTCTGCGAGCTGTTTGTTCCGTAGATAGGATTCCCCTTCGAGGAAATAGAGCGTGGCGTTGTTTGGGTAAGCATCGATTTGCGCGCGGATAAATTGGAGGCCCTCGGCCGCCTTTCCGCGGCGGAAGTCGAGATCCACGAGGCCCCGGATGGCCTCAAGAAAATCCGGCGAACGTTTTAGAGCCTCGCGATAGAAGTTTTGCGCCTCATCCCAACGCTTTTGTGAAGTACGAAGCTGACCCAGCTTGGTGTACCCCAACGGGCTTTGCGGGCTAATGCGGATCAGTTGATTGAGGTCGGCCTCCGCAGTGGCAGCGTCGCCCTGATTGATTCGAGCGGTGGCGTGGAAGAGATAGCCATCCGCCGCGGCAGGTGCAATCTTTTTCAGTTGCTCGCCGATTGGTTCCAGGGCGGTCCAATCGCGGCGTTGTGCCGCACTGCCGCCCAGAGCAATCCAGGCCTCCGTGAGATTCGGGCTCAGCCCGACCGCTTTTCTCCACTCGTTTTCCGCCTGGTTAATATTGCCCTTGGCCAGGTTGGCCATTCCGAGTTGATAGTGCCCGACTGGATTTGCGGGAGCGCCATTGATCGCCTGTTGCAGAGTTGCGAGCGCGTCGTCTGCCTTTTCACGTTGCAGCAGGATTTCACCCTTTAGGATAAGCGCATCCGCGTCTTGAGGTGACTTCCTGAGAATTTCCTCTGTAAGCTTTTTTGCTTCGTCGGTCTGATGATCGAGAATCAGCAGTTGCACATACGACTTACGAACTCTCAAGTCATCAGGATGATCCTTCACCAGAGCAGCGAACTCGGTGAGTGCTCTTCGGTGGTCACCTCGACTGAGGTAATAAGTCCCCAACATGGGGTAGGCAGCAGGATCGTTCGCCAGTTGCGCCTTCGTCTCGAGGAGTACCTTCTCGGCTAAGTCTCCTCGGGCTTCAGCGATGTACAATCCGGCAAGGGCCGCCCGCGGAGCCGGATCTTTGGGGGCAGTCGCAATGGCTGCGCGAAATTCCGCCTCTGCGTCTGACCAGCGTTTCTGGGCCTGGTAAAGATTCCCGAGCACCATATTAGGAACTATGGAGTTGGAAGATAACGTTCGAGCCTTCACCAGGTTTGCTTCTGCAGCTTGCAGTAACCCTGCTCTTTGTTGAATTCCTGCCAGGTTAAGATAAACGGTGGTGTCAGCGGGCGCGAGGTTAACTGCCTCCGCTGCATCCTCAAGCGCGGCTTTCAAATTACCCATCTGCGTCTCGGTGTCAGAGAGTAGGATCAGCGCACCAAGATGACTGGGATTGCTTTGCAGAATTGATTTGGCTTCGTCCCGTGCCTCCAATGCTTTTCCGCCAGCCAGATATAACTGACCGAGGTCTAAGTGCGCTGGCCAATTTTGCGGTTCCAGGTCAACCGTACGTTGCAACTCTTGAAATGCTGACTGCCAGTTGCCCATCTTAAGGTGGCACTTCGCTACTCTGTAGTGCGCTGCGACAAACCTTGGGTCGATCTGGATAGCGCGCCCATAGGTGAGCAATGCTTCAGGGTATTTCTGCCGAGCGAAATAGCGGTCTCCCTCTTCCATAAACTTTTGTTTTCGGGCGTTGGGATCGCGGAAACATCCACCCAAGGCGAGGCAGATTTGTACTGCAACGCAGACTGCCAAGACAGCTCGACGTGGGCGGGCAGAGGATCTGGAGCTGTTTTCAGGTCGACGTTGGTCCATGAAATGACTTAGTCTAGCAATTTTGCATCCTAGGGAGCCGTCACTCTGCCTGGAGCTGCTATACGCAAGTATATGAAACAAAACAACATAGGGTTAGAGGTAGCCAACCCGAAGCGCCGGCCTCGCGCGGCCGCATGACTCAGAAGGGCCAAATTTAGGGATATTGTGGACAGAAAATTTCCACTTTTCGAGAGAGTAGAATCAAACCTGATGGTAGGATCCGGCGGTCGAGAGCGAAACGCTTATCAGTGAAACTATTGGGCAGGATAAGTTGTTGATAATACGTATGTTAATTCCCCGTCGGCTCAGGCGCCAGAGAGGTGATCGTGGCACCCGGCTTGCTCACTTCTGACACGCGCGGCAGTCCGTCTCGTAACAGGAGAATGCATGGTTCGGAACGGCGAGTTCGGCATTGAGGATGTGAAGAGGGTAATCCACAAGTATTGGTGGGTTGTTCCAGTTTGTATTGCGGTCTTTGGGGCGCTAGGGGCGTCGGTCGCGACGCTGCTGCCGAAGAAATACACTTCCCAGACGATGGTGCTGGTGGCGAAGCCCACGGTGCCAACGGAATATGTGAAACCGGTCGTGACGGAGGATTTGAACCGCCGTCTCGCGTCCATGCAGGAACAGATTCTGAGCCGTACCCGCCTTGAGCCCGTCATCGAGCAGTTTGGGCTCTACCACGAGGATCGCAATACGGTCCACATGGAGGAATTGATTGATCGCTTGCGGAAAGCGATAGAGATATCACCGCTCGCGCCGATGGCGGGGACGGAAGATCGCAGTATGCCGGGATTCAGCGTTAGAGTCACGTTCGACAATCCGCAGTCCGCCCAACAGATTTGCACCAGCATTACCTCCATGTTTATGGAACAAAATGCGAGTGCCTTGGAGGAACAAGCCGTCCGCACAACATCGTTTCTAAGCGAGCAGCTGGACGAAGCAAAGACCAAGCTCGACCAGCAAGATGCCAAGTTGGCTCAGTTCAAGCGTCAGTACATGGGCTCACTCCCGGAGGAGGAGCAGAGCAATCTGGGAGTCCTCGGCAGTCTCAATTCTCAATTGGAAGCAAATAGCCAAGCGCTCAACCGCGCCCAGCAAGATAGGGCGTTTGCCGAATCTCTTTTAAACCAACAGGAAGCGAATTGGAAAGCGTCTCAGACCGGACAGAATCCCGAAACGACGGAAGACCAACTCCGCGTACTTCAGGAGCAACTCTCCACTCTTGAATCTCTGTATACGGCAAAGCATCCAGATGTGGTTAAGAAAAGGAATCAGGTCGAGGAATTCAAGAAGAGAATGGAGCAAGCGCCGGAAATCCGCAACCCTTCAGCAGGAGCTCGACCGTCCGCTGAACCATCCCAGATGCAGCAGCTTCGTGCGAGCTTACGTCAACAGGATCAGAACGTTGCTGATTTGACAAAGCGACAGACGCAAATCCAGGATCAAATTCGGATTCTTCAAGGGCGCGTGCAGGCTAGCCCCATGGTAGAGCAACAGCTGAAAGAGCTAATGCGGAGTTACCAGAGCGCGGCGGACTTCTACAATGAATTGCTGAAGAAGCGGCAGAATTCAGCGATGGCGACGAGTTTGGCTCATCAACAGGAAGGCGAACAATTTCGCGTACTCGACCCGCCGAGCCTCCCGGCCAGTCCATCCTTCCCTAAAAAGATTAATTTTGTGGGCGGTGGTCTCGGTGCTGGGCTTGCTCTAGGACTGGCCATCCTTTATCTCCTGATGGCGATGGATAAGACCGTCCACACAGAAAGAGACGTAGAAGTGTGTTTGAAACTCCCCGTCCTGGCGAGTATCCCGTTGCTTGAGGTTTCGGCTGCGGGCAATGGAAGCGCGGCATTCCCGAAGCAGTCCGTGGTTGCAAGGGACTGAGTTCGGCAGAAGAACATCCGAGGAAACGATGAGTCGCATTCATGAAGCGTTGAAGAAGGCGGCGCAGGAGAGGGGCACGCAGCTTGACCCTATTCTGGAAGCGGGCGTCGGAGAAATTGCGGTGGAAATTCCGCGACCTGTAATAACTGGGCCAAACATCGCACCGCTCCCTGGACCTGGCCGGGCTACTGTAGGCAGCGGCCAAAACGTATTGGCGAAATATGAAGAACTTGTCAGGCGCTGTGCCCAACCAGAGTGGCGGCTCGATCCCTTTAGTAGCTTCTTTCAAAGTGCCGAAACGCGGAGCGGTGGGTCAGAGCGGTTTCGCACTTTGCGTTCGCGCCTTTACCAGACTGCCAGCACACGTACCCTGCGGCGGGTTCTCATAACTAGTAGCATTGCTGGGGAAGGAAAAACGTTTGTCGCGTCGAATCTCGCGCAATCGATTGCACAACAATCGGAGCGGCGCGTCCTGCTTATCGATGCAGATTTGCGCGCGCCGCGGTTGCATCTGGCGTTCGGCGCGCCGAACCGTCCTGGACTGACAGAGTATTTGCGAGGTGAAACGGATGAATGCAAGGTCATCCAAAAAGGCATGGAAAATCTCTGCTTGATTCCCGCCGGGAGCCAGGTATCCAAGCCGAGCGAACTACTCCTCAGCGAGAAGATGAAGTACTTGCTGAACTGGCTCACTCCGATCTTCGACTGGATCATAATCGACTCGCCTCCGGCCTTGCCGGTTCATGATGCGATCGATCTTGCCGGCCTGAGCGATGGAGTTTTGCTTGTGCTCCGGGCAGGTACCACACCTGCGGCCGCCGTGGAGAAAGCGGCGGCGGAATTCAAGAGCAAGAATCTACTCGGGGTCGTGCTCAATCGCGTCAAGAAGACGGACTCTTACGGCGAATATGACTATGATTATCGGACCGAAGGGGTTTGACTGAGGAGCCTGAAGTTGAGGAGTTGTGAGTTGGAGGATTTATAGACGGGCACTATTTAGAGCAGACAGCTTTGTGAGTTCCGTGATGCTGCGCGGGCCACTGCCCTCCGGGATTCCGTTCGTTGCAGAAGCCATAGCACGGGCAATAACAATAGCAAGCCGACCAGAAAAAAAACGATCCCACCCTGGCGATGCAGTCTTCCAGTGAGAAAGCTCGGGTTGACATACATCGCCAGCAGTGTAAGTGTAGCGATTCGGATTCCGTTCTTCAGGATCATGATAAACAGCCCGCAAATTACGAACAGAGCTTTGTTCCAAAAATTCTTTAGGTAGAAATGGGCGACGACTAACGCCAGAATGAGCAGCACCATGCTTGAACGGATACCGCTGCACTCCTTCGCCACCTCAATATTGATTCCACTAAGATGAAAAATAAAACCTTCGCGTAGTGCTGGGACACCAAAAAGATCAAAGAATGCGCCTGTTATCCAAGCCGATCCTGTTTGAAGGAAAGAGATGACCTGATCGAGAAGAGATTGGGGCAAGGGAACCATGAGGAGGACGAAGAGAAGGGGGAAATAGCATGCTTTTGACGCAGCTCTTCCAAAAAGAAAAGTGAAACCCGCGATCCACAGCATCACAAGCGCCAGAATGTAGCCAGAGAGTCCTGGGCCAAAGGACGACGCGGTACCCGCCAGACTGGCAACAAGTCCTACGCAGACGGCACCAACAAGCAAACTGCCACCGAGAGCTCCATCGTAGGAAAATGCCACAAAAATTTTGTGGCGTTCGATAAAAAGGATAAAGGCACTAATGAACGGAATGACGATGAGGTAGGAGGCATCGTCGCTCGAGGCAGACAATCGGAGGAGAGCGGTCAGCGGGTGCGCAAAGAGGATCGACGAAAGAACGATCCAGCTGATGAGCAACAGCCATCGATTTTTGAAGTTTCTTTCGGTCTCGTTCATCGCTCGAAGGTCTCAATCCGGTGTTACGGGGCGCTTTCACGGCCGACTATATTCTGAATTCATCCTGGGTTTTCGACAAAACCACCCCGACTTAAATTCGCTGATCTTACTTTAAATCTCCCGGCAAGAGAGATGTCCCTCATCTCCCCTGCCGACGAGTTCCGGCATCGCTCAAGAGTCCTGGTGTTTACTGGGCTGCGGCAAGTTAGTGGCCGGAGCCGCACATGTTTCGATGACGTAGATCGATCGGACCTTCGCGCCGAGCACCAAAGCCCACACGTCTCTCCAGCAAGGTTCGCAGCTAGGAATTCACGGTGAGCTTAGAAATTTCGCAGCCGGGGCCGCCTACAGCGACGCGGGCCTGACTGCGGGCACCAGCTACAGTTACCAGGTGCAGGCTACGGCCTTAGGAAAATTGCTAGAACTTATCTCATAAATGGCTCTGTTGCAGAAAAACCACAAAACCTGTGCAGGGGCAACCGGCGGAAAGTGATGATTTGGCTGAGTTTCGACAGTTTCACTTCGTAAGTGCTTTCGTTTCCGCGATGTGCGAGCATTTATGAGATGGCTTCTAGTATAGCGTCAGTTCGGCAAATACTTTGGTCATTGGCTTTGTTGATGACGGAATCAACCCCGTGAAGAGGCGGCCGCGCCTTGTACCGGCGTACACGCGCTTGGCCGGAGTGCCCAGTCACGATCCATGATGCAGAGGCGTCAGCAGAAATGATCTTGTTGGACCGTCGGCACGCGTTTGCTGCTCGACCACAATTTGGCCTCGATTATTAATGGCCGTCGCTCGGGTGAAAACTAATCCAGCCACCACGGGGATTACGTCGTTCAGGTCTATAATTTTGTCGTTTTCCCAAACGACAGCGCGACTTTCACCTCTGGAGTTCAAAGACGAGCCAACCACTTGGCCATGCCCGTTCACAGCGGCTGCTTGGCTTCCGCTTCCTGGCTTGGCTACGCCGCCCGGAAGTGTTCCGAGGTCATGCATCACGCCGTCTTGCCAGAGAAACGCATCTGTAGACTGATCGCGGATTTCGGCCCAACCGACAACTTGGCGTCGATTATTGAGCGCCTTGGCGGTGCTGTGCAGGCCACCGAGGGTGCCGATATCTTGTATGACGCCATGCTGCCAAATGACGGCGTGCACCACGCCACCCCGATTCGACGACAGTCCGCTAGAAACACCGCTGACTTCGCCGTTGTCGTTTATAGCGATGGCGGTGCTCCCGCTGCCGCTCGGGCCCAGATCCCCGAGCGACTGCCTTCCGCCATTCTTCCACAGCACCGCGCCCCCGCGGACGTTCTTCCCGAACGCGGCCCCCGCAATTTCGCCCTTGTCGTTGATCCCATGTGCAGAGCTGGTTTCGCCGGGAGTCCCAAGGTCCGTCATATCGCCGTGCTCCCAGAGAAATGCATGCATTTCTCCGCTAACAGTGTTGGATTCGCCTGCAACCTGCCCACGGTTGTTAATCGAATTCGCGGCACTCAGACTACCGCCGAGAGTGCCTAAGTCGGTCAGAACGCCGTTTTCCCAAAGGAATGCATGATCGGCCGATATTCCAACGATCTGGCCAGAATCATTGATACTGGTAGCGTTCGCGAATTTGGTGCCAGAAAGGCCGCCTAGATCAGTGATCGTGTAGGTCGTTTGCCCAGCAACAGGCGACACAAATGCACATAGCATGACGAACGCAACCAATAATTCTCTGCTCAAATAGCCCATGTGCTCTCCTTGGCGGGTACGCGCCTGACTCGCTGTCGAGGCGCTCACGGCGGAACTCCAGGACCATTCCAGTGTGCGGCAACGTCTCCTCATAGTCCTTCAAAGTCCGAGTCCGAGTACCCAATCAGCTATTTACTCGTAGAATGCCTACACCGCTTCATGTGAGACCAACTCCGGAAAACGGACAGCGACGTAGTGGTCACAATTTAGGAGGGACGCGGTGCGGATAAATTTAGGGTGGCGGCCAAACAGGCCAGTGCCTACCAGACTTTCCAGGGTCGCTTGCCAGAAGTCCACAAGTCTTCAAGAAGCATTTTGTCGCGCAAGGTGTCCATGCTTTGCCAGAAACCCCGGTGCCGAAAGGCGCGAAGTTTTCCCTCTTGCGCTAACTTTTCCATGGGCTCACGTTCCCAGACCGTTGAATCGCCGGCGATATAGTCAATTGCGGTGGGCTCGAGGACAAAAAACCCGCCATTGATCCAGCCGGAACCACCCTCAGGTTTCTCTTTAAAGCTAGAAATCGCGGACTGCTCGTGATCCAGGCTGAAAGCCCCGAATCTGCCGATGGGTTGGACTGCGGTCAAGGTGGCAATCCCCCCCTCACTGCGGTGGAAGGCAATCAATTCTCGGATGTTTACATCGCTTACGCCGTCTCCGTATGTCAGGCAAAATGTTTCATCACCGATATGGGACCGCACGCGCTTGAGCCGGCCTCCGGTCATTGTCGTTTCGCCAGTATCGACCAGTGTCACCCTCCACGGCTCCACTCCGTTGGTAAGAACTTCCATTTTGTTGCTTTTCATTTCAAACGTTACATCACACATATGCAGGAAGTAATCCGCGAAGTACTCCTTGATTAGATAGCCTTTGTAGCCACAACAAATGATGAATTCATCGATTCCATGGGACGAGTAAAGCTTCATGATGTGCCACAAGATCGGCTTGCCCCCGATCTCGACCATCGGCTTTGGCTTGACTTGCGTCTCTTCACTCAGCCTCGAGCCAAAGCCCCCGGCTAGAATAACTGCCTTCATGAAGACTTCCTCCGATAAACATGTACACTTCTGGGGATAACGACCGGCATAGATGGGAGCAAATTTGAGACCAGCGCGCTCACCGGCGAAAGGTAGCGTGACGCCCGTTTTTCGTAGTGGGTTGGTATAGTTAAGTGCATATGTTTCAGTTACTTAGCAAGCATTTGAGTTATGCGAGGCCGAATGATAGGGAATGGCCCTGAAGCTGAGAAGGTTTCCCTTAGTTGAGAACTAGCTTCCCGCCTGCTCTTAACTGCCGTAGTTACTGACACTTAGAACAAAGCTGCAATGTGAAAATTTCTTCCTAGTCTCGGTTCAATTGTGGCCGGCGGCGTCCACGATGTAAAGAACAGCATCATAGGAACCGTTCCAAGGCGGAGTGAACGGCTGTGCGCTGTTGCCACCTGGAACCGTAGAAATGGTGCTGTAATTTCCACTCGTAGGGTCAAGCCACTGGTAGTTCAACGTCCTTCCAGCTTGTGTAGATAAGTCGACGGTAAAATTGCCACCATTCGGGGCATATACGACGAATTCTGAACCAATTGGGGAGTCATCAGCAAGGCACCAACCTGTGCTCGCAAGGGAACTAGGGCTCATTTTTACGAGGGTCAACTTTTGCGACAGGATAGTGGCATAGCCCAAATTGCTTCGTAGAGGCTCCCAATAAGGATCAAGCACAGTGCATTGACCATGTGCGGGCGGGACTCCGTTGTCGCACAGGTTCCGACCGCTGGCCGACCAGAACATCAGGTACGGGTCCTGAAACATGACGCCGCCAGCACCGGAAGTGAAGTTCTCCCATACGAAGTTGCGATTCAGCAGAGCGCCATCTGTCTTGATACCCGGCATGGTATAAGAATGGTCGCTATCGTTCAGGTTGACCTTGCAGGTCGGAGTACCGCTGCCGCAGGGGTTGACTCCCGCTATAACGTGAGAACTTCCAGCAAACACGTCAGCGTTGGAATTGATTTCAGACGAGTCGGAGGGCAAGCCATTGAGGGCTGGGTATAAGACCGGATGTTGATTTGGTTTCGTGTTCTGGTAGGCGTGTATCGCGTTAATCATATTGCGGCACCAGGTGTCGTCCGGCGCTTCCTTGCATGGTTCATAGAGCACGTTTTGCAGGTCGTTCACCGTGTCCACGACCTTTTGCATATAGGCTTGCTGCCAGGCGAGCACGGAACCAATCATCGAATTAGGCCCGCTGCTGCCGCCGGTGTATCCGTCGTCGACGCCATTGATGTTGTTCACGCCCGTACCGGGATAGCCGTCTCCAGTCGGCGGAGTTGTCCCGCAGCGCTGGACGGTTATATTACGTCCATCAAATATTTCCAGAATGGCGTAGATGTTGTTTTGTTGAAGTTGCATGACACGCGCGTGAAGCTGGTCAAAATAAGGCTGATTGAATTGGGTCAAATCGAATTTGGGCAAGCCGTCGCTGGCCAGTCCCGACCCCGTTATTCGTTGCCATGGCGAGTTGTTCGCGTCCGAGGCTACGATCCAGACGCCTCCAGACCCGAAACCGCAATACTGAAATAAGTCGTTTTTTTGAAGGATCGTGGCATTTTGATTGTGGCTCTTCAGGAAATTCACAAAGGCGTTGAAGTCCAATGCTACTGTTGCGCCGTTGTTGCCCTGATCCTGGTAATCGGCCCAAGCATGCGAACCGTTGAGCATGATGCCTGGGCCAGTGGTTCCTTTAACGACAAAATAGTTCGAGCCCGGCTGTACCGTGCTGGCCGGGACGAGCGGTCCCATCGTGGTGTTTGTGGCATTGGAGACCGTGATGGTCACGGCTGTACTTGTGCCTACGTTGCCGCTCGGATCTTGGGCGACAGCTGTCAGCGCATGGCTGCCATTTGAGAGCTTCGTGGTGTCGAGCGAGACGGAGTATGGCGCCGCAGTCAGTTGCGTCCCGGTGTTTGTCCCGTCCACCAGGAACTGCACAAAAGACACCGGACTGTCCGGATCCGTTGCCGTAGCGATGAGTGCTATCGTCCCTGATACGGTTGCGTTGTTGAGTGGCGTAGTGATCGTTACGACTGGGGGCGTCGTATCCGCCAGAACCGTAAAACTCACGCCATTGCTGGCGATGCCACCAACTGTGACCACGACGTTCCCGGTCGTGGCTCCCGGGGGCACCAGTGCCGCGATGCCTGTCGCGCTCCAGTTTGTCGGCGTCGCCGCGGTTCCATTGAACTTAACCGTGTTGCTTCCCTGTGTTGCTCCAAAGTTCGCACCTGTAATCGTCACCGAGGCGCCGGCTAATCCCGATGTGGGGTTTAGACTCGCAATGCTTGGTGCGGGCACCGCCGAGACCGTAAAGTTCACACCATTGCTGGCGAGGCCGCCGACCGTGACTACGACGTTCCCGGTCGTGGCTCCCGCGGGCACCAGCGCCACGATGCTCGTCGCGCTCCAGTTTGTTGGCGTCGCGACGGTTCCATTGAACTTAACGGTACTGGTTCCCTGTGTCGCGCCAAAGTTTGCGCCTGTGATCGTCACCGAGGTGCCGGCTAGTCCCGATGTGGGGTTTAGATTCGTAATGCTCGGTCCGGAAGCCCCCCCAACCATGAAGTTCACACTGTTGCTGGCAAGGCCACCGACCGTGACCACGACGTTCCCGGTCGTGGCTCCCGTTGGCACCGGCACAACGATGCTCGTCGCGCTCCAACTTGTCGGTGTCGCCACGGTTCCATTGAACTGAACCGTGCTGCTTCCTTGCGTGGCGCCAAAGTTCGCGCCTGTGATCGTCACCGAGGCGCCGGCTACTCCCGACGTGGGGTTCAGATTTGCGATGCTCGGTACTGAAAGCGTCGAGTTTCCCTGTCCGAGGCCTGAACAGCTAGCATTCAGCAGCGCAAAAACTACGGTAATTAATAGCAGGACGGCGCTCGCGCCACGCGACCGCCGACCTCGTCTTGAACCGCGGAACCCTATCGTCACCACGCCTCCACCCGACAATGCAATTGCAATGGCCCCCAAAGACACACCGTCACTGCGACCGTTAAGAGGAAGCTTCGCCCGAGCCTAGGCTAAGAGTGAAAGGGGTTACCCAAAACTGGCCAAGAGGTCAATTTCAGGCCAGGGGAGTAACTGTACGGCAGGCAAATGAAGGAGCTATCAGCGGTGCCTTCAACTCTCAGGCGGGCAAATTTGAGGCCGAGAAAAGCGAAAAAAGCCGCGTGTATGCTGAGTTCCCGAGGGACTGTCGAGCTACACACGAATTCCACGAATAACCGGACGTGCTCGACGAAAAGATTAATGAGAGCATGACATTGCAAACCCACTTCCGTGGCCCGGGGAAGGAATGATTCGACAAGGTTGCCATGATGCCGATTCGTGGAGGCGCTCGTACGCTCTTGGGCGGTCAGTTAGACTGGCCAGAGGCGCTTCGCGTCGCTTCGGCTTTGAGACTGGCCCGCCGACGAACCGGCTTTGGGGGACTTCCGAAAGGCAAACTCTGTTGGTGCGTTTCCGCACCTAGTTCGGGCGGAGTCCGAACACAGTGAAGCTGTTCTGAGCGGGTACGTAGACCTTGCCGTTTGCCTGAGTCGGCACTGTAAACTTCACGGCGGGGCCTGCAGCGCCCGGTCCGCTCGCTGGACTGCTGAAGAGCGGCGTTGTGACATTCGTAGCGTCGTAAGCATCCAGAATCGCGGGGCCGTTCGATGGCCATGCGCCGAGATCAAGGATCCAGACTATACCGTTCGTCGTGCCGCTCGCAGAGACAACCGGTGTTGCACCGCGAAGCGGGAACACATTACTCGATTTTGAAGACTGTGGCGTGGAAATTGTGCCATTCGCAATCTGGAATTGGCTCAGTGGGAAGTTAACTCCGGTGGTGTAAATGTTTCCGTTCCAGTAAGCCGGCGAGCCGAAAATGCCGCCGTCAAGCAGTGTTGTATTGGGCGGCGGGACTGGGATCACTTCCTGCACATCGCTGTTGGTGGAAGTATTGTGTTTGCCCATGTTGGTTTGATCAAGGAGATACAGAATTGAGACCTTGCCGGTCGCGAGCGCCAGGTGCGGGTGCGTTGTAGAACCAACGGCGTCTGGCAGAATAATAACACCCGCAGAGCCGAGGTCGATGTCGTTGGCGTTGAAGGTGGCTTCATTAAAGGGCGTGAAGTAATCAAGCCTACCTCCCGTTGGACTGTACTTCACTGCCGAGTCACCGAAATTAGTTGAACCGTCGAAGATGCCGTTTCCGGTTGAAATGTAGACGTTGCCGCTCGCGTCAGCTGCCGGGCCAGCACCACCTCCCCACACTCCACCCCTATTACCTGCGGTATTCGTAAGCGGAATCACAAACTTCTGGGTTAGCGTCGTGGTTGTTGTGTCATAACCCATAAGCCAACCCTGATAGCTGTTGCGATCACCGTGCGAACCGAAACCGAGGTATACCGTGCCGTTGCTGAGCAGCAGGGAGGGTCGCTGGAAATGAATCCGCGGGTCAAAGCTCGGGGCAGAAATGACGACCGGCCCTCCAAGCTTCTCCGCTCCTGTCAGGAGATCCATCGCGTGGAGCCGGTGGACGTAACAGGGCGAAGTTGTGGAGCACGCTTGACCGTTCACGGCGCCCGCTGTTTCCCTAGTCTTGGCCTCAGCGTAGATGGTGTTGGTCGCCGGATCGATGGCGGGCGTCGAAGTGATTCCGATTTCGGGGAACATGTCGTTGTTAGCGTCGTTCACGTCCGCAGGAGAGACCGTAGTCACGTTTGCACCGAGGAAGCTCACATGCCAGAGTTGGACACAGCTGGGCGAATCCGCATCAAACGCGTAGACACTGTCGTGTGCGGTCATGATGAATACAACGTTGTGCGTCTGAGCTCCTATAGTCAGATTAGCCACATAGAGTGGAGCAGCCCAGATGTAACCATCGACCGGGCAAGAGAATAATGCGCCGAATGTCGCAGAATTTACATTGGTTGTGTTCAGCGCGTACTCCTTGAGATTCTGGCCGGTTCGCGCCGCGTCGTAATGATACGTGTACACACCCGTTAGGTCCGTAACCGCAACCGTCCCGGAAGCGTTGATGGAAGCGTTGGCAACACTACTGGCCATGACGGTGTGCACGCCAGGTTGCGTGCCGGGAATGTAGAGGCCCGTAGTCGAAACTGTGCCGGTCGTAGCGTTACCACCGGTATTTCCGTCCACCGCCCAGGTGACGCCGGAATTCGAAGGATCGTTGCTGACTGTGGCCGTGAACTGCTGTGTCTGTGACACGGTCACTGCAGAGCGCTTGGGGCTGACCGAAACGTTGATCACTCCTTGCGTAACCGTGATCGTCGCCGAACCCGTCTTGGTGTTATCCGCCACGGCGGTCGCGGTCAAAATTACCGTCGCCGGGTTTGGTACGTTCGCCGGGCCGTTATAGGTGACCGATGTGGTGGTGATGTTCGTGAGTGAACCGCAAGTGCTGCCGCTGCAGCCAGAGCCAGAGAGAGACCAAGTCACGCCTTGATGCTGGAAATCATTCACCAAGGACGCGGTAAAGGATTGTGTGCCATATCCTGTCGGAACGCTGGCTGCGGAAGGCGAGACGCTGACAGAGAGAGGCAGCGCCGCACCGCTGGCCGACCGGAATGCTGCGAAACCCGCACCCCAGTTATCTGATGCTGCTAGGGAAGCACTAGCCGAACCACTTCCGGCTGTCCTTTGTAGCTGGTCTTCGACGATCAGCTTCGTGTTTGGCTCCGCTGGAACGAATTCTTCGATGGTGTAGCCCGTTCCGACCGTGAATGTTGCGGCATTTGTCGTTGCGATCAGACCCAAGAGCAAATCTCCGCTCGAGGTGGTCGTAGCACTTCCGCTATTTGGCGTCGCGCTGCTCCCCTGCGCGCTTGCGCTTACCTCGAACGAATTCGCAGTTGCCACACCGGAATACTCCAAAGTGGCGACACGGAAGGGACCCGAGACTGTGTCGGACACGGTAATGGTGTTCGCACCGCCCTTGATGTTCTCGGCGTAAAAGACGGCAAAAGTGAAGTGAGTTGCGCCATTGCCCAGTTGGAGCGCCGAACGATAGGAGTTCCCGTTAGAATCCGAGACTGTGAATGCTTGAGCGTTGGAGTTGCCCGCGCGGACGCAAACCGCAATCCAATTTCCCGCAGCGTTAGAGCTGACGAACGCCAGCGATCCCGTGGTAGTCGAGCCAAAGTCTCTGCTAGTGTGCTGCACTAAGGCGATGTTTCCCGTTGTGGAGGTCACGGTGAAGTTCACGCCGTTACTCGCCACTCCGCCAACGCTCACCACGACATTGCCCGGCGTTGCTCCTGTTGGCACGGGTGCCACAATGCTTGTGTCAGTCCAGGTCGACACGGTCGCCTGCGTCCCGTTGAACGTGACCGTGCCTCGGGTCGTTCCAAAGCTCGACCCAGAGATCGTCACTGACGTACCCACTGGGCCTGATGTCGGATTCAGACTGGTGATGCTCGGTGGTGGCGTTACTGTGAAAGACACGCCATTACTGGTTACTCCGCCTACTGTCACTACCACGTTCCCTGTGGTGGCTCCCACCGGCACCGGAATCGTGATGCTGGTGTCAGACCAATTCGTCGATCTTCCCTGCGTCCCGTTGAACGTGACAAAGCTCGAAATAGTTCCCACCGTCGGACCGAAGTTTGTCCCGGTGATCGTCACCATGGCTCCTATTGGTCCGGAGATAGGGCTGATGCTGGTGATATTCGGAGGTGGAGTGACAGTGAAATTCACGCCGTTACTCGCCACGCCCCCAACGGTGACCACAACGTTTCCCGTCGTTGCTCCGGATGGCACTGTTACATCGATGCTAGATGCAGACCAATTTGTGGACGCGGCAGTCGTATTATTGAAAGTGACAGTGCTGGAGCCTTGAGGTGCTCCGAAATTCGATCCGCTGATCGTTATCTTCGCACCTACGGGACCCTGCGTCAGGCTCAACGTCGAAATGCTCGGTGGGGCGGCAGCGACGTTGGTAAGAGAGAAGTTCGCCGAGCTCGCTCCCGAGGTACTCGCCGTTACGTTGTACGGACCGCCCGCGGTCGCGTTGGCTGTGAATGTCGCCGACGTCGCCACGCCACTGGCATTCGTTGTCGCCGTATTCATCCCACCGGCGAATGTCCCGCTGGCGCCGCTGGCTGGAGCGGTGAAAGTCACCACGACTCCACTAACGGGGTTGTTCCCCGCGTCCGTCGCCGTCGCTACCAACGGTGCGCTAAATGCAGTGTTGATCGCTGCACTCTGCCCTGAGCCGCTCGTCGCCGTGATCTTTGCCGCGGGTCCAGCCGTGTTGGTCAGCGAAAAGGTCGCCGAAGTTGCACCGGGAACCGATGCCGTTATGCTGTAGGAGCCTGCCGTGCCGTTGGCCGTGAATATATTCGCCGTGGCAATGCCCGAGGCGTTGGTCGTCGCGGTGTTCACTCCACCGGCAAAGGTGCCACTAGCTCCGCTCGACGGGGCCGTGAACGTCACAGTCACGCCGCTCACCGGGCTGTTGAAAGGATCCTTTACGGTTGCTTGCAGTTGCGTGGCAAACGCCGTATTGATAGTCGCGCTCTGCGGTGTTCCAGCGGTCGCTGTGATGCTCGACGGGCTGCCTGCAACACCAACCGCGGCCTTGAACGTTGCCAATCCCGCGCCCCAGTTATCTGATGCCGCGAGTGTTACGCCAGCCGACGCTATTGCGGCTGTCGCTTGTATCTGATCCTCGGCGACCAGCTTGGTATTCGGCTCTGCTGGAACGAACTCTTCAACGGTATAGCCACTTGCCGCTGTGAAAACGGCGGGGTTCTGAGTCACAATTGTTCCCAGTAGCAAATCTCCGCTCGCGGTCGGAGTCAAATTTCCGCTATTCGGGGATGTGCTGGTTCCTTGCCCCGTGACTGTTACGTCCAGCGAGTTTGATGTCGCAACTCCGGAATACTCCAGGGTGGCGAAACGAAACGGACCCGAGACAGTGTCGGATACGGTGATGGTGTTGGCGCCGCCCTTGATGTTCTCAGCGTAAAAGATGGCAACGGTGACCGGGGTTGTTGTTAGGCCCAGTTGGAACGCCCGGCGATACGTGTTCGCGTTGGAATCTGAGACCGCGAAAACCTGGGAACTGGAACTTCCAGCGCGAATCGCAACGGCAATCCAATTTCCCGCCGTGTTCGGGCTAACGAACGCAAGCGTTGAAGTGTTTGTCGTGCCAGCATCTCTGCTGGTGTGCTGCACCAATCCGATTGAACTCCCTGGGGGAAGGTTCGAGAGAGAGAAGTTTGCGGAAGTACCAACACCTGCTACTGATGCTGTCACGTTGTACGGGCCACCTGCGGTGCTGTTGGCCGTGAAGATTGCTGCAAGGGCCACGCCTTGCGCGTTGGTCGTTGCCGTGTTCACTCCGCTGGCAAACGTGCCGCTCGCTCCGCTGGTTGGAGCCGTAAAGGTCACCGTCACGCCATTTACCGGGTTATTCGATGCATCCCTCACGGTCGCTTGCAGTTGTGTCGCAAACTGAGTGTTGATGGTCGCGCTCTGGGGCGTTCCCGCAGTGGCCGTGATACTCGCCGGCGCACCAGCCAGGTTAGTCAGCGAGAAGTTGGCCGGAGTGGAAACGCCCGCCACAGACGCGGTCACGTTATACGGGCCACCTGCAGTGCCGTTGGCTGTGAAGATTGCTGCTATCGCCACACCTTGCGCGTTGGTTACTGCTGTGTTCACTCCCCCGGCAAACGTGCCGCTTGCTCCACTGGTTGGAGCCGTGAACGTCACCGTCACGCCATTTACCGGGTTACTCGACGCATCCCTCACGGTCGCTTGCAGTTGTGTCGCAAACGCCGTGTTGATGGTCGCGCTCTGGGGCGTCCCGGCGGTGGCGGTGATACTTGCTGGCGCGCTGGCCAGGTTAGTCAGCGAAAAGTTAGCCGGAGTGGAAACACCTGTCACTGAGGCGGTCACGTTATATGGGCCACCCACAGTGCCGTTGGCCGTGAAAACTGCCGCTGTCGCTATACCTTGCGCGTTGGTTACTGCTGTGTTCACTCCGCCGGCAAACGTGCCACTCGCTCCGCTGGTTGGAGCCGTAAAGGTCACCGTCACGCCATTTACCGGGTTATTCGATGCATCCCTCACAGTGGCTTGCAGTTGCGTAGCAAACTGAGTGTTGATGGTCGCGCTCTGGGGCGTTCCGGCAGTGGCCGTGATACTCGCCGGCGGGCCAGCCAGGTTAGTCAACGCGAAATTGGCCGGAGTGGAAACGCCCGCCACAGAAGCGGTCACGTTGTAGGGGCCACCCGCAGTGCTGTTGGCCGTGAAGATCGCTGCTGTCGCCACACCTTGCGCATTAGTTACTGCTGTGTTGACTCCGCCGGCAAACGTGCCGCTCGCTCCGCTCGTCGGGGCGGTAAAGGTCACGGTCACACCGCTCACGGGGCCATTGAAAGAATCCTTTACGGTTGCCTGCAGTTGCGTGGCAAACGCCGTGCTAACAGTCGCGCTCTGCGGTGTTCCGGCAGTTGCGTTGATGTTCGACGGACTGCCTGCAGCACCAACCGCGGCCTTGAACGCTGCCAATCCCGCGCCCCAGTTATCTGCGGCCGCGAGAGATGCGCCAGCCGAAGCGAGCCCCGCTGTCGTTTGTATCTGATCCTCAGCGATGAGCTTCGTATTGGGCTCCGCTGGAACACGCTCTTCGATGGTATAGCCCGTTCCCGCTGTGAAAGCAGCCGGATTCTGTGTCACGATTGCGCCCAACAACAAATCTCCATTCGCGGTGGGGCTCAGACTTCCACTATTCGGTGATGTGCTGTTCCCTTGGGTCACGGCAGTTGCGTCCAAAGAGTTCGATGTCGCAACACCTGAATACTCCAGGATGGCGAAACGAAACGGACCCGCAACCGTATCTGATACTGTGATTGTGTTCGCACCGCCCTTGATGTTCTCGGCGTAAAAAATGGCAAAGCTGTATCCACCGGCGGTGACGCCAAGCTGGAGTGCCGAGTGGTACGTGTTGCCGTTGGAATCTGCCAGGGTGAATACCTGCGAGGTCGAACCACCACCTCGAACACAAACGGCAATCCAATTTCCAGCGGTGTTCGGACTAACGAATGAAAGCGATGAAGTGGTTGTCGAGCCGGCATCTCTGCTTGTATGTTGAACAAGCGTGATGCTGGCATCCGCACGCCCAAGCGCCCCGAACAGCAAGAAGAGCAAGAGAGCAAAGCACCGATTGACCAGGACGTACAGCACCGAAAACTTGCGGTTGCGCAAGCTAATCGCCATGAACCCCTCCCCGGGGATTTCTACAAAGAGTGTTGGACACCGACGATACACATTGGCAATGGAGATAAGAGCAAACACACCTCGGAATCAGCGAAACCTGTGAATGCGCCCTTGTGACGAATGGACATTCGACCTTCCACTGCATGAAAAGGCGGCCAAAAGGCCCGCTTTGCGACGAGCGACCAGATGACTCCGCCCACCGGATCCTCGTCGGGCTTCTACAGCCGATTCAATGCACACTCTCCACTGCGTTGGACCGTGCAATCGACCTTCCAAACCATGTGTGTTAGCCTCTTGACCTGCTTGGACTTAGATGGGACGTGTGGAGAAACTGAACTCCGCAATGAGAACTCGTGGGAGACTTTGAGCACGCCGTTTCCGTCTGGAGCTTAGCGTCCGTGACTTCGAGCCAAAATTTTTCCAAGCCCTAATAGAACGAGTTCCGGTTTCATCGGGGGATGGTTTGACTCCAGCAGGCTTCTCCGGGGCTCGATGACGTTAAGACGGGCGTGTAGTGCTCCGACGAATCCGCTGGGCAAGGGGTTACAGTGGGCGGTTGCAAGTTGTTTCAAACGGCTTCTCGGAAAAGTATGATGGGGTTCAGTTTAGTTTGCTGCTCCAGCATCAGAGGCCCTTGATGCAATTCTCTCCAGCCAAATCTCCCGCCAGTACGGATAGATGCTCCTGGGACAGAACAACCGGCATTCGCTGTAGCGGGCTTGGCATACGACCGAATCCAAAATAATGCAGGGGGCCTTCATCTCCTGCATCTTTCCCGTCTTCTCGTTTATGATTTTGGTGACACGCTTCAGGACCTGGTAGGTTCCGCCGCAATAGGGGGCCATTTCGGCATCCCACTTCATGCCGCGGTTCATGTTCGACGCGTCGCAGGTTGACCGGATTGCTTCCAAACTCTTAACGCGCACCCATTCACCGGGCTGCAGATCGAGTCTGGTGGCTGGTGTCCGCGTCCCAGCCGCGAGCTTTCCGGCGTGGCGCGGGAAGGGTATCCCTCCGCGAAGACCTTGGAACCTGTCGTAAATCCACCGGAGGAAGGGGCCGATGCCGATTCCTAAGTTGATAAGGCCATGGAGATAGGCTATATAAAGAAAGCTTTTAGCCATCCTACCCAGTTTCACGTTTCTCGACGTATAGTCCTCGACATACTGCCTCCACTCCCACCAAGGAAGAGGCTCCGTTGCGGCGGGAACCTGGGTCGCTTGGCAGACATAAACCGGTTCGCTATCACTTGCTGGACGCTTTCGCACGAATGCTAACGCATCGGCCTCGGTGCAGTGGCGCACTTCACCTTTCCTTTTCTCTGTTGCGGCATCCTGCCGGGGCTTCGAACCTAGGTCTGTCTGTTCAAGTTTCCGCAACCAAGCCGTCTTCCAATAAATCAGACATGAGGCTTCACATCCACCATGCGACTGACCATCGCAGCGAACACCCTCCAAATGAACGGCATCCTTCATCCTGCGGCCTTTGTAGTCGTTAACCGTGTCACACGTCTTGTGGGCGCGTTTGTAAACACGAAGACGCTGTCCGCAGAACTCGAACATCTCCGGCATGAAGGGGAGATTTTCCAGGCAGCCGTTTTCGTCGAGCGTGGCCAGGATTTGTTCACGGCTGCGGACCTCCACCCAATCCCCGGCCTTCAGATTCAGATTCCTAGACGGATTCGAATTGTTTTCCACGCGGGTTGCATTTCTCCGTCACTCGATTTTGATCTTGACTGGTTGCGGGTGCCACTCTCAGTAGTAGTGCTTACTACCATCAAGGCATTCGCCGGGCGAGAGCGGTAATCGTGACAAGATTCTGCCGAAAACAAGAAATGGATTGGAGTGTTTTCCAGATGGCACTGAGTGCAAGTTCCGTGTTCCCAAGGACTTCTAATTGGCCAAGATATTGCCCGACCTTGATTTAGGCGTGTGATTATAGGCGGAAAGTGATTTCGCATATTCCATCGGATTCGATGAAACGCCGAACGGCCTAAGTGGGGAAATAGGGTTCCGACATGCGATGCATACCTGTCATAGTGCTTTTTCTCAGTTTTTCTGTTGCGGCTCGCGCTGATTCATTTTCTTTTAGCTACGTGAATTCTGGTTACGGTTCATCACCAGCTAATACTTGGGAGACATCGGGCATTTTGACGGCGATTTCCAATGGTCGTTCTCCAAGCTGCGCATACTATATATGCTGGACCGTCACTGACATGACGGGGCAGATAAACAATCTACCGATCGTGTTTACTCCCTCCTCTTCTTCGGAAATCGCTTCGGAATCTCCGGATTCGCCTTATTCTTTTATTGCAACCATCATCAGATTTTCTGCTAGTGACGGTCAGGCTTGGGAGTTGGTTCATTTGGAATATCCGACGCCGCCCGCAGGCCAAACCGCTCTCGCACATGCGAATGATTACTCTACTCCTGGATCGTTCGGCGAGCTAACAATTACACCTCTACCAGAACCGTCGGTCGTTGCGCTGCTCATGGCTGCGATCTTGTTCGTTGGGTTGACTGGCAATCGGGTGAGGAAACTCAGGGTATCTACACACGTGAGGAACGCGGGACCACTGCGGAGCTGAAAGTTCGGAGTGATTGTTGAGATGTAGATTAAGCGCCAGCACGCACTTTCGAGAAGAGAACTGCCAGAACTCCCGCAATTGCTCGGGTTCCGACCATTACTTATAGACTGTAACTTCCGGGATCGGCACTACAAATTGGCCTCCCCATTCGCGGATATATGCGTTTTGCTGGATGATTTCGTCCTTCAGGTTCCACGGCAGAATCAGCAGATAGTCGGGTCGTGTCCTTCGGATGTGGTCCGGCGAATAAACGGGGATACGTGTTCCCGGCAAGAATCGGCCCTGCTTATGGGGGTTGCGATCCACCGTATATTCGACGAAATCGGTCCGGATCGCACAGTAATTCAATAAAGTATTACCCTTGCCTGCCGCTCCGTACGCTG
>Ga0209240_1000102_pt1 | contig 32001 bp, 31 predicted proteins | sample GraSoi_2013_80cm_FD_185828 | JGI IMG/M metagenome (GOLD analysis project Ga0209240, IMG submission 185828) | Grasslands soil microbial communities from the Angelo Coastal Reserve, California, USA - Sample 9_17_2013_80cm (SPAdes) (version 2) | ecosystem: Environmental > Terrestrial > Soil >...
GCGCCAACGTGGTAGGCATTGCCCCGCGAGTGCCCGGACCGATCATTCGAATCGCCGTAGTTGACAATCAGCATGTCCAGCGGGGAGACCTGCTCTTTGAGATCGATCCGGCGGATTACCACGCCGCAGTCGAACAGGCAAAGGCACAAGTACTGGCTGCGAAAGCAGCCTCAACCCAGAGGAAGCAGGAGCTGGATAGACAGACTGAGTTGTTTCAGAAAAAGGTAAATGCACTGCAGGAATACCAAGACGCCCAGGACAATTACGACAGTGCGCAGGCAAATCTAGCTGCAGCAAAAGCAAATCTACTAACGTCCGAATTGAAACTTAGTTACACGAAGGTCTCTGCCTCAGTCAACGGCGAGGTAACGAACCTGGATATCAGCGAGGGCGCCTATGCGTCGGCTGGACAGCAAGTTATGGCGCTTGTAGACAGGGATTCGTACTGGATCGCCGCGTACTTCAAGGAAACGCAACTCCGGCACATCTCTACTGGTGATACAGCGATAATTTCGCTAATGGGGAATGAAGATCTACCGTTTAGGGGAACAGTTCGCAGTGTGGGCTGGGGCATTTTCGTGACGGACGGTTCCTCAGGTCAAGGCACAACCTTGCTGCCCTCGGTCAGTCCAACCATCGATTGGGTTCGGCTACCACAGAGGTTTCCCGTACGCATTCAGGTCGACAGTTCGGCACCAACAGAGCTGCGAATCGGTCAGACCGCCTCGGTGGCAATTTTGCACGGCGCGCGGACAGAAAATGCGAGGATTCCGGAGTAGGCTGACGCATATGGAAACGACGGCAGAACGCGACAACCTTCGCTATACGAAGATACCCCTCACGAATGGATCCGGTGTGATCCCCGCGCTCGGTTTTGGCACGCTGATTCCCGACCCCATCGACACCAAAAAGGCGATCACGGTCGCGCTGGAAGCAGGATTTCGTCAATTCGATTCCGCAGAACGATACCGAAATGAAAAAGAGGTAGGCGAAGCCATGCAGAAGGTCTTCAAGGAGGGGGAGATTAAGCGAGAAGACGTCTTTATTGCCACGAAACTCTGGAACAACAACCAACGCCCTGAACGTGTCAAACCCGCCTTCGAGGCGAGTCTAAAGCGACTCCAACTCGACTACGTCGACCTCTATTTAATCCACACCCCGTTCGCCTTTCAACCCGGAGACGAGCAAGACCCGAGGGACGAGAACGGCAAAGTGATTTATGATGAAGGGGTGACGTTGCTCGATACGTGGGGAGCTTTGGAGAGTCTTGTGGACGAGGGCAGGTGTAAGGCCATCGGATTGTCGGACGTGAGTGTGGAAAAGGCGAAAGGGATTTTTGAATCCGCGAGGATAAAGCCTGCCGTTGTTCACGTAGAATCCCATCCATATCTCCCAGAATGGGAGTTGCTCGAGTTTTGCAACAAGAACGGTATCGTGCTCCAAGCTTTTGCGGCGTTGGGTCATAGTACAGAACCTAAGTTGCTAGATGATCCTGTGATTACCTCCATCGCCAATAGAGTCAACAAAACCCCTGCCCAAGTGCTGCTCGCATGGGCGGTGCAACGCGGCACGGCCCTCCTTACCACATCCAAAACCCCCAGCCGCATCAGGGAGAACTTTAATATCTCCACGCTTCCTGAAGACGCATTGAAAGAGATTAGTGAGGGAATCAAGACGCGGCAAAGATTTAATTCAGTCGTGGAGACTGGCGTGCCTGGGTTTATTCCAAGAGGAAGGTGAACGTTAAACCACTTCAACCAAAGAGCTGCGTCCTGACTAACCCCGTTGTTTTAGAAACTGTTTTGCCATAGCCCCGATCTCACTCCGAAAAACATCGCAATCAGAAAGAAAATAGTATGAACACCACACAAAAGCCGGGCGCTATTGTAACCGGAGCTTCCAGTGGAATCGGCCTCGGAATCACGCTGGCACTGATCAAACACGGCTACGACCTGGTGGGAACTGCGCGGACGATCAGCACGTCTAAGGAGCTCAAAGCATCGCCGGATCTGGTTCTCATCGACGGTGATATCAGTAAGAAGGAAACCGCCGTCAAAGTAGCGGAAGCGGCAATCGAGAACTTCGGCCGTATCGATCTGTTGGTTAACAACGCAGGTATTTTCATTCCCAAGCCGTTCACCGAGTACACCGAGGAGGACTACTATTTAGTAATGAATACCAACGTAGCCAGTTACTTCTTCATGACGCAGCAAGTGATCCCGCAGATGAAGAAGCAAAATTCGGGACACATAGTCAACATCTCTGCGGTCCTGGCGGACCAACCGAGCCGCAGCGTGCTCGCTGTTCTCGCCGTGCTTACGAAGTCGACCATGCCGGCCGTGACTAAAGCGCTGGCACTGGAGTACGCGGCGAACAATATCCGGTTCAACACGGTGTCGCCCGGCAACGTCAACACGCCGATGCACGCCAATGATGATCATGTGGCGCTGGCGAAGTTTCATCCCCTCGGTCGGATGTGTGAAATTTCTGACGTTGTCGACGCGGTGCTCTATCTCCAGAACGCCACGTTCGTCACGGGCGAAAACATCCGAGTGGATGGAGGGGTCCATGCCGGTCGCTAATAATTCTACCGACGCTTACTCCCTGAGATCCGAGCAGCGTTCAGATCGCTGCGCTGATTTTATCTATAAACCTTGAAGACCTATGCACACCGATCACGCCTACGCTGCTTCCGGCGGTCACCCTCTCAAAGAGTACGACATCGCTACGGGCACTACCTTGCATGTAACCGTGCAAGGGCAGGGCCAGCGGTTCTCTTCTGCCACGGGTTTCCGGATACCTCACACACATGGCGGCGACAGATGCAAGCCATTGCATCAGCCGGCTATCGAGTTAGCGCTTAGTTTTGGGTGCGACACTATCGCGGTAGAAGCGATGCATGTTTTCGGAAATGTAGTCTAGGCAATCTTCGACCGCGAAGTGCCCTGCCTCAACCCGGTGCATCTCGGCTTTGGGCAGATCCTGCAAATAAGCTTCTCCTCCCTCCCGAGTGAAGAAGATATCGTCCTGCGCCCAGAAAATGATGGTTTCAGGCTGTCGCTCCCTAAGAAAAGCCTGCCACTTAGGATAAAGCGCAACGTTGGTTCGGTAGTCGTAAAAGAGATCCAAATGAACGCGTCGAGCATTTGGCCGCTGCAAGGTGGCGAAGTCCGAATTCCAATTATCAGGGCTAATCAACTCGGGGAGCTTCGAACCGTGAAGGTAGATCGTCTTGATCGTTTCGAGTTCAAGCAGACCCTCAACTCCCGCTTCATTCTCAGGTGTGCGGTTTTGCCATAAAGCCCCGCGCAGTCCTGCCCAAGCATCGGTAAACCCCACCTCGTAAGCGTTTGAGTTCTGAATGATGAGCCATTCCAGCGCCTTCGGCTTCTGCGCCACGATCCGGAATCCCACCGGACCGCCGTAGTCCTGCACGTACATTCCGAAGTGGTCAAAGCCTTTCTGCTCCAGAAAGCGCCCGGTGACCTCTGCCAGGTTATCGAAAGTATAAGTAAACTTCTCGGGATCCGGCAAATCGCTGTTTCCGAAACCGGGATAGTCCGGCGAGATAACATGAAAGCGATCGGCAAGAGACGGGATCAGACTGCGATATTGATGTGAAGAGGAGGGAAACCCGTGGAGCAAAACGAGCTTTGGATTGGCAGGGTTCCCGGCCTCGCGGTAAGCGATATTCAGTCCACTGACGGACAACGTTTTATATGTGACGCACCTCGCTGTTACTGCAGGTGTGTAGTTCGGGGTATTCATAGCTTTCTTCGTGAGTGGTTTTAGAGCCGTTGCTGGTCGTGATCGTGCTCACAGTTTGGAGAATGGTACGGTGTTCATCTACATAGAACCGACCGAGAGTTGTCGGACCGTTTAAGCCTAGACTAGGACTCGTCGAATTCCGGCCTAACGCCCTATATCTATAAGGTCGAGTTAAAGTTATTTTCCGGTATGGCCGCCAAAAGGCGACCAGTTGAGGCGACACAAGGCAAGCTGCGATAGGACCCAATAAGCAACCGGCTTAGCTCAAGCCGCTTTGGCTAGCGCGCACGAAACGGAAGATAAAGCAGGGTAAAGAACCGGATACGATTCTTGCCGGTCCTGGTCGTAACCCAGCGGGGGTATAAACCAGGAGTGGGCGAGCAGTGCGAACGATAAACTTAGCTTTGTGTGACAGTTGCTAGTCGTAACTCCTATGAAATAGATGGTCGGCTTAACTGCTGGGCGATACGATGTAGTCATAAACGTTCTCCCGGGTTCTCCGCCGGCGACCTGTGACTTTGCCAGGGATGTAGATTAGTATTTTATCTGCCGCTCTCTTCAATAACATAACTAATGCCCGGCCGAGTTCGCAAAACTCTCAAGCCTGGAGCGGCAGTTTCGGCGGCTCGATCAATTAACTCAGGGTTTACGGTGTTAATGGCGAACATACCAAAATGATGTGCGATCATACGGGGAATCGCAGCGCGCCGGCAGTGAATCGACTGCTTCTTCGAGCGTGAAGTTGCCTGGAATCCCCTTGCTCCGCCGAGGCTCGTCTGGGGCCGTTTACCGGTAAAAGGGCTAGTTGGACCTGCTGCCTCTGAAGTTGTTGCTGGAGGCCTTCGTAAGGAACGGTATCGCCCGACTGATAGATCACTGAGTCCTCGACAGAGGACTTAATTAATCGCACGCTTGGTTTGAACGTGAGGGATTAGCATCTTGGCTAACCAATTCTTCCTGTGCTGGGGACGGGCAATGTGTAGGTTCAAGGTCTGACCTCAGACTTCAGGCGTTCCTGCGCTTGCTGAGCTGGTCGATCAGGACGGCTGCGACAATAAGTACTCCGATCGCAATCTGCAAGATGAAGGGATCGATCCCCAAGAGGTCCCCGCCGTTTCTGAGTGTTGCGATGATCAGGGCACCCAACACAGTCCCGAGGATAGTCCCCTCTCCCCCCATGAGGCTGGCTCCGCCCACGACCGCCGCAGCGATTGCATCCAGTTCATAGCCCTCGCCCGCCGTCGGGATCCCGTTGGCCAACCGCGAGGTATAGAGGATTCCAGCTATCGAAGAGGTCAGCGCCGAAAACGCATACACTCCGTAAAGGGTGGCGCGAATGTTAATTCCGCTCAAGCGAGCGGCTTCTGGGTTGCTGCCAAGCGCAAACACATTTCTCCCAAAGCGTGTCACGGTGGTCATCAGGACCGACAGTGCAATGACGACGAGCCAGACGAAAAACAGCGAGGGCATCCAAAGAATGTCTACCTGGGCAAACTTCAAGAAAGGCTTTGGCAGGCCAGCGACCATCCGCGCTCCCGAGATGAGCATTAGGAGTCCTCGAACTGCCGTCATCATGCCCAGCGTGGCAATAAAGGGAGGCACCCTCCCATCGTGGATCAGCACCCCGTTGAGAACCCCAAGGGCCGAACTCGCTGCGAAGGTGATCAGTATGGAGGGGATAATGGGCACGCCGTGTGTCATAAGCACAGCGACCAGGATGTTACTGAACCCAACGATGGAGCCGACGGACAGGTCGATGCCGGCTGAGATGATGACAATCGTCATCCCGATGGACACCACGCCGATGATTGCGACTTGGCGCACAAGGTTAGACAGGTTGTTGAGCGTCAGAAAGCTCGGAGACGTGAGCGAGAAAATGATGAAGAAGGCAAGCAGGATCAGGATCAGGATTCCTTCCGAAAAGCCCGTACGGAAAAACTTCACGACCCTTGAAAGGAACCGAGCCCAAGAATTCGATCGCTCCGAAACCGCGTGGACAGTGCTCATGGTTTTCCTCCGTTGGCGCGGTTCACAATGCCCGAGGCCAAGCGCAGGACCTTTTCCTCTTCGAAGTCGCTTCGCAGGACGGTCCCCGTCACGTTCCCTTCGTACACAACGATTATCCTGTCGGCAAGGCCCATGACCTCGGGCAAGTACGAGGAAACCAGGATAACGGCCTTGCCTTTGGCCAGGAGCGTTTGAATAAGCTTATAGATCTCGATCTTCGCGCCGACATCGACTCCCACGGTTGGCTCGTCGAAGATGAAGATATCGCTGTTGCGGGACAGCCATTTTGCCACCACCACCTTCTGCTGGTTTCCTCCACTCAAGTTACGCACCTTCTGTTTGATGGACGGTGTGCGGATGCTGAGGTCCGAAACAAAACGCCTGGCGCGGGACGCCTCCTCGCCCAGATTGACGAACCCCGCTCGGGAGATCAGGTCGTAGGACGCCAAGTTGACATTGATGTCCACCGCCAAGGACATGCCCAGGCCTGATGTCTGTCGATTCTCAGGAAGCAGACCGATGCCCGCACGGATACCCCGCTGTGGCGAATTAATGCTCGCCCGGACTCCTCGGATCCTTATCTCTCCGCTCTCGGCGCGGTCTGCGCCGAAGATGCAGCGAAGGATATCAGTCCGCCCCGAGCCAACCAGTCCAAAGAACCCGAGGATCTCACCCTGGTAGAGATCGAAGTCCACATTTCGAAAGCGCGGCTCGCGCGTGAGGCCTCGCACTTCCAGGACTTTCTCTCCCCGCTTGGGGTGATTGATTGAGTACATCTCCCCAATACTGCGACCCACCATTTTGGTGATGATTGTGTCCTGATCGGTCTCCGAAACTTGCAGGGTGTCCACCCATTCGCCGTCCTTTAGGATGGTCACGCGGTCACAGATGGCGAAGATCTCTTCCAGGCGGTGGGAGATGTAAATGATACCGACGTTCTTGTTCTTCAGCTTCGTGATCAGCCCAAAAAGCGCGGTCACTTGTTCATTCGTCAAGAGAGCGGTCGGCTCATCGAAAACGATAACCTTGCTTTTCTCGTGGACGGCTTTGGCGATCGTTACCATCTCCTGCTGCGCGGGGGGGAGGTTGCGCACGAGCATCCGCGGGTCGATAGAGAGATCAAGGTCGCTCAGAGTCTCGCGGGTCACCTGGTGGATGTTCTTCCAGTCAACCAATCCGATATGGGTACGAGGAAGCTTCCCCAAGAAGAAGTTCTCGCCCACGGACAAGTGGCGAGCCAGCATAACGTCCTGGTAGACAGCCGCCATCCCTTGCGATTTGGCCCGCAAGGGATTATGGATCTCAGCCTCTTTGCCCTCGATGGTTATGGTTCCGGAGTCTTTCGAGTATGCCCCCATCAATATCTTAATCAGGGTGGATTTGCCCGCACCATTCTCGCCGACCAGCCCATGAACCTCGCCTGCCTTAACGTTGAAGCTCACTCCCTTCAGCGCCTGGACCCCGGGGAAGCTTTTACGAATCCCCGTCATAGAGACGATGGTTGGCCTGGACTGTTCTGCCATGCTCTCGATTCCGGATAGAAAAAGAAGAGCGCGCGCAAGTACTTCCCCGAATCCACGCGGTAGGTCGATTGGGCGCGCTTGTTTCTCCTACTATACTCCGGTCACCTCTTCAGACGGGTCGGATCCAGAAGATCCAGAACGTTTTTGTCGTTCATGTTCGCCTGGGTCACTGCAACGGCGCCGGTGTCAATGTATTTGGGTACCGTTCCCCCATCTAGGAGCGTTACTGCGGTCGCACAGCCCTTGTACCCCATGCCGTATGGGTCTTGGAGGATAAGTGCCTTCAGTGCACCGCTTTTCAGCGCGCTTACTTCTTCCGGGTCAGAGTCGTAGGCCACAGCAACAATTTTATCTCCCAAGTTGCGCTCGGTAAGCATCCGCGCAACGCCGTCTCCCGTATGATTGTTGTCGGCAAACACGCCGATCAACTTATCTCCCTGGGATGTATCGATGTCCTCTGCGGCCGCAAGCGACTTCGCTATATCGTTGTCCGTGAACCGCGTCGCCAGCACGTTGATATCTGGTGCGATCTCCTTCATGCGGTCCCGGAATCCCTGGTCCCGGTCTCCGAGCACCTGGATGCCTGCCATGGCGCTGATAAGGCCGACTGTGCCCTTGAGCGGGACTCCTTTGGCCTTCAGCGCGGCAACCAACTGGTCTGCGCAGAGAGCGCCACCTACCTTGTTGTTCGTTGCCAGGAAGGCAGGGATCTTGTCCGAATGGACCTTGTTGTCGATTGTGACCACGACTATCCCCTGGTCGATCGCATTCTCAAGAGCCGGCACTGTCGCGTCCGAGCTTGTGGATGCGATGACGATCGCGTCGGGCTTCCTGGAGATGACGTCCTCGACGATGGCCACCTGCTTATCGATGTCTGCTTCGGACTTCGGGCCGTACCGGCTCACTTTCGCCTGATCAGGATGGTCCAGACCATAGTTGGTGCCGCCGATAATCACGTCCTGCCAGAAGTCAGAATCGGTTGCCTTGATTATCAATGCGATGTTGTATGGTTTTTTGTGTGCGCCGCTAGCGGCCGCATGCGCGGGTGGGCACACCACAAAAAACACCAGCGCGACGATAGCGATCCAAATATTCTTCATTGGGGGGCTTTCTGTTGATTCTCCTGAAGCCAACGGCTTCAACAAGGGAAACCGTGCGAGTTTTCTACGAGAAGGTTTTCTACCAGAAGAGATATATCGCTCACCGCAAATTGTCTATCGTTGCCCTTCAGTCAGTTACTGAACTGGACACAGAGGCCATCAAGCGCGACACCAGCAAGTTCCGTGGTCCATGTCTCGCCGGCTGATACTGGAAGTGCACGCGTCAGCGTGCCCGTCGTTACGATCTCTCCGACCGCGAGTGGAGGATTGACCTGATCGCCCGCAAGAATATTGACGAGATGACGCAATGCCGACACAGGTCCACCCAATACGTTCATAGATTGACCATGATCGGCGATCACGCCGTTGCGCTTCAGATCGATCTCAAAGGACGAAAGCGTTCGCTCCCAATATTCGGCGTGCGCAGAGATTGAATAACAAGGCCCAATTAGCAAAGCACCATGTAGGCCGAATGCCGCGACCGTGTCAGGAGCGGAAAACTTCCATCCGGGAAAGATCGACTGTACGATTTCGAAAGCGTGCGCAACCCACTCAATGCTTGCTAGCAATGCTCTCTCATCGATGCTGGGAGCTGGCGCGGAAGCGAGCTTGAAGACGATTTCCGGCTCTATTCGCGGTTCAGCGAGGTCGACGAGCGAGAATGTGTTGTCGATCTCGGCGAGATTCTTTACCGTGCGGTCGTAAATGTATCCCCACATTGGTCCATACACATTGTATTCGGCCCAAATCGTCCGATTCGTGAAGCCGATCTTGCGTCCCACCGGCATTTCACCGCGCGACTCCCGCATGTGCCTTATTGCAGCGGTAACGCGGTAAGCATTATCGAGATCGAAAGAAGAAATCCGGGAAGAGATTGGCTCGATTTGACGGCCAGTATCAAGAGCGCTAAGCACCTCGGCAGCAACTGCCTGAATGTCGAGTGGCGCATCCACACTACCGTTCATATAGGGTTCTTTCGTCCTGATGGTATTGGTGATCAGGCGTCAAGCCTAGATTCTGAAGATCTGGCCCGGAATCATTGCACGAGGTTCTAACCAGGACAACCTTTTAGGAGATGCGGGAGTACCTCGGTTGCTTGCTATCGAACGGGAGCATAAAGTGTTTTCGTCTGCCCAGAAAACACCGGCCGTCGGACCATTCGCGTTGCCGGGCTACACAAACCGTTGACAGCGGCCTCAGATGATTGCCAAAGAAAATGCCTGAATCATTTTCCGTTTCGATTGACACATTAGATTCCACGTTTCTCGCTTCATTAGTCACCCGGCCTTTCGCGGGCGCGGCTACGCGACGATTGCCGTCGGCGAACTAACAAGGATCGTCTTAGAACGGAAATTGGTGCCGCAATATCGCACTTTAGAAGCAAATCAGCCCTCGATGGCCATAGCGCGCCGGCTCGGTTTCGTCCAGTATGCCACAAGCATGGCGATTCAATTCCGACCGTCGAGTGCCAAAACAACCCGCAGCCGAACGGCCTGACATATCGAGTTCATCCCTGCTGATTCCGTCTGTAGCGCCAGGAAACGCAACCAAAATCAAGTAATCCCACACGAGCTCGCGCCCTGCTTCGGCGGCTCCGGTTGCGTTTTAAGAACTCGAGCTCATCGATTCTTATAAGCCCTCCACTTGCCCAAACCCGCCCGGCGAATGCCAGATTGGGATGAAGGAATTTCCAATACTCCATAACCCCGGCTGACGACGAGTTCGAGGACGATTCAGAGCTACTTGGAAGTCCGTCAGTGGAGAGTCCAAAGCGGGAACTGATCCCCCACCTTAAGTCCCGGGTCCCGGTAATAGACCAAATCCATCCGGCCATCCTTAAGAGAGCCGCTATAGGGTTTAATCTCTCCAAAAGCGAGAGTATTAAACGAGCCGCGATACTTGGTGCTGATTTGGACAATCACCTGATACTGATCACCTCGTTCTTCGATCGCGATCACTTTTGCGGGAAGCGAGGTCATCTAGGAGTGATATTTCATACGTCTAGTCGGCTAGAGTCCAGACTACTTTTGGCGAATCCATCTACTGCACAAAGTTCGAATAGTCTTCCTATGCACACGATCTCAAACATCACACCGCATTCTCCAAAAAAACTAGTATTCTAAGAAGAATCAGATCCATATTACCTTGCCCTCCCAGCCAAAGTGGCTGATTTAATCCCACGGCCTTAACCTTAAGCCCGACGAGCAGCCTTCTTAAGATAGTTAGGATCGCTCCTGGCCTCGCGTAATGACCAAACGATCAACTCCTAGTACGGCGTGCTTTGGTTTTTGAGCCAATAAGGCCGTCTAACAATGCTATCCAGAAGGAATGGTACAGCCTGCAAAGGAACGCCGACAATTAACTGTCAAATTCATTTCCGCGCATAGAAATGGAGCGACCAGAAATCGTTGAACTGTTTTATTCCGCTCTTGTTGGTCCCAACGATTTCGAGCAGTTATTTCCGTTCCTTTCGCTTAACGTTGAGTGGCTTCTTTCGGCAGCGGATCCTCATACCCTGGGTGAGGAATCCCCTTCGAATGCCATCAAGTTCTCAGGCAAGGAGGGCTTTCGACAATTAGCGCTTTATTTCCGTGATAGCTTGAAGGTGATTTCTGGAGACATGACCGGATGTATTACGCATCATCACCTGGTTTTCGCGTTTGGAAGGGTTCGACTGCGAAGTCCTGGAACGGGGCAATTAGTAGAAACAAATCTCGCTGCCAAAATCACATTTCATCGTTCGAAAATCATTAAAGGCCAAATACGGATCTCTTGGCCCCTGGTCTTTTAAATTGTTCGCGGCGGTTATTTCTATCTCCAGTTTAATTCCCTCCTTTGTCCCGCTGGCCCAGAACCGGTTCCCTAAAATCCCGGTTTCGCTCCCCATGAGATCCACCTAGCGAACACAAGAAAACAGAACAATATTGTTGGCAACACGATCCACCATTTCGTCGTTCCTGAGATTTCTCCTTGTCTGCAGACTCTAACCGAGAGGTTGCTGGTGCGCACTGCTTGACGCGTTTGCGCAAGGCCGGTTTTTTCGCGGCGAGCGGTCCTTCTGGGGTCAAGAAAGGTCCGTCTTTCCGTTAAGCCCAACATGTACATGTATCGTCAGAAAGCCGGCATCGTTTTCTTCTTTACAGGTGAATCCTTTGTCCCCTGTTGCCACTTAGCGCGCGGACTCTTCCTAGCTTTACTGCGCGAGTGTGTTGTCGATTTTCCAAAGAAAGTGCAAGGGGACAAATTCAATTTGCAAGTACGATCCTGATTTGATATTCAATAACGACTCACGGAGCGAAAAAGCATTGCAGTTAACGGAGTTCTGAACGCGAATAGCCAAAAGGCCAGCGGCTATGTTGTCGAACGTTACCGTTAGAACGCTCTCCGAAGCATTACTACAACTCTACCGGGCCGGAACGCGTGGCGATTTCCCCGGCCGATTACTTGCTTGTCTCAAGGTTTGTTTTTTGGGCGATTTCTATTCGTACAATGAACGTACGGAACATTGTTCTGAGCGGATCAAATTATATCCGGCCTCAGCCGTTAATCTAGACCTTCTGCGCGGATGGATCGACCAAACACCAGATATTCGCGGCGTTTACAAACATAGCGGTACTCCGGGAATCTTGCACTTCTGGGCACCTCTTCATCGGTATGGCTCCGAGCTCCACGGCGAATTGTTACTTCTGCTCGGCCAGCGGCATAAGCTTAGAGCGGTGATTCTTGATGAACGTTCTCGAATTAATGTCGTGGTAAGCCGGTCCTCTCAGTCGTTTTCCGGCGAGGAGTGCCAAATGCTGGAAACGCTGCGCCCACACATAGCCCAGGCTTACCAATCCAGTAAACAACGCTCTTTTTTATCTGAAGCAATTGGAGTGGCCAATGTCGGCCTCCTCGTGACCGATCGACACGGAAATCTCCACTATGCAACCGTGAAAGCCAGAGAACTCATGAGACGGCATTTTCATCTAACATCGGACTTAGCGCTGCCCGATTGCATACAGGCCTGGCTCAACCAAGGACAAGAACTTGATAGCGTTTATCCGTTGCCAGATCTCACGGTCGATTTCGGCCCAATCACTCTCACGGTGCAGATGATGTCAAAGACTGGCGCTCCGGAGTTCCGTCTATTGTTAGTTGAAACTGTAAGGACGCTCGACGCACAAAGGTTAGAAAAGTTGGGCTTAACTAAGCGGGAGGCAGAAGTGCTGTTCTGGACAAGTCAGGGCAAGAGCAACGGCGAAATTGCAATTATTCTCGCCTCTAAGGTCCGGACTATCGCAAAGCATCTGGAGAGAGTGTTTGCCAAGTTAATGGTCGAAAATCGGACCGCTGCTGCTCGAGCGGCTCTTGCAGCGATGACCCGAGCCCGTGGTGCAGGCGGAAGACCATATATGAGTACCAGGGACGCTGCTTCGAATTGAAGCCAGAACTAACCTCGTCCCATGCCGAACCGACCATGCCAGCCCATGAGGACGTGACGACTTGGTATCCCACTCAGTTAACTCTCTTCTCAGATGACAAACCCGACCGCTTCTTCACCGTCATCAAATTTTGGATGGATGAAACTTCGGGCGTTGCACTCGCGCTTTAGACTGGCGTTCCTTCCTATCAAGTCGAAGACGGGGAGGGCAGAACTCACTTACTGATTCACCTACCAATCGAAGAAGAGGATGAAGACCGATGGTGTCTTTGGAGGCCCGACCAGGCAGGATTTGATTTGAGGTCGATCTTTGAGGCTGCGCTAATCGAGGAATAGACCGGCATTCAGAAAAACGCTCTAAAATCCGATTAGAGCACATTTGAAAAGGTGCCCGCTATCCTGAATCCGTCGGAAAAGCCATTCGCGGGCCGGCCCATTGGAACCACATCAACCTCACCGACGATTATTCCTGGCGCCAGAACGAACGCGTCGAGAAGGGCGGTTTTCCGACCTCTCAGGTTTCCGCCCCAGCTTAGCGTACAATTTTTCCATTTGGTGTAGTCAGCCTTTTATTTTCAGAACGACAGCCCGGGTTACACACAAGGAGGCCAAATGGCTTCCTGCTCCGAAAAGCCTTTCAATCTGACTATGCGGCTCTATATTCCGTGTCCGACGCGCTGACCGGTAAATGAAACCTGCCGCTACTCACCAGAGGCCAGGCGCTTCCGACCATTACGACTCCACAAAGGAAAGGCTATGAACGAAGTCGCATCTTGTGAGGAGTTGGCTAGCCAACAGGTTTCACGACGCCGGGTTGCTATCATTGGAAGCGGTCCCGGTGGTTTAGTGGCGGCAAGATACCTCAAACATCACGGGTTCGAGCCGGAGGTCTTTGAGCAGGACGACGACATCGGGGGTCAGTGGAACGTTCGCTCTCCTCACAGTGGCGTCTGGCCTTCGATGGTGACCAACACAAGCCGATGGCTAACCTGCTTCAGCGATCTCGCTTTAGAACCGGGGGCTGCGATTTTTCCATCCAACAAGGAGATCCTTGCGTATTTGAAGCGTTATGCACGGAGATTCGACATCCTTCCACAGGTTCGCTTTGGTAGCCGCGTCGAGTTAATCGAGCGCAACGCGCAAGGAGTTGGATGGCTAGTGCGATCCAACGGCGCAGAAGAGAAGAGCGAAATTTTTCCGTATGTCGTTGTCGCCTCCGGGCGCTTTAACAAACCCCTGGTTCCGCCGCTGCCTGGGCTCGATTCGTTTTGCGGTCAGCTTGGCGTGCTCCACAGTTGTGGATATAAGGATCCGGAGAGCCTCCGCGGCAAGCGCGTGCTCGTGATTGGTTGCGCCATCAGCGCGCTCGAAATCGCAAGTGACCTTGCAATGCTTGGCGCCTCGCGCGTCGTATCAACCTATCGCTGCCAACGCTACGTCATGCAAAAGCTTGTGGCCGGGGTACCAAGCGACGTGTTAGCGTTTACCCGCTTTGCTGCGCTTAACGCCGAGGTGACTCCACGGGAACTGCTTAGCGAGAAAACGCAGGACTACATCCTTCGGGTTTTTGGCAATCCGGAGCAGTTTGGCGCGTTCAGACCGGCCGGTAATTTTTTAACCGTTGGACGGGCATTGACCCAGCATTTTCTGCCGCTGGTTGCTGAAGGCCGGATTGCCATTAAGCCCTGGATCAGGGAGGTCCAGGGCCGGAACGTTCGGTTCAGCGACGAAACCTGGGAAGAGTTTGACGCAATCATCTTAGGTACTGGCTTTGAGTTGAGTATCCCATTTTTGAGTCCTACAATCTCTGACCTCCTCGATCTGGACGCTCTGCATGCCGACCTGTACAAATTCACATTTCATCCGGACTTAGCCGGCCTTGCTTTCCTTGGTTTTTGGGAACAAACGGGACCTTACTTTCCGCCACTGGAACTACAAGCTCGCTGGATCACTTATGTCTGGAGTGGAATACGACCGCTTCCCACCCGGAGTCAGATGAATGCTGCAATTGCAGCATACCGGGAAGCGCGAGGAGAATCGCAACTGCAGGCGATGCATCGCATGGCGCTTCTGTTCGCGCGCGAAGCGGGCGTTGAACCCGATCTAAAGGCGTGGCCACAGTTGGCTCCAGCGCTATTGTTTGGTCCGCTTTCAGCGATTTCATTCCGCTTGAGCGGCCCTGACCACCTCCACGACATTGAAGCGCGGGTCGCAGCCGAAGCGCGAGCGGTAGGGACGGCTGTCGGTTCCACGTTTTCGAGTGAACAGGTGTCGCAACTCCAAGATTTAGCCGCCGCTCGCAAAGACCCTGAATTTGCCGAATTTGTCAGCCGCATCACGAAGCTTTAGCAGGTCAGAGTCGAGCATTTCCTTCTCTCGGAGGCCATCTGACTGATAGTTCACATGCCGAGCCGGAGGCTGCACATAACTACGGCTTCGACAAGCAGTCTCTGGAGGCCCGATCACGCAGGGTTTGATTCCCGGTCGATCTTTAAGGGTGCCCTGGTCGAGGAATAGACCGGCAAAGATGAGTATTTCAAGAGATCGAGGGGATTGCCGCAGAGAGTCATGTCTTACATAGCCGTTGTCCAATTGAACTGACTTAGCGGCATGGTTCCAAGAACAGCAAATAGGTAACAACGATAGCTACACTATTTTATCACGGTATTGGCCGCAGCGGAGCGGGCGTCCGGTACTGAGCGAAGCCCCACGTGGGAATCGTCGGGATGTTCAACGCGTTAGTTAACCCTATCAGGCCGCCGCAATCTCCTGTCGGGGGAATATCAAAATAACCGCGATTCAGGCAGAGTGTTAGTCGGACTAAGCTCCCATAGCGGTGGCCGATCAGATGTGATAGAGTTGGTTTCTTACGGATGGGCCGGACAAGCTTTAGGGCCGAGGGCAATTCGTAATTCTTGCCCAATCATGCGGCGGTGCAGTAAAAGAGAAGTATACCCCGGCGGAATGGCCTTCCTTCTGAGCCGATCCCGGCTACTCGCATACTTCGCGCTGTTCTGGGTTGCGTGGTGCAACGCTGAGGTCGGTGGGCGGCTCGAAGCCGTCAGCGCCCTGAAAAAAACAGTGCTCGTGCTCTATGGGGATCGGTTGTCCATCCCGGCCATGAAATCGACGGAGCAAGGTTTGATGGCTGGCCTGTCCCGTGGGCAGGCGGAAGATCTGGAAATTTTCTCCGAATACCTCGATCTCGGGCGTTTCCCGGCGGCTCAGTATGAGGGCGATCTCGTGCGTTACCTCCGCACGAGGTACGCGGCGCGAAAGCCAGACGTAGTGATCGCGGTCGGGAGTTCCGCGCTGGAACTCGCGGTTCCGCACCGAGACGAGCTCTTTCCGGGCGTGCCGATTGTCTTGGCGAATGTGGATCTTCGTGAGGTGGAGGCCTCGGAAATGCCACCGAATGTCACCGGGCTCTCGATGGCTTGGGACTATCAGCGAACGGCAGAGCTGGCGCTCCAACTGCAACCCGAAACTCGAGAGATCGTTTGCGTCGGCGGCTCTGGAACCCAGGAGCAACAGTGGAACAATGAAGCACGCAAGGTCCTGGAGCGCTTTGCGACCCGGGTTCGCACCCGCTGGTTGGACAAGTTGCCGTTGCAAGCCGTGTTGGATGAAGTGGCTCGATTGCCACTTGATTCGGTGGTGCTCTATGTGCCAATGCGGCGCGACGGGGCGGGAAAGTCGGTCTCGCCTTTTGAGGTGGCCCGGCGGCTCGCTGAGGTTTCCAGAGTGCCGGTCTACGGTCTCTCTCGATCCGAACTTGAAGAAGGAATCATTGGCGGAGCGTTGCTGGATTTTTCGGAGATGGGTCAGAAGACCGCTGCACTCGCCTTCCGCGTGCTGGCCGGGGAAAGGCCGCCCGCGCTCTCGCCACCAGACCCGGCGACCAATCCACTGTTCATTAACTGGCATGCACTCAAAAAATGGCATGTCTCCGCGAGCCAAATTCCTGGGGCAGCTACGGTGCGAGATCGGGGCCCAGGGCTGTGGGAGCGGCACCGCCGTCTAATCCTCACGACGACTTCGGTCGTTGGCCTGCAGTCGGTGCTCATCGTGTGGCTGATCGTTCAGCGATTACGACGGAAGCGGGTGGAGCGATCGCTACGGGAAAGCGAGGCTCGTTTTCGCGCCATGGCCGACACCGCGCCTGTGATGATCTGGATGTCGGGCACAGACAAGCTGTGCACCTTTTTCAACAAAGGTTGGCTCGACTTTACCGGTCGCCCATTGGAGCAGGAGCTTGGCAATGGGTGGGCAGAGGGCGTTCACCGCGAGGATTTCGACCACTGTCTTGAAGTCTATGTTAACTCTTTTGATGCCCGGCAACTGTTCACGATGGAATACCGCTTGCGACGAAATGACGGTGAATATCGCTGGGTTCTGGATAATGGAGCGCCGCGCTTTGCCTCCGATGGCACCTTCCTCGGGTACATCGGCTCCTGCCTTGACATCACCGAGCGCAAGCAGGCGCTGGAACGGTTCCGGCTCGTCGTGGAAGCTTCGCCCAACGGCATCGTCCTGGTCAATGCGCAGGGTCACATCGTGTTGGCGAACGCTTGTGTCGAAAAACTCTTCGGTTACACACGCCAGGAGCTCATCGAGCAAACCATCGAACTCCTCGTGCCCGAACGGTTCCGCGGCGAGCACCCGGCTCATCGGGCAGGTTTTCATGTCGCGCCTGCGGCGCGAGCCATGGGTGCCGGCCGGGAGTTGTTCGCCCAACGGAAGGACGGCACCGAGTTCCCCGTCGAGATCGGGATCAGCCCCATTCAAAGCCTGGAAGGCACGCTGGTTTTGAGCGTCATCGTGGACATCTCGGCCCGCAAGCAGGCCGAAGCGGAAACACGGCAACACCGCGAAGAAATCGTGTATCTCAGCCGCGTCGCGATTATGGGAGAAATGGCCGGATCGCTCGCGCACGAGTTGAACCAGCCGCTCGGTGCAATTATGACCAACGCTGGGGCTGCCCTGCGTTTCCTGGAACGCGATAGCCTCGGCGGCGAGAAACTGCGCGAAGTCCTTCAGGATATCGTCGCGGATAGCAGGCGAGCCAGTGACGTAATCCACACGGTTAAAGGAATGGGGCGTAAGGAAGAGGGTGCCCGGCAGCTCCTGCACCTTAACGACGTGATTGCTGAGGTGCTCAGGCTGACGCGCTCCGATGCGCTGGCACACGATTGCACAGTATCGACCGAGCTCGATCCGGCGTTGCCTAAGGTCGAAGCTAATTTGGTGCAACTTCAGGAGGTGTTTCTCAACCTGATCCTGAACGCCTTTGAAGCCTTGGAAGAGGTGCCGAGAGTCCAACGCCGCGTCATCATTCGCACAGAGCGCGATGGCGATGGCGCGGTGCGCGCGTGTGTGCGCGACTTTGGCACCGGGTTGCCGGCAGATCTATCGGAGCGGGTCTTCGACCGATTTTTTTCGACTAAGCGGGAGGGTATGGGGATCGGGTTGTTCATTGCGCGGTCAATCGCTGTTGCGCACGGTGGCACCCTCTACGCGGAGAATGCGGAGGGCGGCGGCGCCCAGTTCTGGTTGCGACTTCCGGCGTCAAAGGAGATCGGCGTATGACGCTTGCTCACACACTCGTTTACGTCATTGACGACGACATCTCGATGCGGAAGGCCATCGCCAGGCTCTTGGAATCGGAGGATTACTCGGTGGAGATGTTTACCGGGGCGCGAGAATTTCTTGCTCGGGCTCCCCATACCGGTCACTCATGCGCGATTCTCGATTTGAACATGCCCGGATTAAATGGTCTCGAACTTCAGGAGGCGCTGGCGGGAAGGGGTCGCGCGGAGCAGGTCATTTTCATTACGGGCGGTGCTAGCGTGCCGACTTGTCTGCAGGCGATGAAAGCCGACGCTGTCGATTATCTACCGAAACCCTTCGATGACGAAAATCTCCTGAGAGCCGTCAAGCGGGCTCCCGAGCGGTCGTCCGAGCAGTGGCTCCAGCACTCGCAGCGCAAGGAGGTGCGTGATCGACTTGCAACGCTCACACCACGCGAGTTTGAAGTGCTCAAATGCGTAATTGCCGGCATGCTGAACAAACAAATTGCTTCACAACTCGGCACAACCGAGGGAACGATCAAAGTCCATCGCGGGCGCGTCATGGAGAAGATGGGCGCGACGTCCGTGGCGGAGCTCGTGATCCTCGCGCAGAAGGCAGGGATTGCACCGGCGTCGGCGGATGCTACTAAGGTCTAATATGCGCGCGCGATCTGAACGAGTAGCGTTATGACGCGATTCGCGAACGCCGAAAGAAAATTGGTCTGATCGTGCGCCTAATCGAAGCGATACTCGATTTCGCGTTGATCAGCGGCCTGCTGGCCGGGTTGGGGTTCCTAATTTCAATTACCGCTCGCGCTGTCTTTTGACCCGGAGAAAAATAAAAATGGACGTTAACTCATGTGCTGTCTTGCCTCCCGCCGCCGGCATAATCTGCCTCGTCGACGACGACCCTTCGATGCTGAAGGCGCTCAATCGCTTGCTCTCGTCGGTCGGCTTGCAGGCAAAGTTGTTTAGTGAGCCGCTCGTTTTTCTCGCGTACGTTATCTGCAATACTGTGGCTCTCGCGGTCATTGATATCTTCATGTCAGGGATGAGCGGCCTCGAAGTCCAGAAGAAGCTCCAAGTCGTTTCGCCGAAGACCCGCGTCATCATAAGTACGGCGAACGACCACGACTCGGTGCGGAACGCGGCGATACAGGCCGGGGCGATCGCCTATTTCGTTAAACCTTTTGACGTCGCCGCCTTTCTTGCCGCAGTGCATAAAGGCCTCGCCTCCCAGAACTGAACGCGCTGAATCACGCTGCCAAGTTACCGGCAACATCCACTCCGAGGTTGGTTGCCGAGATCTCGCAATTCAACGCGCTATCAGCATTCGCGCCAATTAATTTTTCGACACGCGAACAATCGAGAATCACAATGAAATCATGTTCTATAAGGGGTCCGCACACGACGGATCATGACACAGCGTGGAAAGGCGATATCAGTATTTATTATGATGCAACATCAGTATGTGTGATAGAGTTGACTATGCGCTGTTTCAGCACGTCTCTCCTCTCGGCTGGGAGCACATCAGCCTAACCAGTGATTACACCTGGCACACCAACAAACGAGTTGCTCAAGGCGGATTTCGACCCCTCCGTACTGGTAAAAAAGGTCTTTAGTACTCCTTAGCGTACGTAATATTCCCTTTCTTGAGGTGTGCCCTTACTTGTTTTACTTCCGGTTGCCAAATTTCTTGCTCAGATAGGAGTCCGCACACGAAACGGAAAATAAAGTACGGTAAGGAGCTCTGTCTCCTCGTGGGCCGCAGTACGAGGGCACGTCATGAGGAACGCCGGACTTCCACCAAAAAGGAGCGGGTCTCTTGCACCAGTCTTCGCGTAAAACGAGCTGTAATCGAATTCTGGAGCGTTTTCTTTTCGTTGAATAATCCTTGGAACGCTTAGGCGTACATTATTTTCCGTTTCGTGTGCGGACCCCTTATTGGGTCTTATCGCAGCTTCCCTTGTGTAGCCCCATCTCAACCGGAGAACGAAGCCACAATTCTCATTATTGTCCGGCCGCCTGGCAAGAACCTGGCGTTCCTGAAGGAATGGCGCTCAAGAAGGCGTAAATGGCTTCGAGGTCTCGACGGGTCATATGTCGAAGAATTGGCCACGGCATCACAGCTAAGAGACCGAATTTTGGATCGAGCGGATCATGACCGGTTCGGAGTGCGATCTCGAATTGTTGTAGAGTCAGCCCGGCCGGTTTGCCGGTGGAATCCGGGGTGAGATTGGCAGATACCACACCCACCGGCGGTGGAGGACCGAAAGTTATTCCTCCGGCCAGGTAGTTCGCTCCGTTAATTTGCCCGTCACCGGAGACTCCAAAGGGCGCTGGAAACGGATTGTGTCCAGGCGCATACGACGGGCAAGTATGGCAATCGTTACATCCGCCTTGGGCGTTAACAATGTAACTACCCAAACCGACTAACTCAGGATCTTTGTCCCGCAGGTTCAGCCTTACCGGGGAAATGCTAAAACCAATCTGAATCTCGTCGGCCTCGCGACTGTCGCGATCTCGATCATTGTCGTCGCCTTTCAGCGGAGAATTGCTGAGAATGGTTACCGTAGAAAAAAGAATTACAACCGCAGCGGCCACTATTCGCTTCATAGTTTCGAAGTTAAGTTCCTTTCGTTAAACGCAGAGACATTGTCGATCACTGCGTGATCTCTATTATGGAGGGTGTCTCTATTACCTCGGTTAGAATTCGGCCTAATGCCAATCTAAACCTACCCCTTTAACTGTTAACGATGTTCCCGAACACCTGTTAACGATCTTCCCGGTCTCAATAGGGACGGACCGCAGGGGCGCAATTAGAAGCCGCCCGCGAGGCATCCCAGTTCAGCTAAGCAGTCTTAGCTTGTCCTGAGCTTTAATGTTTGGAGCGGTGGCATCCTCACAAATAACGAGTTCAAATCCGTTATCGCTCTTTCGCCATTGGCCAGCAACCACAGGTGTTTTGCTGACGTTCTTGACCGGTTTACCGGACCACTTGATCGGCCCGACAATCGAATGGTAGTCTGTGGCCACAATCGCCTCCAGAATCGAAGCCGGTTCCCCCAGGTTCTTGGCCCTCTTCAGGACATCGATGGCCACCTCAAAAAGAGCGTGTTGAAAACCGATGGGCTGAGTCCAGGCCCGTCCAGTTGAATGCTCGTAGGCGTCACAGAGTTCCTTGGCGCTTTGCCCGGTCAATCCCGATTTAAATGGATAGCTTGGCGACCACCAAATCTCGGAGGAGAGCCCATCAGCACGACTGCCGAGAGCAGCGACTGACGCAGGGAAAAGGAGTGCCTTTCCCACCGTGACCACTTTGGGCTTAAAGCTCTGCTGCGCGGCTTGATCCCAGAAAGTCGCAAAGTCCGGCGGGGTGACCACCCCGATGACTATTTCTACGCCGGCCTTCTTGAAGGCTGAGATTTGAGACCCAAAATCGTCGCTAAATGGTTGAAAACGTCCGGTGTCGATCAGCTTGTAGCCGGCTTCCTGTAGTGCTGGAGGAAAACCGAGCTTAGCATCAGCCCAAGCGTTCCCGTCGAGATCATTTGGGAAAAGAGCGCCCACGACTTTATTCGTCTCAACCGATTTCCAAAGGGCTAAATAAGCCGCAATGACATCTTCAAGCCCCAAGGAAAAATGGTAGGTCCAGGTAAAACCTTTGTCCGGCGTGCCGTGCCGGCCAAAGAAGTAGGGTTGCCAGGGAGTCATACCCGTAATGCAGGGAACCTCGTTCGCTTCGGCCTGATCCGCGACCGGGTTCACTATGTCCGGCGGACCCGAACCGACCAACAAATCCACTTTGTCTTTGAGGATTAGCTCAGCGGCGACTGCGGAAGCCCGATTGGTATTCGATTGGCTATCCTTGCTGATGATTTGGACTTCATAGTTTACCCCGCCGTTAGTAACCCCTTTCGCCAACGCGGTTCGGATCTGATCGAGGATAAATGGATCAGCCTCGGCAAAAGGGGCGAACACTCCAGTTTGCGAACCGAGATGGCCAATCTTGATTACTTTCGAGGTAGCAGCGTTGGCGGTCGTTCCGCGCAAAATCACTGGTCCGGTGATAGCGGTTGCGCCGAGGAGCTTGATCACATCGCGACGGCGCCATAATTTGTTAGCAGAATTTTGGGTACTCATTTCAGTGGTTTGTGTCACGCACTCAATTTACGGGCTGAGCCTCGGGAAAAGTCCAAGCGCCATTCAAAATCTCGGGGCGGGGCCGATAGAGGCGCACCGTATAAATCCAGCCCTTCGTGATCGGCAGACAATTGGGAGTTGTACCGTCGCAGCCGCCGAACTGGATGGCCACCGAGCCGTCTTCGCTCTTCTTTGCGGTGATGTTGTTAATGGAATAGGCGTTAAGCTCGTTGGGCTGGAAGTAGCCCTCGGCGTTGTAGACGGTGATCGACCAGAAGGCATCGACCGGCACGTCCTTAACCTTTAGCTTGTAGATGGTCGTGCCATCGATCTTGCTCGGTGTGACGTTGAGATACATTGCGTCCTTCTCGGGATTGCCGCCCCAAACCGAGGCGGCTCCGATTAGACGCCGCACCGGATCGACCTGGTCCTTCGTGCCGAACATGCGTTTTGTATCGGGGACGGTCGCGCCCAGCACCATCAGCGCGTCGCGCACCTTCTTCTGGCTTGCCGGATCCCAGTTGGGCACTTCGAAGCTGCCGGGACTCTGCTGGCTGACCTTGATCGCATCCTGCAGGTTGTGGACCCGCTTCACGTCGTCTGGGTTTCCCGGATCGACCAGTATGCGAACTGCCAGCAGGACATAGCGCGTGCCGATCTGCTCCCTGGTGAAAGTGTAGCTGCCCGCGTCATAGATGACTTGAGGTGTATACATGTCCTCATCGATCACCTGCATCGACATGAACCGCTTGCCCGCATTAGGCAAGCTGACCGTCACGGGTCCCGCATCAAGATCAAAAACGCCGGTAGAAAAGAGCGTGTCGCGATTCGGTCTCACGACAGGCTGCTTGTCGACCGGCCCAAAGTCGCGATTGTGGTGGAATTTGCCGAAAATTCCATTCTTGCCAATCTTGCCGAAATAGCGATCGGTCTCGGCGCGAATGAAGGTGTCGGGGTTGACAGGGAGGGCATTGCCTGCCCGTGACTGCGCCTGGGTTCCGTTGATAAGAGTCAGCGCCGCCAGGGTGTAGATGATGAGCTTGGTTTTCATGTTTTGTTTCTCCCTTCGTTTTCCGTTCACCCGCTTGAGCGGCGGAGCCTTCCACGTACCATCCAATGCTTGCACTCGCGTTGGCCAACGCCCGATAGCAATGCTCGAAGTTACAACACTCCAGTTGGGAGCTTGATGAAGGCGTCCGCATTTTGGGCCATTAAGATTGGACCGCTTCCATACGGTGCCATGGCAGCCATTGATCGCTCGGATTGAGTGCCTTCTCTAGGTCTTGAGGAGGTTCGTGATTTCTTGATTCGTACTTTTCCTTGGTTTCGTTTCAGAGGAGATTGACTTGGGTTGCATAATGACTCGCAAAAATTGTCCCACTAATCCAAATCGTGGAATTACCATTTTGGACCTGGCTTGATGCCGAAAAGGTATTAGGAATTGAAGAAATGGAATTACGTCATTTGCGTTACTTCATTGCCGTTGCCGAGGAGTTAAATTTCTCACGCGCCGCCGAACGGTTGCACGTGTCGCAGCCCCCGCTCAGCCGACAGATTCGCGGCCTGGAAGCGGAACTAAAGATCAAGTTGCTTGATCGAAATACTCAGAGAGTGCGACTCACCCGCGCCGGACATGCGGTGCTGGCTCGCGCACGAAAACTGGTCCGCGATGCCGAATCGCTGCGGGCGGAGGCGCAGATGATTGATAAGGAGAGTCAAGAGGAGCTTCGGATTGGTTACGCTCCCTCGCCGACTGCTCTAATCATATCCAGAGTGCTCTGCCGATATAATGAGCTGTCACCAGGCGCACGCGTTACCCTCCACGATCTTACCCACGCCGAGATGCTATTGAGATTGAGAGCGGGTAAGCTGCATGCCGCATTGACGATTCGGCCACCTCCCGGGCAGACGCGAGGGCTGAAGTTTGAAACCATCCGTCGTTATCCGGTGGGGATCATCTGTTCCAATGCAAGTCCGCTGGCCCGGCAAACTGCCGTGAGTCCGTCGGTGGTTGCAAGGAGCGATTTGGTGGTCTACCGAGCAAGAGAATTTCCAGAGTATCATTACTGGGTGTCAAAATTCCTCAGAATGAGCAAGGACCGGCTAATGATCCTCCAGGAGTGCGCTGACGTATTGAGTGTCGTCGCGGCGGTCGAAAGCGGACGGGGCGTAGCGCTCGTCGGCGAGTTTATCACCGCCGTCGTGGGAGATCGCGTTCGTTTCGTGCCTTTTGTTTCCGACGCGCACTTTGTGGAAGTAGGTTTGCTGTATCCACAGAGTGGGTTTGGCGAGAATATCAAAAAACTCGTTGCCGCATCTTTGGCCGGCAAACAGCCCACATAGGTCCTGGGTGCCGCTGTCGATTGCAGGTAAATCGTAGAATCCGAGGAGAAACCTCGACGGTTAGTCTACAAATTTACTAACGCAAAACCGATTTCCAGGCGGCGCGATTTTCGGGAATAGATCGGTCCCCTTGCTTCTGGATTAACGAGTCAAGGAGGACTTCCGGCGATCTCAACTCGGAGTTCTCCTTGAGCAATCTCGGTACCCTGAAAGAATACCTGTCCCTGGTCGGCTTTGGTGATCCCGGTGAGGATATTAAACATAGTTGTTTTGCCGGAGCCGTTTGGACCGATCACGCCAAGCGCTTCCCCATCGTTGAGATGCATGCTCAGATTATCGTTAGCCACTAACGAGCCGAAGCGTTTGGAGACACCGCTGAGTTTAAGAATCGCGCTCATAGGTAGGGCGGTCAGTGCCGGACCGCCGCACGCGCGCAACTGGAAGGCGCCCGCAGGTGCCATCTCAGTTCAGCTAAGCAGCCTTAGCTTGTCCCGAGCTTTAATGTTTTGGAGCGGTGGCATCCTCACAAATAACCAGTTCAAACCCGGTGTCTCTCTTTCGCCATAGCGTACCAAGGTGGCATCCGGATCAGTTGTACTTTGAAACTGGCGATTGGTCTTAGAGTGTTGGCCAATGACCGAGCCGCTACCGCCTCCACCCTCTGCCGATGGATCTTGATCGTCCTCCGGCTCATCGAGTTTTTGGACCTGCTCTTTGGCGGTCCGCTCGATCGCCTTGATTAGCTCTGGGTCCAACGGCTTAACCGAACGCAAGCTCGCATTGGCATCCACCAAGCTGGCGTCGAGGTGAATCTTGCGCTCTTCAACGAGCCCGGCCGCCACGCACTGCTGCACTACCCGGCTAAATAGCGAGACAAACACTTCTTTACCCCAGCGTTTGCGCGCCTTGCTCAACACGCTGTGGTTGGGAAATCTAATCGTCTAGCCCATAGCCAAGAAACCAAAGGTAATCTAGCCGTTCTGGGATGATGCGCATCAGCTCCCGCTCGCTCTTGATATCATCCAAGAATAGCAACAACATCATCCGGACAATGACTTCGGGCGGAACCGACTTGTTGCCTCGTCGCCCATAAGTGTGCGCTACTTCCTTACGCACAAAACTCAAATCTAACGCCGCCCTGATCCGCCGTAGGGGATGATCATCCCGAACCCGCTTATCCAAATTAACCCGATAGCTCCAGATCGGAACCTGCGAGTCTTCTTCGTCGATCATGCGAACCATACACTACTAAATCGGTAACCCTCAAAGCAATACTATAATGGTTATTAATTGGGCAACACGCCCTGAAAACAGCACTCGGACAGTGTTTACGGCAGTTGGAACAGAAACGGGGCCGATCATTGAAATCACCGGTTAGTTACTTCCAACTCCCTGATCACGAAGAAACTTTGTGCGTTCGATCAGGAAAGAATCATCAACAACAGAAATACATTATGACCACCGCCTTGGAGGCAACCGATAAAGACTTCGAGCGAATGATGCAGATGCTCACCGGCTTTTTTGTGACGCAGATAGCCAGTGCTGTGGCCACCTACTCTATTGCGGATCATCTCGCAAAGGGACCTGCGACTGCTGAAAAGATCGCCGCAATTGAAGGCATCGATTCAACGGCGACTTTCCGTTTGCTGCGCGCGTGTGCGTCGCTTGGATTGGTGAGCTGTGATGACGGGCTGACATTCAGCGCGACTCCGCTGTTAGGTACTTTGCGGACGAACGTGCCCGGTTCGCTACATAGCTTAGCGATAGCCTGGTCGGCACCAGGCCATTGGCTGCCCTGGGGTCGATTCTCGGATGCGATGCGCACCGGCCAGCGGCAGACCGTTCCGGCGCTCGGCGCGGCGATCTGGGATTATTATGCACAACAGCCCAAAGAAGCCGCAGCTTTCACCAACGCGATGCACGGCTTTACCTCCGGGGTAGCGCAGGAGGTCGCCCGTCTGGTCGATACGTCGACAGCCAAGCTCGCAGTCGACATCGGGGGAGCGAGCGGTACGCTGGTTCACAGTCTGATGACTGCCAATCCGCAGCTGCATCGCATCATCTTGGACCTCCCGGATGTGGTGCCGAGCGCAACCGCCGCCGCCGCCGCGCTTGGGCTGGCCGAGCGCAGCAGGGTGTTAGCGGGAGATTTCTTCGCCTCTGTACCCGAGGCAGACCTTTATCTGCTCAAACATGTACTGCATGACTGGGATGATGGGCAAGGCGTCCGCATCCTGCAAAACTGCCGGCGTGCGATGCGGCCGGGCGGTCGGGTCATCGTGATCGAGATGCTGCTAGGCGAGATTGGCGAGCCGGGGCCTGCTCCGTTCATGGACCTCAACATGATGGTGATGCTAACCGGCCGCGAGCGCAGGCTGTCCGAATATCGCACACTGCTGAAGCAGGGGGGCTTCCGGCTCGACAAGAGCAGCCCGATTCGCTCGTCACTGGCGGTGATTGAGGCGGTTGCGGCGTGACAGAAACCACTGCAGTCTCATGCTCTTTCTTACGGACGAAACCTCTGAACTACAGTATTCATGCGGCGAAGCAAATCAGCATCGTAAGCCAGCAGTCGGAACAACGAATACGGCAGCCGGAGCAAAAAAAGGACCGCACTCTCAAGTCCTGGCATTTGTTACCACTAACCCAGAATCGAGAAGAACCAAAGAAGGACTCTGAAATAGGCATCGAGCCCGAAACGAGTTTTGAAAAGCACGATGTTGCATCGAGGTGGATAACTCCGCCGCAAAACATGCCATGAAAATTGCCTTTATATCCCCGCCGGTACCAGGACACCTCAATCCTAGCTGCGAGGATCGCCTATGCGAAAACCGGCGCATTCGTGCCATTGAAAGAACTGACAGTTCCGCGACTAACTTTGCTGATCGACGAGGTGCTGCAGAATTCGGAGTATCGCGAGAATGCTAATAGACTCCGGCAAGCGATAGCTAATACTAACGGGCTTGAAAAGGCGGTTGACCTTTTGGAAGAAGCCTTGGGCCTAGAGCGGCCTCTGTAACAGAAGCCTGGACGCTGCGCGCTCGCAGTATATGGCTTGGGAAAATATGAATCGAAAGTAAAAATATCCGTTCCGCATTCGAGAGCATTTTCGAAATAGACCAGGAGAGTTCCGATGAATCAATTGTTCGAACCATTATCTTTTTGGCATGGCCCGGCGATGCCGAATCGATTCATGTTGGCGCCCATGACGAGCCAACAAAGCCATGCTGACGGAACGCTGTCGGATGATGAGTATCGATGGCTGGTGATGCGGGCAAAGGGCGGATTCGGGGCCGTCATGACGTGCGGGGCGCACGTCGTCCCCAGCGGCCAGGGTTTCCCTGGGACACTCAGCATCTCTTCAGATTTGCACATCGATGGACTCACAAGATTGGCAGCGGGAATCAAGCAGGAAGGTAGCCTGGCAATCGTACAGCTTTTTCACGCTGGGTCCCGCTCTCCACGGGATTTGATCGGACAGGCTCCGCTTTTCCCGATTGATGATCCAAGCACAGGATCTAGGGGCATGCCGACAGCAGAGGTTGAGGAATTGGTCGAGGGTTTTATCGTTGCAGCATTACGGGCCGAAAAAGCCGGATTTGACGGAGTGGAAATCCACGCTGCTCACGGCTACCTGCCTTGTGCCTTCCTAAGCCCGGCTTCCAATCTCCGCACAGACAGATATGGTGGTTCACTAGACAATCGAGCGCGCTTCGTGCGGGAGATCATTGCTGGTATTCGAAAGCGCTGCCGCGTAGAGTTCATTATCGGCCTCCGGTTGTCTGTCGAGCGTTTTGGATTGGAAGTCGAAGAAACATGCCAAATTGCGCAGGATTTCATGAGCGAAAAGACAATCGATTTTATCGATATGTCACTGTGGGATGTTTTTAAGGAGCCGGCCGACGAGAGGCTTCAGGGGCGAAGCCTCCTGTCTTATTTCACGGAACTCGATCGCGGAGATGTGCGATTGGGAGTCGCGGGAAAGATCATGTCGGCTGCAGATGCGCGGGCCTGTCTTGATGCCGGTGTGGATTTCGTATTGAACGGACGGGCGGCGATCCTCCATCACAACTTTCCACGCAAAGCTTATGCAGACGAATCTTTCGAATCGGTGCCTGCGCCTGTCTCGCGTGCGTACCTAGAGGCCGAAGGCCTTGGCCCGGCTTTTATCCAATGTATGGCAGACTGGTTTGATTTCGTAATAGAATCTAACGCTTGTTAACTAGCATTACGAGTCTCGTTCGGACTGATCAGCTCTCTCATACTCTTAGGCACGCGTTAGCGTTGCTTTTGAGTATGGCGACGCCTAATACCCTTTTTAAACCGGCAGGTGGCCTTGAACAACCATGGGTTTCTCCTCCGCCAGGCTGAAGCCGGACCAGGAAGGACAGCCTGATTATTGTCTAACCGTTGCGAAAATGATATCTCGCGTATTCCATGAAGTGCTCGAAGCTTTCTCATCTACCGGCAATTAGCGTCCGAGGCTAGCGCAGTCGGATCCATTCGCGGCTCAATCTTTGTTTTTCGTTTGTTTCTGGTTCGTTATCATTTCTTAGGCTTTCAGCATCCAAGTAAAGTTGACGATTTGCGTGCAGGGGATGAAAAAATAGTTTGGCGCATAACTCATATTCCGCGAAAGCGCTCCAAATAGTTTTCGTTGCCAAGGGCGCATCTCGTCACCGCCGTATTCAACAATCATCTCACGCGGTAATACGAAAAAAGTGTCACTACAATCCATCACACAACCGATTCTTTTCGAAGACTCGATCAGAATTCTTGGGACATTGGGATCCTGCATGTAGCCGTGGTACGCAATCACGTGCCAGACCGATTGAGCGATTGGGCTGACCTTAAGACGGTCCTCAATGGTTAGTTGGCTCTCAGCCGTTCCAACGAGGCTTAACAGAAGTATCTTCTCACGGAGGCATCCGCATCGGCGCAGCCACTCGAAGCACCGGGCGATCGCATAGCGTGGGTCAGGGTTTGAAGTGATGATGACGCATGTCCCCGGCACCAGAGGAACGCGACCAGAGCAAAGTTCTGCCTCAAGTTCCTGTGCCGAACATCGAGTGGATAGCATTCGAGCTCGGATCAGAGCCCTTCCTTTGTGCCAGGTCAACATAATCGCCATCAGGGCGCTGGCGATGAGGATAGGGAACCAGCCCCCCTCTACAAACTTAGCCAGAGACGACAGAAAGAACGGAAGCTCCAAACTCAGTAGAATGGCCGTGACACCCAGACCGACCCAGGCTGGACGTCGCCAAACCCGTACAACGACAAGCCCAAAGGCGATTGACGTGATCAGCATGGTGGCCGTCACCGCCAGGCCGTAAGCCGCGGCGAGATTTCCGCTGGAACGGAAGGAAACGACGAGTAGAAGGCAGGCTGCTGCGAGATGCCAATTGATGACCGGCAAATAGACTTGACCGCGCTGGGCGCTGCTCGTGTGCCGCACGAGGAAACGCGGAAGCAAACCCAAATCCCGAGCCTGGGCGGTGAGCGAAAAGACACCTGAAATAAGCGCCTGGGAAGCGATGATCGTTGCCAAGGTCGCTAAAAGTACGAGAAGCAAGGTCGGAATCCCTGGCGGAACCATGCGAAAAAAGAGACTACCTTCCCGCACTGCACCAGGATGGCGGATCGCTATCGCTGCTAGCCCTAAATAATTCAAGATCAGCGATGGTAGGACGACAAAGTGCCAAGCCCGAGAGATGGTAGAGTGCCCAAAGTGTCCCATATCCGCATACAATGCCTCAACCCCGGTAACAGCCAGTACAACTCCACCCAACACGAACGCTACTCGAAATCCTCCGTTCGCAACGGTGCTAAGCGCACGCATTGGATTCAAGGCGGCCAAAACTTCCGGTGCCTGTAGAAGCTGAACTACACCGCCAAGCCCAAGGGTTACGAACCAAAAGAGCATGATTCCTCCGAATAGTGATCCTAGGGGCCCGGAACCAAAACGCTGCACGGCAAATAGTCCGACCAGAATTACCAACGTAATCGGAACCACATAAGTGGTTAGTTGCGGAGCGAAGTCTTTTAAACCTTCGACGGCGCTTAAAACCGAGATGGCAGGAGTGATGACACCGTCTCCATAAATAAGGGCAGCCCCGAACATCAGTAAAAGCATAAAAAAAGGCAGTCGGAGCCGCCGGGAAGGAGGGTTTTTATCTCCGAGGAGAGCCAACAAGGCGAAGATCCCACCTTCGCCCTTATAGTCCGCACGCATGACCAGAAGGACATATTTGCCAGTAACGATCGCAAGTAGGCTCCAGATAATAAGAGAAGCAACGCCGAGAACGGCCTCAGGGGTTGTCTCTGGGGATGCATTCAGCGCCACCTGGAAGGCGTAAAGCGGGCTGGTGCCGATGTCTCCAAAGACGACGCCAAGTGCCGGAACCACAAGACTCCAGCGATGGGCGGCAGGGGTTTTCATTTGTGCCTATATCTGATAGCGCATTCGGACGCCTGCGCGAAGCTGATTTCCGATCATGATTGGCGCCGCAGTTCGGGCACTACATTCCCCACTCCCACCGATTTCAAGGAACCGCGCCGGACTGGATTTCGCCATCGAAGTAGGGCTTGCCCACGGCGGATACGTTCCAAAGGGTCGCAAAGCAGAGGACGGCAGGATCCATGAAAAATACGCCGTGGTGGAACTCTCGAGCGGCTCCTACCCGGAGCGAACGAAGCGCAACGTCCGCGAAAGCGACGGAACGATTATCCTCAGTTTGAATGATAAACTGTCCGGTGGGAGCGCCCTGACGTTGAGCTACGCCCGGCACGCAAAGAAACCGGTCCTGCACATTCATAACTCTGGACTCGGTCGCGATCCTCTTTCCCAGCAGGTTCGCCTCTAGGAGCTAAGAGAGGGAACCTTGAAGAACACGAGTGTCACGGCTCCGCTAAGCAGAACGCCAACGAAGGACGATGAAGATGGGAGGACAACCAGTAGCCGTCGCGAGTTTGTTCAGGGCATCATTGGTGGTTGCCGAAGACCCCGAGGTTCAGGCAGCCCCTGCGATGGGCTGCCGGGCTGTCCGAAAATAAGGGTTACTCCCCTGATTACTAGAGAAATAGTGCTGCTCGATCCAAGGCTTTCAACGCGCGAGCCTGATTGT
>Ga0209240_1000104_pt1 | contig 31540 bp, 34 predicted proteins | sample GraSoi_2013_80cm_FD_185828 | JGI IMG/M metagenome (GOLD analysis project Ga0209240, IMG submission 185828) | Grasslands soil microbial communities from the Angelo Coastal Reserve, California, USA - Sample 9_17_2013_80cm (SPAdes) (version 2) | ecosystem: Environmental > Terrestrial > Soil >...
CGATCCTTCAAAACGAGCGTGGCCACTCGGCATTTGCTATCTGCTATTTGCGATTTGCTATTCCGCCCCCTGGCCCAACGCCTTCTGAATCTCAGCCTGGATATCGTCCGCTAAGCTGCGCAGCTGGTCTGCATCCGGTCCCTCAAGTAGCAAGCGAGCCTTCGGTTCAGTTCCTGAATAGCGCAAAACCACGCGTCCTTTTCCTGCCAGAACGGCTTCCGCCGACTCCAGGCTCGACTTCAGGGTGGGGAATTGTTCGAACGGAAGTTTTTGCCGGACCGTGATATTCCGGAGTTCTTGGGGAAATTTCGTCAGAATCTTTCGGAGCTCGCCGAGAGATTGGTTGGTCTGGGTAGCGATCGCTAAGATCTGGAGGGCACTGACTAGACCGTCGCCGGTGGTTGTAAAATCGCGAAAGATAATGTGACCGCTTTGTTCGCCGCCCAAGTTGAGGTCCTTCTGCCGCATCTTTTCTACCACGTGACGATCCCCGACCTTGGTTCGCAACAGCGTGGCGCCCAGATCGTGGAGTAGGGCATCAAGTCCGAAGTTGCTCATGATGGTAGCGGCGACCGTTTTCGAGCGAAGCTCTTCGCGAGAAACCAACGAGTTAGCCGCGATTGCGAGAATATCATCACCGTCGAGAACGGCGCCGCTTTCGTCGACCAGAAGGATCCGGTCAGCGTCACCATCGTGAGCCAGGCCGATATTTGCGCCCGATTTTAAGACCAGGTCACGCAATACTTCTGGATGCGTACTGCCGCATTTTTCGTTGATGTTTGTTCCGTTGGGCTCAGCTGAGTGCACTTCGATAGCCGCACCGAGGTGCTCAAGAGCGAGGGGCGTGGTCTGGTACGCAGCGCCGTTGGCGAGATCCAAAACGATTTTGAGACCTTTGAAGGAGAGACCCTTGGGAACGGTCGATAAAGCGAAGGTGACGTAGTGTTCAGTAGCGTCGCTAAAGGAGCGAATCCGGCCAACTGAGTCGGAAACATAGTTGGCTGGGCTATAGAAACGCTTTTCAATCGCTTCTTCTAATTCATCGGGCAGCTTGTATCCGTCGGGACCAAAGAATTTGATTCCATTGTCGCGGAACGGGTTATGTGAAGCGGACAATACGACCCCGAAAGCGGCTTCTTGAGAGGCGGTGAGGTATGCGACCGCCGGGGTTGGGATTGGTCCGGCGAGTAAAACATCAAATCCGGCGGAAGCGAGCCCAGCAGCGAATGCCGCTTCCAAGAAATCACCGGAGGCGCGGGTATCTCTGCCCACAATGACCTTTTGTTTGAGTTGATTCTCAGCTGGCGCCAGGACGTGCGCCACGGCTTGGGCAAGCTTGATAACAGAGGATGCGGTAAATGGCTCTTCGTTGGCAATCCCGCGGATGCCGTCCGTACCGAACAATTTTGTCACTGGGAAGGAGATAGCAGATAAATAGCAAATAGCAGATAGCAAATCCAGCATCCCCAACCCCGCGGACGCGGGTGCAATTCGGACTTGGCGCAGTACTCCAATACTCTGGGGTGGAGTCGCTTTTGACGACAGTTGTCAGGGAGGTTTGTTGTCCCGGAGGGACGCATCGGATTTTGTCCCGGAGGGACTGGATGATCGTAGCCAGGCAATTTATTGCCTGGAATACGCCCAAAAAAAGGCAAACCGTCCTGTAAGGACGGTGTGAGTTGGGCTACACCACATATTCACCGCCCATGGTCGAAGAACGTCCTGTCGACTGAATCATACCGTTCCCTACGGGACGGGTTCTTTGGGTGGCATACTCCAGGCAATAAATTGCCTGGCTACGATCATTCCGTCCCTTCGGGACAAAGACTCTCAACACCTGTCCACGAATTCGACGCCACAACACTCCGCGCGGCCGGACTCGAGGACGACGACGAGAACGAAGCGCCTTGTGAGCATCTCTTTGGGCGCCGCCGAAGTCCCACCAGGTTTACCTTGGCTATTGGCGATCGGCTATTGGCTATTTGTTCAGCCTCTCGTGGTGATCTTCCTGATGCCAGATGTCCGGCGAAGTGGTGACGTTCTTCTTAATCACGTACCAGACGGCGCAGGCAACGATTAACGACATCAGTTTGGCTCGCCAGTTTTCGACAAAAAAGCGCTTAAGAATGTTTTTCACGACGGTCGTTCAGAGAGCTCCGTCTGCGCTTCTCCGTTAGCTTGGTCGCCCTTGAGGAGTAATTCTGAGAGCCTCTTTTCAAATTGGTCCGGCTTGAATCCGCGCTCAATCTTTCCGCGATGGCAAATGGATAGGTTTCCGGTTTCTTCAGACACCACAATCGCGATCGCGTCGGATTCTTCAGTGATACCGAGACCGGCTCGATGCCGCAGTCCAAGGGCGCGGTCCAGGTCTTCGCGTTGGCTTACGGGAAAAATACAAGCCGCGGCAATCAAACGGTCATCGCGAATGATGACCCCTCCATCGTGCAGCGGCGTTTTAGGGAAAAAGATCGTAAGTAGTACTTCTTGAGAGACTTCGCAATCTAGGTTCACCCCGCTCTCAGCAAAGTTCCGGATGGCGGTATCGCGTTCGATCGCGATCAACGCTCCAATCTGCTTACTCGCCAGCTCAAATACCGAATCCGTTAAGACGTCGATCGTTTCTTTTTTCTGAGTGGTTGAGGAAAAGAGCCGGTTGCTGCCGAGCTCCGCCAATGCTCGCCTCAACTCAGGTTGAAAGATGACGACCAAAGCGAATGCCACAAAAGCGGTCAGACTCCGGAGCAACCAGCTTAGAACCGTTAAATTAAGGATTTGCGAGAGGAGGGTGAGAAAAATGAAGAGGACAGCCAGACCGGTAAAGACCTTGGCGCCACGGGTCCCGCGAAAATAGAGGTAACCGTAATAAATGGCGATAGCGAGAAGTAAGACTTCGATCGCCGCATTCCAGTTTTCCCCTACGAATTGAAGAACCGAATCTAACATCGTTCGAGGATTGCCTCCGTCATCCGTAAAGCCTCAACGTTGGGCTTTACATCGTGGACACGCAACAGGTGAGCACCTTTTTCACGGAGAAGGCAAGTCAAAGCCACGGTGGGCCAAATCCTTTTGGAAGCGGGCAAAGCGGAGTCTCCGGAGAGCTGCGCCAACGCGGATTTTCGAGACACGCCGACGACCAGCGGTCGGGTCAATGTTTGGAAAGCTTCCAAGTTACGCATCAGTTGAATATTGTCGGCGAGCCGTTTGCCGAATCCAAACCCAGGGTCGATAGCGATCGCTTCACGGTCAACGCCCTGACTCACGAGCCAATCGCACCGCTCCCGTAGGAACTCTATCACTTCCGAGACGACCTCGCGATAAGAGGGAGCGACTTGCATCGTTTTGGGTAGACCCTGCATATGCATGAGGACAACCGCTACCTCATTCTCCCGAATGACATCGATCATCTTTGGGTCTCCGCGCAAAGCGGTAATGTCGTTGACGATATCTGCTCCAGCCAGAATCGCCTGTCGGGCGGTCTCCGCCTTGTAAGTATCGACGGAAATCAGGACGGAAGGAAACTCCGACCGGATTTCTCGAATTACTGGAATCACCCGGTGAAGTTCTTCCTCTAGTGAGACCGGATCCGCTCCTGGCCGGGTGGATTCACCGCCCACATCGATGATCTCGGCTCCTTCTGCGATTAACTCGCGCGCATGCAATACCGCCGCTTCCAAGCTGAAAAATTGACCGCCATCGGAAAAAGAATCCGGTGTAACGTTCAAAATCCCCATGATTTTGGCCGATTGGCGAAGGTCGAATGTTCGACGGCGGGTTTTCCAGATCATGGGTTGAGGCATGCGTCAGACGCTGGTTGCTCGGATGGGACTTATGGGACCAATGTGACTTATAGGACTAATACCTCGCATAAGTCCCATTTGTCGCCTAGGTCCCATTCTCGGTTGGTCGCCGGCCCGTGCAAAAACCGGAGGACCAGAACGAAGCTCAGCGATACCACAAAAAAAAGGCCGGCGAAATCCGCCGGCCTTTTCTAATTCGTTAAGTACCGTCTTTTTACGAAGCTGCAGCAGGCTCACCTTGTTCTGGGTGGACGGCGCGGAAAACCAACTTATCAATTTCCGCCTGCACCTCGACGATGTCGTTCGGCTTAATGTTGCCCCGCAACAATTCTTCAGCCAGCGGATCCTCCAAAAACCGCTCAACCGCCCGACGCATCGGGCGCGCGCCATAGATGGGATCGTAGCCTTTCTCGATAAGTAGCTCGACTGCAGTTGGATCCAGCTGAATGTGAATCGACTTGTTTCTCACGCGCACAACAACTTTGGCGACCTCGAGATCGACGATGCGCACGAGATCTTCGCGTTCCAGCGTGTGGAAGACGATGATATCATCCAACCGATTCAGAAACTCCGGCTTAAATACCTTCTTCGATTCTTCGAGTATGACTTCCTTCATCTGATCGTAGGACTCATGCCCAGTCTGAGCACCAAAGCCGAGCGACGTCTGCCGCTTGATCAGCTCTGCTCCCACGTTCGAGGTCATGATGATAATCGTGTTCCGGAAGTCGATCTTGCGACCGAGGCTATCCGTTATCTTGCCTTCCTCCAAGATCTGCAGAAGCAGATGCATCACATCCGGATGGGCTTTCTCGATTTCGTCGAACAGCACCACCGCGTACGGACGCCGGCGCACAGCCTCGGAAAGCTGACCGCCTTCCTCGTAACCGACATAGCCCGGAGGCGAGCCGATCAACCGCGAGGCGGTGAACTTCTCCATGTACTCGGACATGTCGATCTGAATCAACGCGTCCGCGTCGCCAAACATGAACTCAGCCAGACTGCGAGCTAGGAATGTCTTTCCGACGCCGGTCGGTCCAAGGAAGATAAAGGAACCGATCGGTCGCCGAGGATCTTTCAGATCCGCGCGCGAACGCCGAAGCGCCTTGCTGATCGTGCTCACAGCCTCGTTTTGGCCGACCACTTGCAGCGTCAATTCATCCTCCATGCGAAGAAGCTTCTGCGTTTCATGCTCTTCCATCCGATGCAACGGGACGCCCGTCCACTTGGACACGATGTGCATGATGTCGTCACCGGTCACCAGCACAGACTGCTCTTCTCGCTGTTCCCGCCAATCGGCTAAGATCCGTTCCAGCTTGTCTTTGGCTTGCTTCTCCGAGTCCCTCAGAGCGGCAGCTTTTTCGAAGTCTTGAGCTTTAATCGCCGCTTCTTTGTCGGCTCGGATAGCATCGATCTCTTTCTCGATCTCTTTGACGTCCGGTGGCCGGGTCATGGCATTGATACGCGCACGCGCCCCAGCTTCATCCATCACGTCGATCGCTTTATCAGGCAAGAACCGCCCGGTAAGATATCGATCAGAAAGCTTCACCGCAGCATCCAGCGCTTCGTCGGTCAGCTTGGCTTTGTGATGGGCCTCGTATTTAGGACGTAGTCCTTTCAAAATCTGGATCGCTTCATCAACGGACGGGGCTTCCACCTTGACTGTCTGAAAACGTCGCTCTAGAGCGGCATCCTTCTCAATATATTTCCGGTACTCGTTCAGCGTCGTGGCGCCCACACATTGGAGTTCACCTCGGCTGAGTGCCGGTTTGATGATATTGGAAGCATCCATCGCGCCTTCGGCGGATCCAGCCCCGACGATGGTATGAAGCTCGTCAATGAAGAGAATCACGTTCTTGGAACGGCGTATCTCGTCCATTACGGCTTTGATGCGTTCCTCGAACTGACCGCGGTATTTTGTGCCGGCGACCATCAGAGCCAAATCAAGTGTAATCACCCGCTTGTCTCTTAACAGCTCCGGCACATTCCCAGCGGCAATCTCCTGTGCGAGCCCTTCCACGATGGCGGTCTTTCCCACACCTGCTTCGCCGAGCAGCACCGGGTTGTTCTTGGTGCGACGGCAGAGGATTTGGATGACCCTCTCGATTTCGTTCTTTCGACCGATGACCGGGTCGAGTTCGCCCTTCTTAGCCAGCTCAGTCAAATCGCGTCCGAACGCCCGGAGAGCTGGCGTCTTAACATCTTTCTTATTCCCTTCCTGCGGGGGCTCCGCCTCGCTTTCCGGTGGTGTAAAATTTGGGTCCAATTCTTTTAGAATTTCGTTCCGAGTTCGTTCAATATCAACTTCAAGACTCTTTAATACCCGTGCCGCTACGCCCTCGCCCTCTCGAAGTAGTCCAAGCAAGATATGTTCCGTCCCAACGTAGGAATGGTTCAGCGCTTTGGCTTCTTTCCCGGCTAAGGCCAGCACTTTTTTGACGCGAGGTGTGTAAGGAATGTTACCCACCATCTTTGTCTCAGGGTGAGATCCGACGTGCTTCTCGACCTCCATCCGGACCGTCTCCAAGTCCAAACCCATCTTTTGGAGCACGTTGACTGCGACGCCTTGGCCGAGCTTGATCAGTCCGAGCAAGAGATGCTCGGTACCGACATAGTTGTGGTTAAACCGATCGGCTTCCTTGCGCGCAAGCGCCAACACTTGTTGCGCACGTGGAGTAAAATTATTCATCATTGCAATTCTGCGTGCCAGGGCAGGCCAATTTTAGCCTATTGCCCCGACGTTTTAGTATTAGGCGGTCTAGGGAAATTTTTCAACCTCTCACGGACAATATCGGCCCTCAGGTGGTCTCGTTCCTCGGCCGCCAGTTTCTGTTGAGAAACGTTCTGCAAATGCGCAGGCTGCGTTTCCATCAGCAGCTGGTTGATAATGGCCCGGCCTTCCTCAGGAAAGAAACCCAGATCGATCCCTAACCTTAAGACGGAGACAAGATTCAACGCTTCCTTCGATGAGATCGAATAAGCATGAGTCAAAATCCCATAGGCGCGGCCGATCTGGTCCATTAAAGTCGTGCGCTTCGTCGCCAGCAGGTTATCCCGTGCTTGGGTTTCCCGTTGGATCAACGTTTCGATGACTTTATGGAGCCTGCCAATAATCTGGTCTTCCTTCTCTCCCAAGGTGGTCTGATTCGACACCTGGAAAAGATTCCCCATGGCTTCAGTGCCTTCACCGTAGAGCCCGCGAACGGCCAGACCAATCTTGTTCACCGAATTGACAACTTGATTGATCTGTTCGCCCAGGACTAATCCGGGAAGATGAACCATGGCCGACGCCCGCATTCCCGTGCCGACATTGGTCGGACAGGCAGTCAAATACCCTAGCTCTTCATCAAATGCGAAATCGAGTTGTGCTTCCAGCGCCGTGTCAATTTCGTCGATCATTTGGAACGTCTTTTCCAACTCCAATCCACAGGTAATGGCCTGCATACGGAGATGGTCTTCCTCGTTGATCATGATTGAGATACTCTGTGATGGATTAATCACCACAGCACTCCCCATGCCCTTTGCAGCATGTTCTCGGCTGATGAGATGCCGTTCCACTAGAACTTGCTTCTCTGTCGCCGATAGCTCGTTCAATTGCTCAGAGAATCCTTCCTTGATAGCCGGCAGCGTGTCGACCTCTGGTTTTATCTCTTCCAGAATGCGGACCCGCTCCGATTTCTTTGCCCATCCAGGGAAAGGAAGTTTCGCGAGATTCCGAGCTAATCTGACCCGGCTGCTGATCACGATGGGATGCCAGGTTCCTCCTGACAACCAATCGCCGGGCCTAGTGAGGATCGCATCAATTTTCATATCGATTGCGGTTTACCTCCTTCCAGCTGCCGAATCTCATCGCGCAGATTCGCAGCCGTTTCATAATCTTCCTTGGAAACAGCATCCTCCAAATGTTTTCGCAGCTCATTGAGCCGGTCGGTTCGCGCCAGGTCCCGGTATAAACGCGCGGGGATCTTCCCAGCATGCTGGGTCCCTTTATGCATCGCCTTGATCAACGATCCGAGAGTGTCAGAGAAAGTGCGATAGCAGGCGCTACAGCCCAAGCGCCCGGTCTTTTTGAAATCATTCTGAGTGAAACCACACACCGGGCAATGCTCAGTCTGGGCAGCCTGCTCCACCTGCTGGTTTTCACCCAGCCCGAGCAGAAGATCCGCCAGAGCGAACCCGGTCGGGTCGGCGACACCCTTCTCTTTTGAGCACGCCTCACACAGGTTGATCTTCTTCATATTCCCATCCACGATCTGGGTCAGGTAAACTGTCGCCGTGTGAGTTTTGCAGACGTCGCAGATCATTCCTTTAATTTCCTCTATCGTTCGCTTCCGAGCAATTTCTGTACGCAAACACTATTGATAAATCGGGGTGCCGGTCGAGCGTGTCAACCGGCGGAACTCTTCCACCAGTTTCAAGGTGATGGGTCCCGGCTGGCCATTGCCGATCGGTCGACGGTCCAGTTGAACAGCCGCAATTACTTCCGCAGCAGTGCCAGTAAGGAAACATTCGTCTGCCACTAATATATCGTACCGTGTCAAATCTTCTTCCTTAATTGGGATGCCATCCTTGCTGGCCAGCTCAAACACGACAGCTCGAGTAATGCCCGCCAATATCCCAGCGTTGACGGGAGGGGTCGAAATCACGCCATTCTTGATGACAAATAGATTGTCTCCGGTACACTCGGCGACGTAGCCCTGCTCATTGAGCATAACTCCTTCTGCCGCACCTGCTTGCTGCGCCTCGATCTTGGCTAAAATGTTGTTCAGATAGTTCAGAGACTTGATCCGCGGGCTCAATGCGGCCGGCGGAATCCGCCGAACGGAGCAAGTCGCCATGGTCAGCCCTATCTCGTACAGCGATTCCGGATAAAGAGCGATGGTCGCAGCGATGATAATGATGCTAGGCCGGCGGCAGCTGTCCGGGCTGAGACCAAGCGAGCCCACTCCTCGGGTCACCAACAACCGAATGTAACCATCGTGCAGGTCGTTTTGCCGGATAGTGTCAAGAGTCGCCTCGATCAATGCTGCCCGCGACATCGGGATGTCTAGGGCGATCGCCTTAGCCGAATCCCAGAGTCGATCCATATGTTCGTCCAAGCGAAATACTCTGTCCTGGTAGAACCGAATCCCTTCGAACACACCATCTCCATAAAGGACGCCATGATCGAATACAGAGATCTTAGCCTCGGATTGCTCGTAAAATGCGCCGTCGATATAGATTTTCAGGTTCATATGGGTTGGGGAGTTCAGAAGGTGAGAGGAGAGGGGATTGGTGATTAGTGGACGAGCAGACCATCGCGAATGTGGACGACACGGTCGCCGCGAGCGGCAAGTTCCTGGTCGTGAGTCACGACCACCAGAGTTTTCTGTTCCTCGCGGACTAGCCCAGCCAAAAGCTCCATAATCGCCTCCCCGTTCGCGGTGTCGAGGTTGCCGGTTGGTTCATCGGCAAAAACAATAGCCGGATTATTGATCAAGGCTCGCGCGATCGCGACACGCTGCTGTTCACCGCCGGATAATTCGCTGGGTAGATGGTGCATACGATCGGCTAGTCCGACTCTTTCCAATAAACCTTGGGCGAGCGCCGGACTGGGCCGCTGGCGGATCAACGACGGCAACAGCGTGTTCTCTAACGCGGTCAGCTCGGGTAAAAGAAAGTAGCCTTGAAAGACAAAGCCCATTCGTTGGTTGCGAATCCTCGCGTCCTGAGCAGCTCCGCCCGCGTATAGCCGGTGATTTTCGAACGTTACCTCGCCCGATTCAGGACGTTCTAATCCGGCCAAGGTGTAAAGTAAGGTGGTCTTGCCCGCTCCGGAGGCGCCACACAAAAACACCGACTCACCCTTATTGATCTCGAGATCGATCCCCCGCAATACCTCGACCTTTCGGCTACCGATTTTGAAGGATCGATACAGATTGCGGGCAGAAAGTTGAGCAGGTGTATTCACTCGTTCGTAGAGAGTTGCCGGAGACCTTCAAATACCACTATCGCGACGGCAGTGGCGAGATTCAAACTCCGAGCGTCGGGTCGCATGGGAATACGAAAGGCGTCATCGGCATGCCGTGCCAACAGGCTTTCCGGCAGGCCCTTGGTCTCGCGGCCGAAGATCAGGTAGTCCTTGGATAGAAACTGGATTTGCCAATAGGGATTTCTCGCCTTGGTGGAGAAAAAGAATCGGCGGGCGGAGGGCTCCAGGCTTAGCTCGAAGTCTTCGAGATTCTCCCACAGCTTCACGTCTACGTTCTTCCAATAATCCATTCCCGCCCGGCGAAGCTGCCGATCGTCGATGGAAAACCCGAGCGGCTTCACCAAATGAAGGGTGCTACCGGTCGCCAAAGCCACACGGGCCACATTCCCCGTGTTTGGCGGTATCTCAGGTTCGACTAAAACCAGGTTAAACATAGGCTTGGCCCCCGCAAGCGAGGCATATTCTAAAAACAAAAAAAGCGCCTCAAGGATCGAGGCGCTTTTTCCGTCGGGAGGGAAATTTGTTGCCGTCGTTAATTCAAGCTCACTTGCGCCAGGGTAGGTTCGACATTTACACGACGACCGTTCCGATCGAAGCGTACAATACCGTCTACTAAGGCGAAGATTGTGTAATCCCGACCAAGCCCTACGTTCTTTCCGGGCAAAAACTTTGTGCCGCGCTGGCGAATGATAATATTGCCGGCAACGACTTGTTGGCTGCCGAACTTCTTCACACCCAAGCGTTTACTGACGCTGTCGCGTCCGTTCTTAACGCTGCCTTGACCTTTCTTATGTGCCATACGCTAAAAAATGTAAGGGATCGCTAAAGCTGAATTAGTCGCATCAAAGATCGATCGACCCGATCTTTACCCGGGTCAATTGGCGCCGGTGTCCTACCGTCCGATGATAACCCTTACGACGCCGAAACTTAAACGCGATCACCTTCTTATCTTTAAATTGCTCCACCACTTCACCGGAGACCTTCGCCCCGTCGATCAGGGGAGCACCCAGAGTAACTTTATCACCATCGCAATGAAGTACAACCTCAGCAAAAGTGATCTTGTCGCCGGCTTCGCCGGAAAGTTTTTCAACGGCCACCGTTTCGCCGGGGCTGACCCGATACTGTTTGTTCCCTGAACGGATAATTGCGTATGCCATGGCGACGATCTGGTAAAGACCCGGACAGTGGCACGTCGAGTCGGGGGACGCAAATGAAAATTGAGGAGTTCAAGGAGTTCAAGGAGTTCAAGGAGTTCAAGGAGTACAAGGAGTTCAAGGAGTTCAAGGAGTTCAAGGAGTTCAAGGAGTTCAAGGAGTTCAAGGATGTCGTCGGCCCCGCGGATCGGGCAATGGGTACGCTTGTCCCCGTCCCGAGCTGCTAAAACCTCCTTGTACTCCTCGTACTCCTTGAACTCCTTGTACTCCTTCTAATAATCCCTTTCCAACAGATAGTCAGCCATACCGTGAAGAATCTCGGCGCGTTTGCCAAAGGGTCGCAAAGCGTCGCGCGCTTCTTTGGTCAACTGTTGGGCAATCCGTCGGGAGCGCGGCAATCCGACGACGGCCGGAAAGGTCGCTTTCTCGGCGGCGACATCTTTCCCTGCGCTTTTGCCCAACTTTTCTGTGGTTTGAGTGACATCCAGGATGTCGTCGATCACTTGAAAAGCGAGGCCGAGGGAGCGGCCGAAATCGGAAAGATTGCGGAGCTGCGCCGGCGTGGCATTGGCGCTCATCGCACCGAGGCGAATAGAAGATCGGAGCAGGGCAGCAGTTTTTGATTCGTGAATAAAATTCAGGAGCGGCAGCGATATTTTCTTTCCCTCGCTTTCCAGATCAACGACCTGGCCGGCGATCAGGTGCCGGCTACCGGCAGCAACCGCCAGTTCTTGAACGATGTCGCGGAGAGGATAGCGCGCCCAGCTAGGGGCCAAGGTCAGCAATTCAAAAGCGAAGGTCAGCAGGGCGTCACCTGCGAGCACGGCAATTCCTTCTCCGAAGACTTTATGCGAGGTGGGAACACCTCGCCGAAAATCGTCGTCATCCATGCAGGGTAAATCATCGTGGATGAGCGAGTAAGTGTGCACACACTCGACGGCGCAAGCCAGGGGGAGCGCTTTCTCAACCGACCCGCCACAGCATTCAGCCGCCGCCAGGCAAAGGATCGGTCGCAGTCGTTTTCCGCCGGCGAATACGCTGTAACGCATCGCCTTGTGAATCGTTTTAGGTTTTAAGGTCGCCTTCGGCAACAATCGATCGAGAGCCTCATCGACCAGCTTCTGGCGAACAGCGAGGTATTCTTTCATTTTATCAGCGCAGATAACGCTGGGCGATAGGCATCCGCCACCCAATTCCGAATGCCAAGCTTGTAACTTTCAGTCCCGGCGCAGCTTGCCGGCGCTTGTATTCGTTCGAGTCGACATGACGCTGAATCCACCGGACCGTCTCGGCGGGATAGCCTTTCTCGATGATATCCTCCGGGCTAAGCTGTTCTTCCACGTACAGCTGGAGAACCGCGTCAAGGATGTCGTAGGGCGGAAGCGTGTCCTGATCGGTCTGGTTCAATTTCAGCTCAGCGCTGGGGGGTTTGATGATCGAGTTGACGGGAATGATCTCCCGGTCCCGATTGATCCAGTTAGCTATCCGATAAATCATCGTTTTCGGTACGTCGCTGATCACCGCCAAGCCGCCGCACATATCTCCGTAGATGGTGCAGTACCCCACTGAAAGCTCGCTCTTGTTCCCGGTGGTTAGCAGCAAATGGGCGAATTTGTTCGACAGCGCCATCAGGGTCAGGCCGCGCAGACGCGACTGCATGTTTTCTTCCGTGGTATCTTCGCGTTTACCGGCAAAGACCTCCTTAAATTGGCTTTTCAGGACCTCGAAAGGTTCTTTGATCGGCAAGACATAGCGCGGGATCCCCAAGTTACGGGCCAGGACTTCAGCATCATCCAGGCTGCCCTGAGACGAATATTGGCTAGGCATGGAAACTGTGGTGACATTTTCGCGACCCAAAGCATCCGTCGCGATCACCGCCGTAACGGCGGAATCAATACCACCGCTGAGACCAAGAACCGCCGTTTTGAACCCGCATTTCAGGAAATAATCGCGCACGCCTAGGACTAGTGCCCGGTAGATCTCTTCCTCAGCAGATTGCTCGACCAAGGCGTGGCCGGGACGATCGGCGTTCAGCACCGAGACCTCTTCTTCAAAAGCGACCAGGCGGGCGACGGTCCGTCCGCTCTTATCGATGACGAAGGAATTACCGTCGAAGATGAGCTCGTCGTTCCCGCCGATGGCATTGCAATAATAGAAAGGGACCTGGTGCTGGGTCGCGAGCTCGCTGACCATCTCAATGCGCAAAGCGGCCTTGCCGACGTGGAACGGTGAAGAGCTGAGGTTTACGATCACCTCGGCTCCCTGCGCGACCAAATTGGCGACGGGATCCTGATGATAAAGATCCCTTTTCAGAAATTTTTCTGTCCAGATGTCTTCGCAGATGGTGATACCCACGCGGCGGCCGGCGAGCTCAATCGGTTCTTGTTGCGTCGCCGGTTCGAAATACCGGGCTTCGTCAAAGACGTCGTAAGTCGGAAGCCGCGTCTTAAATACCTTCCGGATCGGTTGTCCTTGTTGAAGGACGGCGCAGGCGTTCACAAACGGTTTGCCGGTCAGGTTCGGGTTGAAGTCAACATAGCCGACCAACAACGGTACCGGTCCAACTCGACGATGGAGATTAGTGATCCCTTCCCAAGTTTCGGGAACGAATCGCGATTTAAAAACCAAATCCTGAGGTGGATATCCAGTCAGGGCGAGTTCCGGTGTAAGCACCAGTTCTGCGCCTGCGTTTACGGATTTCGTGTACGCCTCAAGTATCTTATCGAAGTTCTGTTTTAAGGCTCCGACGGTCGTATTAATCTGAGCAAAACCGACCTGCATAAGAAAAGATATTATGACCGTTGGTTTAATGCCTGCAGAATTTCTGGGTCTCTCACATCCGCCCAGGAGCCTTTTATCTCGACTGCTTTTATTTTGCAGCCTGCCTTAGCCATGGCTCGAATCGCATCCGTCAGCTCGTATTCACCTCGAGCTGATTTCTCTAGCTTATCAATGAACGGGAAAATCGAGGGTCTAAACGTATAGAGGCCAGCGTTATACCAATGGGTTTCCGCGCCGGCGGCGTCCTGCTTCTCGCGCAGGTCGGTCACTAGGAAATTCTCGTCCAGATAAACCGCGCCGCCTTTGGAGACATCCTGGAGATACTTAACGGCGATTAGAATTTCCGCGTCACCCAAATCCCGCAGTTTTTGGTAAACGATCGGATCAACCAGAATATCGCCGTAGAGGAGGAGAAAGGGATGATCTTCGGTGTAGGGCTTCGCCAAGGCGACAACGCGTCCAGTACCGTCTTGCGTCACCTGCTCGACGTATTCGACCTGTAATCCGACCTTGCGCCCATCGCCAAAATAATCTTGGATCGCCTCCTTTCGGTAACCCACAACGATCAAGGCCTGCTCGATACCGGCCGAAACTAATCCTTCAAGGATGTGTTGCAGGATCGGCTTTCCCTGGACCTCAACCATCGGTTTGGGAAGCTCATTGGTGAGTTCGCGCATCCGGGTCCCACGTCCCGCAGCGAGGATGACGGCTTTCGAGATCATGCGTGGTAGCGCTTCGTTCTCCCGACTTCGCAAGCCAAGGGAGCTTGCGACCTACAGACCAGAAGCTTCGTCGGGCAGGACTTCGGCGAGCTCAGTCGAGTCGCTGTCCTCGTCGTCGTCCTCGCCCTCGAATCCGGTCGAGCGGAGTATTGGAGTCTTGGAGTACCGGAGCATTGGTTAAAACCCTGGGCTGAGTCCTGTTGCTCCTTCGGAGCAGAAAAAGTCGATTCAGAACCCGCTCTTGGCGCTAAACCCATGATCTGGCGGTTATCGGCTGCCCTCAGATTCACGCCCCGAGCTTCTTCACGTACGCCTCGATCCGATTCATCGCCTCTTGGAGCTTTACCAAGCTGGTGGCGAAACAGCAGCGAGCGAATCCTTCGCCAGATTCACCAAATGCGCTTCCCGGGACCACGGCGACGCGCATCTCTTTTAATAGGCCGAGGCAAAACTCAAGGCTGGTCCGTTTGGTCGGACGAATATCTGGGAACACATAGAACGTTCCCTTAGGGGAATGGCACGGCAGGCCGATCTCATTCAAACGGCTGACTACAAAATTGCGCCGGCGCTGATAATCGTTCCGCATCTCCTCAACTTCTCTGGCGCAGTGATCCAAAGCCTCAATCGCCGCCTCCTGTGACATGATCGAAGCGCACATGATGGCGTATTGATGGATCTTCATCATCGCTTCAATGAGCGGAGCGGGCGCGCAAGCATACCCAAGACGAAACCCAGTCATAGCGAACGATTTGGAACATCCGCTCAAGAGAACGGTCCGTTCCCGCATGCCTGGTAAACTCGCGAGAGAGACATGCTCGACGCCGTCGTAAGTGAGCTCACAATAGATCTCGTCCGACAATACGATGAGGTCATGTTGCCGGCAGACGTCCGCGATCGAGCGAAGCTCTTCCAGCGACAATACGCCACCAGTCGGATTGGTCGGAAAACTTAAAAGTAAGGCTTTGGTGCGGGAAGTGATTTTCGATTCGAGGTCGGCCGCTAACAGGCTGAAATTGTTCTCGGCTCGAGTTGCCACCGAAACAGGTTTCCCGCCGGCCAGGATGATGCTTGGACTGTAAGAGACGTAGCTCGGCTCGTGGAAAATGATCTCATCACCTGGGTTTACGATCGCCCGAAGAGCTAGATCCAGGGCCTCGGATACTCCGACCGTGACCAGCACTTCCTGCTTGGCATCATAGTTTATTTGATACCGGCGGGAGAGATAAGCGGCGATCGATTCGCGTAAGCGGGGAAGCCCGAGGTTCGACGTATAACCGGTTTTACCCTTTTCCAATGCGAAAATAGCCGCCTCGCGAATCCTCCAGGGCGTCACATAGTCGGGCTCACCAATGCCCAACGAAATGACATCCGTCATCGATTGGACTACTTCAAAAAAGTCCCGGATACCCGATTTTGGAATCGCGGCCACATGCTGGGCGATGTACCTGGAGAAGTCCTCAGTAGAATTCATGGCGTAACCGGCAACCTTTCAACCGGGGGAGGCTCGCTGAGCAACATTCCATTTTGTTTGTATGTCTTTAATCGAAAACGAGTTGCGGTGGCAATCACCCCTTCTACCGTGCTCAGCTTCTCCGAGACAAAATGGGCAATCTCTCGCAGGTTCTGGCCCTCCACGATCACCGCCAGATCGTAGCCGCCGCTCATTAGCCAGCAGCTTTTGACTTCGTGAAACCGGGCGATGCGTTGGGCCAACCGGTCGAATCCTCCGCCTCGCTCTGGCGTGATTCGTACCTCGATATACGCGGTCACGGCGTCGGCATCGAGTTTCTCGGGATCGACAACAGCTTGATAAGCGAGGATGACACCGTTTTTCTCGTAATCGGCGATCTTCTGCTGGATTTCAGGGATCGGCAGTCCGAGGAGCTTACTAAGGTCAGCGAGAGATAGTTTTGCGTTCTGCTGCAGAAGTTCGAGCAAATGGTCCATTGTGTGGTGGCGGGTCGGTTGGCCGTTAGGGAACGCTGAGGGGTTGGGCCAAAAAGTAATCAGTAATCAGTAAATTAGTAATCAGTATTTCCGACCAAAGCTGACAGCCCTTCGAAATGAGCCTCACGGTTGGTTCGCCTACCGATTGATCACTGATTACTGACACACTGATTGCTGTTTACTGGCCTATTGGTCTCCGAAACTGATATCAACAGCCCGCGCCATCTCCACCAGTTGGTTGGTTGGATCCACCAGACGTAACTGATGAACTGCATCTGCGATTGGCACATCGGCAATCTCGTAATGTTGGTAACTCACCATCCGGCCGAATTTTGCTTCCTGGATCAGACTGACGGCTTTTACCCCGAATCGGGTAGCCAAAATCCGATCCAGCGGCCCCGGGGTACCACCGCGCTGTAGATGGCCCAGAATGCAATACCGGCTTTCTTTGCCGGTCCGCTCCGCAACTTCCCGGGCAACAACTTCGCCGATCCCGCCAAACCGATGTTCTCCGCCTTGGGTCGCCTGATAATGCTGAATACCGTCTTTGGGGTGAGCTCCTTCGGCCGCAACGATCATGGTGCTCTGGTACCCTTCTGCATCGCGTCTTCGGACGACGTCGGCGACTCTTTCCCAGTCGAAAGGGATTTCCGGCAGTAAGACAATATCAGCGCCACCGCTGACACCGCCGTGAAGCGCTATCCAGCCAGCGTGCCTTCCCATTACTTCCAGCACCATGGCTCGTTTGTGGCTGGCAGCAGTCGAATGCAAACGATCAAGCGCATCGGTTACACAACTGACTGCGGAATAAAAACCGAACGTCATGGCGGTCGCCTCCAGATCATTGTCGATCGTTTTAGGTACGCCGATGACAGAGAATCCCTGCTCGTAGAGCTGCAGCGCCGTGGTGAGAGAGCCGTCTCCTCCAATCACGATAAGACCGTCGATACCGAGCTCCGCCAATGTCGCTCTGGCGTTCTCGATCACCTCTTTCGGGACCATTGTCCTCTCCCCGCCGCCCACTTTAGCCACGAAATGCCCCTTGTTGGTGGTACCGAGAATGGTGCCCCCGAGCTGCATGATCCCTGCAGTGGAGGCCCGGTCCAGGATTGTATACTGGCTAGGAGGCAGTAACCCTTCGAACCCGTCCCGAAAACCAATAACCTGCCAATTCAGTTTTTCTGCCGCTTTGGTTACTCCACGGAGCACGGCATTTAGGCCGGGACAGTCTCCTCCGCTTGTCAGAATGCCGATTCTCCTCTCGTACATAAACCATCAGTGCTTTGAAGTCTGCATCGGTCTGCCGGCAGCAGCCCATTGCTCGTATAAACCCCAAGCTCTGCCCAAAAGTTGTTCTGCAACGGTAAAACGATCTGATGCCCCTAAGATAACGATATCGACCCGCCGAGGGGTAACGTAGGTGGTCTCGCCTTCCTTGCGAATTTCCGGGTCTTTCTGGGAAGATAGAGCGATACATTGGCCGGCTCTGGCGGTAGTGCCGGTTTTAACTCCGTCCACGCCGTTGTTGCCCAACAATTCGTTGGTGTTGCGCAATAAATATTGCAGGGTTTGACCTCCGCGGACAAAAGCAACTTTCCGCTCCTTTTGAGAAACGTAAAACCTAAATCCTGCGTCGTTCATGGCGTACGCGACGAGTTTAATCACATCGGCTGCCGTGGAGTACGGTTGTGGTCCTTTTTCAGGCTCGAGGCCGTCCGGGTTTACGAAAAGAGTCTTTTCCATGCCGAGTTGGCGAGCCAATGCATTCATCTGGGTGACGAATGCTTCGATCGCCCCGAGCTCACCCAGCGATCCGGCGGCACGTGAGCGCAGAGAGGCGCCCACGGTATAGGCCAACGCTTGGGCGGCAGTTCCGTCGGACTCCATCATGGCCGAATAAATGAGATCTCGATAGCTCATTTGGTCGTCGGGTTGGAGACCGATAGGATTGGTACCGAAGGCGCGGATGGCCTGTGGCGGAATTAAAATCAACTGGCTGAGATCTGTGCCGGTGCTGGCAGCCCAATCTAAAACCACTTTAGCGGTGGCAATCTTAGTCAGGCTAGCGATTTGGCGTTTTTGATCCGGTTTATAGGATTCGAGGACATAACCGCTCGTATGATCAGCGAGGATATAAGCGGCGGCGGCATACTGAGCCTTGACCCCAACGGGTAACAAAGCTGCAACCAAAAGAACAGAGATGCGAACGAGTGCTGCCATGGTGAAAGTCGCGCTCAGTTTATTGCGGTTCTTTCTTTAGGCAATAGCCATCATCGTTCAAAAATACATAGGCATTTTTTGAGCGATGCTGGCTGCGGCAGTGGATTGCTCCGGCTGTGCCGGAGCAATCCACTGCTTTTTTTCGCCCGGGGTGACGTCTCCAGTGTCCAAACGCTCCGGCAGCGGCCGGACCGAAACGCCGATACGCTCATACGGGTGCCGCCAGCTTGGGGACATTGCTCGGATTCCATGGGTTAGTCTTGAAGTGGGAGTGTTCTAAAGCTGCGATCTGCGTATCACAGAGACCGATAATATCGTCGACCTGTAAGCCCAGGTAGGCCGGCGCGAAGTCCTTCAGGTTTTTTCTGGCCAGCTTTAAAAGTCTCCACGCAGGGTGTAACCGGCGACCGTCCGTCGGATGGAAAGGCCGGAGAAACTGCTTCTGCAGATGCACAAAGGCGCCCGCCAATTGGATAAGCCCCTTGTAAAAGGCCGCTTCAGGTCCGTCAGTTTGCAACCAGATATGTTCTAGCAGATCGTGAGCCTGGTAGTAATCCTGGCGGTTAAATAACAAAAAGTAGCCCCGGAAATAGATATCATCTTCCTCCCCGCCGGCGAGCTCGCGGGCCAAGGCTTCGATTTTATTCCCTTTCTTCATGGCAAACTCCGATCCCAGCCGGTCAGAGTCACCTGCTCGGTTTCTCTGGCGCAACGCTTTACGTATCGATGCCGGCCCAAAACAAACCGAGCTCTGCGGACTAGGTATCCCTTTAAATAGACGCTCTGGCGGCTATTTAAAGGAAGTTTGGATAGAAATTTCACGAGAACTGAATTTTTCTTGTATCGCGCCTACACACACTGAGAATGCGACACATGCCTCTGGCCTGCAAAATGCAAAAACCAGGTTGTAAAAAAGAGGTACGACTGCTGCTGAATGAGCGATGCAGGCTAATGTTTTTATGCCATTCGAACTAGCCCTGGTCGCGGTAGCCGGTCTTTTAATCTTGGCGATCATGTCGGCTTTCCTGTCCGGGATCGAGACCGCTCTTTTTTCGATCAAGGACTGGCGTTTGCACCGTTGGCGGAAGCAGGACCCGAAAGGGGTTGAGCAATACGAACGGCTGATGAAAAAGCCACGGGAGGTGCTCAGTGTCATTCTGTTGGTCGACACCTTTGTAAATATTGTGCTGATTGTCTTAACGGTCGCGATCGCGAGTTCAATTGCTATCCCGTTCCCTTATTGGGTTAAAATTCTCTTCTTATTCGCGCTGATCGTTATCGTTTGCGACTTGGTGCCGAAGATGTTGGCCCTGCGCGACCCGTTTCGGTTCGCTCGGCAGGCGGTGACGCTCCTGCAACTATTGCTGCCGATCTTCGGACCGGTCTCGCGAATTTCGCTAAGGGCGTCCGAAGTCATGGCCAACTTTTTTCTGTCCACCAAGCCGGAGAGAGTGGAGCAATTCGACGATGAGGAGTTAATCGCGCTGGTAGAGCTGAGCGCAGAGCAGGGTCAGCTCCGGGCCGACGAACAAGAGATGATCGAAGCGATCATCAAATTGGGAAACAAGTCAGTCAGAGACTGTATGACGCCTCGAGTCGACGCCTTTTTCATCAGCGACTCGTTGACCAACGAAGAAGTTATCCAGCAACTCCGAACTAAGCGCCGAGCTCGGGTTCCGGTTTTCGGCGAGAGCCCGGATGAGATTCTCGGCATCTTGGACGTTAAATCATTTCTAGCGGATCCTTCCGAGCACTATGCCGAAAAGGTCGGTGTTCCGTCATTTGTTCCGGAAACCATGCGGGCTTTGGATCTTTTGCGCGCATTTTTAAAACACCCGCAAAGGCTGGCGATCGTGATCGACGAATTTGGCGGTACCGAGGGAGTCGTCACCTTAGGGGATATTTTGGATGAGATTCTCGCTGAAGTAGCACCGCGGGGAGATGAAGAACTTTATCTTGAGGAGCTAGGTAACGGCGCGTGGCTGGCAAGCGGCAGTGTCCGCTTGGACGATCTTGAGGAAGCACTTCATATTGACTTCCATACCGAGGAATTCGACACCCTGAACGGGCTGATTTTCAATCGACTCGGTTATGTGCCGCGGCCGGGTGAAACCGTTCAGGTGCCGCCGCTCGAGTTGGAAGTTCGGCAAAGTTCTCGCAGACGCGTCGTCGAAGTGAAACTGCGTCGCCTGGAGCAAAAGGAGGCGGTGGAAGCGACATGACGTGGATCATATTTATGCTTTGCTTGGCGATTTCGTTTGTTTTCTCTGGAGGAGAAGCCGGCATATTGTCGCTTAACCGGTTGCGACTGAGACAGTTATCGAGAAACGGCGACTCAGCCGCGATTCGGCTCTGGCGCTTGGTCGAGGAGCCTCCCCGCCTATTCATTACCGTCCTCTGTGTCACCGGTCTCGCCAATATCATCGCCGTCCTGATTCTGGCGTCTTGGTTCGTTCACGCCTTGGACGGGTGGGGATATCTCTGCAGCGTTTTGGTAGCTTTTCCGATTTTCCTGATCATGACCGAAATGTTGCCGAAATCATTCTTTCGGCGCTTCCCTTATCAAGCGCTCGCATCGATTGCGGTGTTACTGGAGATTGCGTCTCTGCTGCTAACACCACTCATGGCAGTTGGCTCATGGTGCGCTGTTCATATCTTTCGGCTGAAGCGGCCTCAAGGGGTTTTCGTGGCGCGCGAAGATCTGAAGTCTGTGACCAGGCAGATCGAAAAAATGGGGATGCTGAGCAGTATCGAACGGCAGATGATCCACAACGTCGTCGACTTTCGCACCGTGCGGGTCAAAGACGTCATGGTCAGAAGCGAACGAGTCGTGACGTTAAAAATCGGTACGCCGGTGGACGCGGTGATCACGACCTTCCTACAGACCCGCTTTGATTCCTTGTCGGTGGCGAATGATCGCGGAGAGATCGTTGGTTTGATCAATGTCTTCGACGTGATCTTGGACCAGAAGTCAGGAGAGAATGTCGATGTTTATCTTCGCCGTATGTTAGTGGTGCGTGAAGATGAGCCAGCGTCGATGGCGTTACACCGGCTGCGAGCAGCATTTCCTCAGACGCTCGCACTGGTGGTCGACGCCGAGGATTGCACCGTGGGGGTGGTTGGCATTGAGGACCTCCTGGGGCCACTGGTGAGGACCGTGGTTTGAGTCAAAAGGAGTTCGAGGAGTTCAAGGAGTTCAAGGAGGACTGCCGACCGGCAGCCACCACGCGAACTCTCGAGCCGGCCGGCAAGGATCGCGTCTGTGCCCCACGTTTCGGATGCCGAGTGCGCTTTTCCATTGGGAATTGGGCACTTAAAGCTGAGAACGGCTTCGCGCCGCGAAGGACGCGGCGCCTCCCTCCTCGAACTCCTTGAACTCCTTGAACTCCTCCCATACTTTCGCCATTTATGTCAGCAACTCCGCAGGCGCCACCATACTCCAGAAAGAACCCCTTTCCCGCTAAGCTTTTAGTGGGCCGCACCCTGACACTTCCGGGTTCGGAGAAGGAGACGCGACACTACGAGTTCTCATTGGCTGGGGCTGGGCTCCAGTATGAGCCGGGCGATTCCATGGGGATCTTTATCAAAAACAATCCGAAGCTCGTAGAAGAGCTTTTGGAGGCGCTCCATTTCAGCGGGGACGAGACTGTGACCACCAAAGAGGGGGAGACCTTTACGATCCGGGAAGGGTTGCTTCAGCATTTCCAGATTACCCAGCCTTCCAAGCAATTTCTGGAAGCGATCGCCGAAAAATCGGCGACGAGGCTTGAGCTCAAGGAATTACTGAATCCGGAACGAAAGCGGGATCTAGAGAATTATCTGTGGGGATTGGAGATCATCGATTTTCTTCTGGATAACCCATCGATCCGATTCACCGTCGAGGAGTTTGTACGCACATTGCGGAAGCTGCAGCCGCGGCTGTATTCGGTCGCATCCAGTCTCAAAGCGCATTCCGAAGAGGTGCATTTCTTAGTAGCGTCGGTGCGTTACGAAAGTCATGGCCGGATGCGAGAAGGCGTGGCTACCACTTACTTGGCTGACCGCGTGACTCTCGGCTCGGAAGTGCCCATGTTCGTGCACGTCGCCAAAGGATTTCGCTTGCCGGAGGATCCTTCAACACCGGTCATTATGGTGGGGCCGGGGACAGGCTTAGCTCCTTTCCGCGCCTACCTGGAAGAACGCGGCGCTGACGGTGCTTCTGGCAAAAACTGGCTCTTCTTCGGCGAACAGCGTCACAAGTGTGACTTCTTTTATCAGGAGCAGCTTGAAGACCTGCAAAAGCAAGGCGTTCTAACCCGATTCGACACCGCTTTCTCCCGAGATCAGGCGAATAAGATTTACGTCCAACATCGAATGCTCGAGCAGAGCAAAGATATCTTCGACTGGCTTGAGTCCGGCGCTCACTTCTTTGTCTGCGGCGACGCTGCTCGAATGGCAAAAGATGTTGATGTCGCGCTGCATCAAATCATTGAGAAACATGGCGGCAAAACTCCGGAACAAGCCGCCGAATACGTCGAAACGTTGCGAAAAGAGAAGCGCTACAAGAGGGATGTTTACTAGGCATATGCCTAGTAGGAGCTAGAAGCGAAACGGCGAAACGGCGAAACGGCGAAACGGCGAAACGGCGAAACGGCGAAACGGCGAAACGGCGATGCAGCGATGATGGCCCATGATCGGTGGGGCGAAGAACTCGGCGCGCCGAGGACGTGATTGCTCTATGTGACATCCGCGCCGGTTTTGAGCCGCTCCGTGCGCGTGGCATTGTCGCCGCGTCGCCGTTTCGCCCACTCGCCGTTTCGCTTCTAGCTCCTGGCTCCTAGCTCCTTCACTCCACCGTGATCTCTCGCACGTAAATATTCACCTGGCCGTCTGCGCCTTTTCGGACGTCCTCGATCTGGAAAGGACGGTCATTCAATCTGGCCATGGCTTCACCCTCTTTGGGCACATTTCCCCCTCGAGGAAACTCTACGATGATTCTGACATTGGCTCCTGGGCCGGACTCCTGTTTCGGGCGCAGCACAGCGCGGTTCTCTCGAGCAGCAGTGACCGTGAACTCGCCTTTCAGATAGGTTGGGTCCGTACCCATTCCCTTATCCGCTAGCTCAGCCGTCTGGTTCACATCCAACAATCGGCCTCGTGGCATCAAGCCCGGCTTATAAAGTTGCCAAGATCCAATTCGGTTACCGGCGCCGGGACTGGCTGATGCCGCCAGAAAAGGTTGGGGAGTGGTTTCAGCAACCGCTACCGCCGTTGCCGTTGGGGTCGCACTCGGTCGATTCACGGGTGATGCAGCCGCAACGACCTGTTGTTTTGGGGTGGAGGTAGCTCGCGGACTCTTACCTAAGAGAGGCGGTGTAGGAGTTGATACCGGTTCTGCTCGCAAAGCGGCCACTAAAGTTGGGCTATTCGCTACTGATGCGGCCGGAGAAGCGTTCGCAGAAGGAGTTTTCGCGGACGGCGTGTTGGCGGCAGCTAACTGTGAACCGGCAGCTCGCCGATATTGGGCGAACCGGGTCTCGGCCGCCTCAAACTGGTTATTGCTAACCAAAGGCAGACCCGATTTCACGAAAAGGGCCCCAGGAGGTTCAAGTTGGAAACTGTTGCCGCTTTGGCCGTAGGACGAGTAGAGCAGCGGCATACAAGTGAACAATAGGCGTCCTCCGCCCAAGTTGGTGACGCGGACAATGGCGGTGAGATCGAATGACCGGCGGAGTTCCAATCCTAACCCGGTGATCAGCACCCGTTGCATGCTGGCGAGCTGTTCTTTTGAGGCCGGGAAAATCGCCTCCATATAAATAGTTGGAACGTCATTCGATTGCGCTAACGCCACTACACCGGATCCGAAATATTGGCTTTCGGTCATGGGGAAAGCATCCAGAACCGTGTATTTTCCAGTTACGTACGGGACCTTGCCTACCTGGTGGTCATAGTTGCGCAGGTACGATCGGAGAAGATTGTTGCTTTCTTCCTGGAGCCCGACGCTGGTCATTGCTCCGTAGCGTTCGAGCAATTTATCGGCACCCAAAAACTCACCCGATGGCGCAGCCGTTAATTCGAAACGCTTCGGCGGCGCCAACTTATTGAGCTTAGACAAGATCTGGTAATTGAATGGCTGTTCGGGGTGATCAAAAACGTAAAAAGTTCCGATCCAGCAAACCACCGCCACTCCACAAAGCAATAAAATGACAACGGTCCAGCCGAAGAGACCATCGGCGCCTTCAGGTGGGGGCAAGCGCCCTCTAGTGCGGCCGAGCTCTACTGCTTTCATCGGTCGTTAGCTGATTTCGGGAGAAAATTGAAGTCAGCGTCTTTCCCCGGATACCTCAAATGAACTTCCACAACCACAACTGCGGACTACGTTAGGATTTTCGATTTTAAAACCTGAGCCGGTCAATCCATCCGTGAAGTCAACGGTTGATCCATGTAAAAGCTCGGCGCTCTTAGGATCGATGAGTACAGATACTCCGTCGCTTTCGATCCGCTGGTCGTCCGCCCGAGGGTAATCAAACTGCATGCTGTATTGCCTGCCAGCACACCCTCCATCCTCGACAAAGATGCGTAACCCTTTGTCACTGTAGCTCGGATCTTCCGAGACCAGCTCCTGGAGGTGACGAATAGCTGCTTGGGTGACCGTAATCATGTCGCAGCCTTAACTTAAACGGTAACTGCCCCGCGCGTCAACGGCGGCGAGTGGTTGGCTGTGGAAGGTATGCGAGGTGGCCCGGTAGGGCCAGAATCTCGGCGCGCCGAGGACAATCTATTTGGAAACGTGTATTCCGCGCCGGATTTGAGCCATGCGTGCGGGTTGCCTCGTCCAGCATATCGAGTTTCGGGGCCGTTAAGAACGCGGGCGTTGCCTTCCCCACGGCGCGGCCCAAATCCGGCGCGATCTAGCTTAAGATCTTAGCAGAGTCCTCGGCGCGCCGAGATTTTCGCCCTACCCACTGATCGCCCCTGATCATTCCCTCCCATTGTAGAAGTCCTCCCCATATTGTACCCTGGTCGATGGGGCGAATCGCTTTGCTTCCGGATGAGGTTGCCTCCCAAGTTGCTGCGGGTGAGGTCGTGGAACGCCCTGCTTCGGTAGTCAAAGAGCTGGTCGAAAATAGTCTCGATGCCGGAGCCACCAGAATTGAAATCGCGATTGCTCGAGGCGGCTCCAGTCTGGTGCGCGTGGTGGATAATGGGTTTGGCATGGATCGCGACGATGCGCTGTTAAGCCTGGAGCGACACGCAACCAGTAAGATCCGAACCGGCGATGATCTGGCTAACATCCATACTCTGGGATTTCGGGGCGAAGCGTTGCCATCAATTGCTAGTGTCTCCAGGTTTCGATTGGCGACGCGTCTCGCTGATGCCATTGAAGGGACAGAGATCATGGTCAACGGCGGGAAAATGGACACGGTGCGAGCGTGTGGAGAAGCTCCCGGAACGTTGGTTGAGGCTAAACATCTCTTTTACAATCTGCCGGCCCGCCGAAAATTCTTACGCACGGAAAACACCGAGGCCAGCCATGTGCAGCACCAACTGATGCTGCAAGCTCTTGGCCATCCGGAGGTCGGGTTTGTGCTCGTGCGAGATCAGGCGGTGATCTTTCAATTACCGCCAACCCGTTCATTAGCGACGCGTATCTCAGATCTCAGAGGCGAGGAGATCATGAAACAACTTATCGAGATTGAGCCGACGACGGTGGCGGGGATCTCGATCCGTGGGTTTCTGGGGAAGGCGGGGATCAGCCGGCCGACTCGGGCGGAACAGATCATTTTTGTTAACGGTCGCGCGGTGGACAATCTAACGATCCAGCATGCCTTACGAGAAGGGTATCACACCGCGCTCATGAAGGGCCAATACCCGCTGGTGTTTCTGTTTCTCGATCTGGATCCAGCCGATGTCGATGTGAATGTGCATCCGGCCAAACGCGAGGTTCGGTTTCGTAACCCAGATACGGTACGCCACGCGTTGGCTGAAACGGTTCGGAAAACGTTGGACTCGGATCGCGGGCATTGGAGCCAAGCTTTTGTTAGTCCGCGGTCTGCGCCGTCGCCGGAAGCGGGTGAGCCGGTAGCGCCACTCGTGCCGCTAGTGGAGCAATTCGCGCTGCGAAAAGACTGGCATGAGTTCCCGTCGGCGCCGCAAAAATTGGAGAGAACATCTCCACCCGAGATTCATGCTTCGGCGACGATCTCGCCGGTTCCAAATGAGGCGAAGGCGGCGCCGGTCGCCACTTTCTCACCGGAGGGCAAGGAATCGTCTGCCTCTGAATTTCGCGTACTCGGAGTCCTGGGAAAGCTCTATATCCTGATGGAAAACGAAGAGGGGTTGGTGTTGGTGGATCAGCATGCCGCTCATGAACGGATTTTGTTCGAGCGCCTACGACGAGAAACCGAAACCGCCGGTGTCCCATGCCAACGCCTGCTGATCCCAATCGTGTTGAGACTGCCACCGAAAGACTACGACTGGCTGTTGCTCAATGCGCCGAGCTTGCAGAAGATGGGTTTTTCTGTGGAGGCCTTTGGCGAATTAACCTTAAAAATCGACGGGATACCGCAGTTTTTGAGGATGGAAGATCCAGCCAATACGATTCGCCAGCTTGTTGATGAACTTCGTTCTCTCACCTCTAATACCTCTCGCTTGCGCCTCGGGGAAGATGTGATTGCGAAGACCGTTTGCCGGTATGCGGTGAAAGCGAATGACTATCTTCATTCCGCTGAAATTGGGCAATTGGTTAAGGATCTGTTGGCTTGCGAGCTGCCGTACTGCTGCCCGCATGGACGACCGACGATGATCCAGATCGGATATTCGGAGCTGGAGAAGAAATTTGGCCGGAAGGTCTAGAGGCAGGAGTTCAAGGAGTTCAGGAGTTCAGGAGTTCAGGAGTTCAGGAGTTCAGGAGTTCAGGAGTTCAGGAGTTCAGGATGGGTCCCGCGATGCGCTTGCAAGCAAAAACCGAGTAGAGCCTAATGGGAATGGGAAGGGTCGGCGGTCTTCGGCTCAACCGTGCCGGTATCTCCTGAACTTCTGCAACTCCTGAACTCCTTGTATTTCGTTTCAGCCCTTCTTCGCCATTTTCTTGGTCAAAAAGGCGACGAGAGCTGGTTTAGCGATAGACCACGCCACCGACCAAAGCTGTCCGCCGACCGTCCTGGTAAAGCTTTTGCCGGGAGGTGGGACTCGGGCGCCGCCCTTTCCTTTTTCGATATAAATCTTCTTCGTGCGCCTTGGTAACCGGGAAAGCACCCAACCGAACAGCGCGATGAAGCTTAACCATATCCAGCGATACTTTTGCCAAGCTTCGGAGAACCGGCGTTGGAAATTGAGCTGATCTCGCAATTCAGCGCTAGCGCCGGCAAGGTCTCCTCGGATTTTCTCGAGTTCTTCGACTATTCGGCGTTTCGCGTCGTTGTCCGAAGCCATTCTCGATCCTTTTGCAGCTCATCCAACGTCATACGGAACATAGGCCGGCCTACTCGGTAGCGTAAGATGATCGCAGCCACCGCGCTCCCGAGTAACAAGATCCCTGCGCAAAGCAATGCTCCCCAACCCCATTCCCAATGTAACAGGGTAATGATTAGATAGAGGAGGAACACCGCGAACATTACCAGGAAACCGCCAAATAATACCAATATCGCGGTTACCAAGAGGCCGATGATTAACAGATGTAATCCCGCCTCTTTGCATTCTAGACCTAACAGCTGGAGCCGCAGCTCCAGGTAATGCAAGAATGCGGCGACCCAATGTTTGACAGAGTCGGCGGTCGACGAGTGCTCCGATGCAGCTCCAACCGGAGCATCCGAACTCATAATTATTTTTTAAGAAGAAGGCCCAAGAGAAAGCCCGCTCCTAAAGCCATTAGTATCGCTTTAGTGGGGTTTTCCCGTACGTAAGCTTCTCCTTCGCTTTGCCAATGTCTGGCTTTCGAACGAGCGTCAGTCCACGCAGTTTCTGCGGCTCCTCGGAATTCGCGTGCTCTACTCTCTGCCGCAGCTTTCAGCTCGTCCGCCTTCTTTTCCGCGGCTTTCCGAATCTCGTCGGCTTTAGCGCTCGCCGCAGTTTTGAAATCGTCAGCTGCAGCTTTCAAATGGTCTTTTGATTTGGATGCTGCTGCTTCTGGGTCTGGACTGGTTTCCATGGTTCGTTCCAAGTTTGTCTGCTAAGTCGAAAAGGAGTAACGCTGAACTATTAATTACTTTCCGGTTTTAATTTCGAAAATCAACCCTTCGGCGCGCTTTAGGCTTGCTCAGGGCGGGCCCTTCGGCGGTCTTTCGGCGAGGATGAGGTTTCCTCCTCGTTTGGTGCGGAATTACCCAACAAATCGGACAAATACGGATGAGGAGGAGCCCATCCCTACCGTTACTTTTCCCGAAAGACGATGCGCCCTTTGCTCATGTCATAAGGGGAGATCTCAACTTCCACTTTGTCACCAGGAACGATACGAATGAAGTTCTTGCGCATCTTTCCGCTAATGTGGGCGAGAACCTTCTGTCCGTTGGGTAACGTCACACGAAACATCGTATTCGGTAATACTTCGGTGATGGTACCCTGAATGACCAGTGGTTCCTCCTTCGACATAAAGGAAATTGTCTTCACAGCCTCCGGTTTTCAAACGAGATACACCGCCGTTGCGTAAAATCCTGACGCTTATCCAAACGTCAGCACGCCGAATCGTTCAGGTAGATGAAAGGTCCCGGCGAAGATAGGCGACCAGGCCGATAGTTCCCGAGGTTGGCCTTTGGGACGCTCGATCCGGCAAAAGTTGATACGCCATTGGGAGAGATTGCATTCGCCAAAGCTTCCAAACGGAATAGCGAGTCCTGCGACCCACCCGTAAGCCAATAAGCCGGTCGCGGTACGGAGCCCTTCACAATCCCAGCGGAAATCTTTCCGCAAACCGCCTCGCACGCGGCGAATAAATACGTCTAACACGGTATTTAGCGGATTAACCTCAAACTCGAAGTAACAATCTAGATCGCCGAAAGGATCGACAAAAATTTCGACGACGTCTTCTTCCCAAAGGGGATCGTCGCGCTTGGTCATCGTTGCCGAGGGATCGGGATCTTGACAGATGAACAAAACCAGGAGTTCTTCCCGGTGCCAGCCTACGCGCACCTCAGTACCCCAAAGCGGTGGGCGACCACTGACATTATCCGCCAGGAATACGCGGCTAGCTTTGGACCAACAACCTGCCAACCCATCCAGAGACGAACCGTCCCACGCCTCGGTGTGAGGGCAGATAATCGCCGGCACACGCTTCTCTGGGGTTGGCGGTGTCACCGTTATTTACGAGCATCCGCCTTCGCTTCGCTGCGGCGCGACAGGTTCGCTTCGTCGATCAGTTTGCTGAATTGATCGAAGAAATAGGTAGCGTCGTGCGGCCCCGGAGCTGCCTCGGGATGATATTGTACGCTGAATACAGGGTGGTCTCGGTGGCGCATCCCCTCGACGGTGCCGTCATTCAGGTTGATGTGAGAAACTTCTACTTCGGGAGGCAAGGAATCAGGATCCACCGCAAATCCGTGATTCTGAGACGTGATCGCGACCTTGCCGGTAAGCAAGTCTTTGACCGGCTGATTCCCACCTCGGTGGCCAAACTTTAGCTTATATGTTTTGCCACCGTAAGCGTATCCCAACAACTGATGGCCGAGACAGATACCAAAGATAGGGCATTGGCCCACCAACTGGCTTAACTCTTTATAAATGTAGGTCAGGGGAGCGGGATCGCCGGGGCCGTTCGACAAGAAGATACCGTCCGGCTTCAGACTCAGCACTTCTTTAGCTGAAGTAGACGCCGGAACCACTTTCACCCCAAACCCGTGCTGGCGTAACCGCCGCAAAATATTGGTTTTGATACCGTAATCGTAGGCGACAATCTGGTGCCGTTTCGGTGGCAACGGTTTGAATGCTTGCCCGTTCTCGTTGATTCCCGCGACTCCACCTCCCTTTACCAGAGTCCATTCCCGGCTCAAACTGTCCTCCGGGTCCCAGTCGAAGGCTTCTGGAGTGGTGACCTCCCGAACATAATCAGAGCCAATCATGAGTGGAGCGTTACGAGCCGTGGCCACGGCTTCTTCCGGTGACAAAATTTCATCCGTTAGACAAGCCCGCATCGCGCCCCGAACCCGCAGATGTTTGGTCAATGCTCGCGTATCTACCCCTTGGATAGCACAGATCTTCCAACGCTTGAGATAATCATCGAGCGACCCGGCAGCGCGCCAGTTGCTGGTAATAGGAGATAGTTCGCCCACCACAAAGCCACGGACATGAGGCTGGCTGCTCTCGTTGTCGAGTTCGTTTGTCCCGTAGTTACCGATCAAAGGATAGGTCATGGTCACGATCTGACCTCGGTATGAAGGGTCGGTTAGAACCTCCTGGTAACCGGTCATCGAAGTATTAAAACAGATCTCACCGACTGTGGTACCGGACGCGCCAAACGATTCCCCGTGAAAGGTCCGACCATCCTCAAGAGCGATTAAAGCCTGCTTCATTTTCGACGGCCAATATGGGGGGAAGGGGGAAGGAGTTCAAGGGGATCGAGGAAAGGAGCCAGGAGCCAGAATCCAGGAGTCAGGAGGCGTCGGGTCTAGCGCGGGTCAGGAACGTCGCCAGCCCAAGCCCGTAGTAATCAGTAAGTCAGTAATCAGTGGCCAGTGATCGCGGATCGTCGATATCTCTATTGTCTGAAGGCAGACTTAATGATTACTTCTGCGAACGATCGCTCCTTAATGCCCAGCATGAGCCAGACCCAAGGCCTCCTGACTCCTGGCTCCTGGCTCCTTTCCTCAGACCGACCTCAGCATCGGCGCCAGGTCTCCATACTTGCTGATCGCGATCTTCTCTAACCCCAGCCAAGCCGCCATTGATTGCAATTCAGCAGCCACCGCGTGGACGAAGGTTTTGGGCTCGGTCTGTGGCTCGGCAAACGCACCCACTACTCGCAAAACGTTATTCGTTCGG